>Ga0209384_1001438_pt1 | contig 12449 bp, 12 predicted proteins | sample CoawatmetaG05DNA_FD_187511 | JGI IMG/M metagenome (GOLD analysis project Ga0209384, IMG submission 187511) | Marine microbial communities from the West Antarctic Peninsula - Coastal water metaG058-DNA (SPAdes) (version 2) | ecosystem: Environmental > Aquatic > Marine > Coastal ... | reverse complement strand
AGCAATCGGATATGATGATAAAGATAGACCTCAATACGTTTATAATAAGAAATTCACCAAAAAAATGAAAAAGAAGAAATTCAATGATCTTTATTTATTTGGTTTGCAATATAATAAGATTCTTAAAGATATTAATAGAAATATTAAATTAAACGAAGATAATAAATTGAAACATGTTTGTATGATATTAAAGTTAATAATCGATTGTAATTTCAGAGTAGGTAATGATGAATATATGAAGCAAAATAATTCATACGGGGTGAGTACATTGAAATCTAATCATATAATTATTAATAAAGGTAAAGTAACTATAGATTTTATAGGTAAGAAGAGTGTTAGGAATGTATGTCAAGTCAAAGATAGAATAATTAAAAAACATCTTACACTAAAGAAGAACACTCTTAAGAATAAACAAAGAATATTCACATATAAAAAGGATCATAAATCAAAGAAAGCAAATATTAGTTCAACTGATGTCAATCAATATATTAAACAGTTTGGGGATTTTACAAGCAAAGATTTCAGGACTTGGTCTGCTAATATTAAATTGATAGAATATCTATCACAATCAAATGAAGATGAAGGTGTAGATAAAGATATTAAAAAATGTATAACCGAAGTTGCTGTAAAATTACATCATACACCTCAAGTATGTAAAAAAAATTATTTATTTACAGGACTTATAGAGTTCTATAAAAAAGATAAAACTAAATTCAAAGAATATTTTAGAAATAATATTAATAAGAAATTTACACAGTTCTTAAAGAATAATTGATTATTTTTTATAGATTTTTTTCTTACCATCCTTAATTTCACCAACAATATCACCAACATCACCGTCATCTAAAATAGAAAATATTTTAGAGTTAGGGTTATCTTTTTCAACAAAATATCTTACATTTTTGATTTTCTTTGTAACATATTCAATATCAACTGATTCATCTGAATCAACAACTTCTTCTTCTACTTTATTTACTACAACTTCATCTTCTACTTTATTTACTATAACTTCTTCTACTTTATTTACTACAACTTCTTCTACTTCATCTTCTACTTTATTTACTTCTTCTTCAACTAAATCGATAACTTCACACGATACATTGTTATCATTTGATGATAATACTTCTAATTTACTATTAACTTGTTCTAATTCTTTTCTAAGACTTGTAATAGTGTTAGTAAGGTTAGTAATTTCTTTTGCTTGGGCTTTAACCATACCGAACTTATTTTCATCTTCTTCTTCTTTAACAGGTATAAAAGATGTAATTTGTTTTTCATAATCACTAATAGAATGTTGTTGGATATTAATAAGTTTATCTTTATCAGAGATTTCATTGATGAGTTTTTTATTCATTTGATTAAGGATTTTATTTTTATTATTTAATTCTTCTACTGCACATCCAGTTTCAATATCTATTTCATTTAATGATTTAAGTAGTTCATTAACAGATTGAGTTACAGCGTTTTTCTTGTTGATGATATCCATTTTATGTATTTATTGATATAATTTTAAATATTAAATCAAATTTTTTATAATATTAATATATAGATGGGTGAAAGAAATAAGACTAAAAAAAAGAAAATTATCACAAGGAAACATAAATTAAAAAAAACTAAAATGTTTAAAAAAAATCATTGTTCTTTAAAAGATAGTTCTAAGAATATTTCATGTTTAGATAATAAACTTTTAATTAAAATAGGTAATGTATTAAATACATATCATGATGCGAATATTAATTTAGTAGAGGATAGACAATCACTACATGATAAAATATCTGAAAAAGTCCAAAACATGTCTAAATGTAATTCTGAAAAATGCTGGTTAACGATACAAGAATTAATAAAACATCTATCATCAGATGAATTATCATTATTTAAAGGAAGTTTTAAACCTAAAATGCCTGGTAGTTGGAAAAAAAAACCAAACGAATGGTTGAATACAACACAATTAAATCAAATTATGACACAATTAACTGATAAATATAAAAATTTTCATTCATATGAAGCTTTACCAATGGATTTTGATTTAAAAGAACAACATAGGTGTGTATCAGGTGACCTATGTAATATTGACTTAAAAGAACATTTTAGTAATGGTAAAACAAATATAGGAATAATATTTAATTTAGATGACCATGATGAACCTGGGTCTCATTGGACGTCAATGTATATTGAGTTATTACCTTGTTGTAGAAAAGAACCATCTATTTATTATTTTGATTCAACAGGATATAAACCTCCAAAAGAAATATATAGTCTAGTAGATAGATTACAAGAACAATATTTATCTGTTAAAGGTAATAATATGGATTTCATATATAATGATATTAAACACCAATATAAAGATACAGAGTGTGGAATATATTGTTTACATTTTATCTCAACAATGTTAGAAGGTGTTGATTTTGATAAATATGTTAACACAATTAAAAAAGACGATTTTATGCAAAAATATAGATCGTATTTTTTTATATAATTATATATATACTAATGTTTGATTTATATGATATATATGATAGTTCTGAAATACTAATATTAGTATTAGTATTAATAATAATAATATTACTTATTGTTATTATATCTTGGTATTTCGTTGGAAATTTTAAGGAAATAGAAGAAGAAATAGAAGAAGAAATTGATGAAATTATACATGATACGACAGATTATAAGAAAAAATATGAAGAAACTATGAAAAAAAAAGGTAATACAGATGTTAACCAAGTAAAATATTCACCATCTGAATTATCATCATTATTAAAATATAACCCAATATTACCTTATAGTGCTTTTACTTGGGATATAATTAATAATTCTTATTTGGATTTCAATGAACAATCTAATTCTGATGATAGATATTTTTCATTAAATAATTATGATAATATTTATCGGTCATATCATGAAACAACTGATTCAACTAATTCAACTAATTCAGGATCTAATACTAATACTAATGGTGATGAAAATGAAATATTAACTGACACAGACAAACTTAAAAAATTATCAGATAGAGTAAAACAATATAAAAAAGGTCTTAAAAAAGATGATGATGATGATGATGATAGTGATGATGATGATGATAGTGATGACAGTGATGATGATGGTTTAGATACAAAGTTTGAGGATAATAAAGCTTATGAAGTAAAATAAGATTCCAGTTCAAGGTCTAAAATATCTTTCTTTTCCTTAGATGTATAAGATAACCAAATAAGGTTATCAAACATATTAGTTGTAGAGTAATTAGGAGATTCTTGATAGAATTCACTCATATAATGAGATGAATTATTAATTAATAATTCAATTCGTTTAGAATATTTATCTACATTTTTGTTATGTAGATTAACAATATTATTACATTCTTTTACAGATATTTCCATTTTATCTAATCGGAGTTGGATTTTATCTTCATCAGATAAAGATTCATATGATGGTGTCTTATTAATAGTTGTAGCTAATGTGATAGGGTCCCAATAAAGGCAGTTATTTTGCATAGGGTTCCAATATTGAGTATTCATGTTATTATAATATATCATATTACTTTTAAATCAAATTTATTTATGTAATATATTATATGATATATAATTTTAAAGAGGATGAATTGAAATTAACTTGTATTAATTTAAGTGATGAGATTAAAAAAGGAGAAAAAATATTGAATTATGATGAAATAACTATATTTAATAGTAGTATTATACAAATAAAAGGGACTAGTAATTTATTAATCGCGAGTAGAGGTTGGTATGGTAATGTACGGTCTTGGGATGGTATTAATTTTGTAATATTATCAATTTTCAATAAAAATCTAAAGAAAATCAAACAAAATATATTAGATATAGATAAAGATATATTAAATGATAATATTCTTAAAAGAAGAATATTGAAGTTCAAAGAATTTAAATCAGATAATTTCATTGTTCATGAAGATAGAGCTGGACGGTTAGGCGGACCTGAAGATCCACGTTTGTTTTACAGAGGTTCAGATATTTATATAATGGTTAATCAACTTAATCGTAATAAGAAATATGAAAATACACCAAGACATATGTTTGTTTCTAAAGTTAATTTAGACACACTTGAATACAAGAACAGGTGGGATAAAGGTAAAGGTAAAGACACAGATAAACACTATAAAACAAATCTATGTGAAAAACTATCAACTAGTTTTGAGAAGAATTGGGGATCATTTCATTTTAAAAATAAACTACATATGCTTTATGATATTAATCCTTTAAAAATTATGGAAGTTAATTCAGAGTTTAAATGTAAAATGGTATGTGATTTACAAGATAAATTACTAAAGAAAATAAATGATAGTTATCCTGAACTAAGTTTCCATATTAGAAACAGTACTAATTTAATTAAATTAAAAGGAGATACGTTTTTAGGAATGGGTCATGCTGTTTTAGATTATAAAGGCTACACTGATATTAATAAATTCATTATCCCATCGATCAATAATTCTAAATATTCTGAAATAGATAAAAAATATTTTAAAAAATTCTTTAAATTATATACTGGTTTCTTCTTTACATTAGATATGAAGAAAAAAGAAATCATGTCTCTATCACCATTCTTCCAATTACCTAACTTTGAATCGAAACAAGAATTAATATTTTTCCCATCTAGTATTTTTCTAGATGATAAAGATTTTGTAAATATATCATATAATGTAGGTGATAATAGATCATATTTCGTTAAATTACATTTAAATCTTGTTAAATTATCACTTTATGATAAAAAAAGTATTGATTTCCAAGTGAATCATAATATTAATCCAAATTATTATTTAGAATTAATTAGAAATGTTCGGAAGTTATTAGGATATTCTATTTCAAAAAAAGAATATTATAAATTTAAAAATGTTGATAAGACATTAAAGACTAGTAGAAAAACTGGTAAGAAAAGGAAAACTATAAAGAAATGATTATAGTTCTCTAGCCGATGGATCTATTTCATCCGACCAATTAGGAGTCCATAAATAAGGTATCACATTTGCTTTACCAGGATAATAACTCTCAAATATTTTTCGATAAAAATAACTCTCTTTTAGTAAAGGTGTATTTATTTTATATTTTTGTTTATTTATATTAAATTCTTCATTTGTTACTAATTCATCAACATATTCTTTGATGATTATATGCCATGACCTTCTCTCTGACGAACAACCATCAGAAAACGCTTCTTTAGGTCTCCATAATACTTCATCTGGTATTAGTTTTACTTGTTCGAATGATTTTCTAAGCAGATATTTTTCTATTAATCCATTATCTGAATTATACATTTTTAACTCTGGGTCTATACTCATATAGTATTCTACGAATGACTTATCTAAAAATGGTGTCCTGGCTTCAAGCGACCATTCACTAGAAACACTCCTATCAGATCTAAGTCCATCAAAGAACTGAATATTATCTAATAATTTATTACACTCTCTATTAAATTCATCCTTATTAGGTGCGTTTCTAAGGTATTTATATCCTGATTGTTCATCGCTTCCATCGCCATTAAACAATACAACAATATCAGTATTTTCTTTTATATATTTAGCAACTAAATAATTACCTACACTTGCTCTAACAGTTGTTGTATCATATGATTCAATATTATAGATAACTGTACCTATTGCTTTAAGAAAATCTTCTTCAGAACATTCTATCGTATGATGTTCTGAACCAATATATTCAGAAACTGATTGAGCATATCCTAAATCAGTTGCACCTTTTAAACCTATTGAGAATGTTTGTAATTTGTTTTTAATACCCATATCTCTATAAATATTACATATTATACCACATATTAAACTACTATCTAAACCACCAGATAATAAAGCACCAATAGGTCTATCAGATAATAACCTTTTCTTCACGGCATTAGTTAATTTATTCCTAATATTTGTCAAGATAAATTCTTCTGGTTGTTTATTGTTCTTATCTATAAAATTATTAATATGATATTTTTTTATAATAAATTCTTTATCATTATATTCTAAATATGAGCCAGTATCAAATTGTTTCACATAAACACATTTATCATGAATCGCTTTTAACTCGGATGAAAAAAATAATTCATTTTCTAAAGTATGACCTATAAATAATGGTCTAACACCATATGGATCTCTTGCTACAAATACTTTATTAATATTTTTATCATATAGAACAAATGAAAATACGCCATCCAACATTCTACAGGTTTTTTCAATCCCAAATAATTTATATAAATAAATAATCACTTCACAATCAGAATTAGATTTAGTTTCCATAAAATATTGTGACCGTAGATCATTATGATTATAAATTTCACCATTACAAATCAAATAAATATTATCATTAATAAATGGTTGCATACCATCATCAGATAAATCATTTATAGCTAATCTATGGAATCCCAATACAATATTATCTACATTTATTATTTTAGATGAATCAGGACCTCTATCAGATATTCTATTGAAATTAGTTAATAAATCTTCTTTCGAATATTTCTTACCTAAATAAGCAAAAATACCACACATATATTATATTATTATATGATTATCTTTAATTATTTAACCATATTCATAAAATATGTTTCTAAATTATTCATTACTTTATTAATTAAAGTAATCTCTGGTGTAGTTTTATTATCATATAAAGCAAACGATTCTGTTACTTTTTTCAAATCGTCTTTAACTGTCGATACCATATCATAATCTTTAGCCAATAAATCTTTATCAATGCTATCTGAATTATCAGAATTTCCTGGTTTTTTAAGAACAGCAGGCAAATATGTCCAACTAGATATTGTTGATGGCGGTCCAGGAGCACCAGGTGGACCGGGAGGACCGGTTAATCCTATTTTATTTTTACTAGAATTTTTATTACTATCATTTTTATTACTATCATTATCCGGGTCAGGTTCAGGTTCCGGGTCAGGTTCAGGTTCCGGTTTATCACTTACACATGATCCATTTGATAAATTCCATAATTCACCAGGAGAACACGTAACCCTCGCACAATCAGATTTCGTTTCTGTGGGAGGTTTAAAACACTTATTATAAAAATTTATTCTATTAACTATTACGAATAAAAATATCATCATTATAATAAATACATACACACCATCACCTAGTGTTTTAAATATCATTTTATTAGATTCTAAATGTGTTAATATATAAATAATTATACCTGAAAATATTGTAATATATATGATTAAATATATTATATACCATACACTTACACTTTTTGTATCACCACCTTTAATACATCCATTATATTGTTTAATGAATTCAAAAAACGGTGGGAAAATATTTTTTATAAATTGTATTTTATCTAAACTAACAATTATATAATATATTGTCATAACCGATAATATAGATATATATATTTTTAAATTAACCAACGCTCCCTCATCATGTGTCCCATCAACACTCATTCCAAAACAACCAGCCATATATATATTGTATAATATATTATTTTATTGATCATTTATTTATTGATCATTATATATGACAACACTTACGATAACCTGTACCACCGCCGCCGCCGCCGTGCCAGCCCAACCGCACCAACCTTTAGACTGTGTGCCTACAAATACACCATATCCAAAGATAATACACATTAACAATCCTGAAAGTCCTTTCAAAATGTTATCCCAGGACAAGCCAGGAATAGATCCATTGACCACATAACCCGATCCACTTATTGTCTTATCATCCTGTTCATATGTAGCTCCTCCTAATGCTCTCATCAACATTACTACACTATTTAAAATTACATTTCCCATAAGAATTATTACTGCCCCTTTAAAATAATCATTACCACCCACACCCTGTTTAATATATAATAGTAGAAATGCTGTTAATATTATACTGGTATAATAAAAACCATTAACTTTGAAGTAAGTAATATCACCAATAGGTGTCCATGTTTCTAAGAAATATTTTATTAATGGAGGACGGAAATCTTCTTCTAAACGATTTGATGATTGGGCTGATGCTGAGGCATAAGCGGCAGTGTCCTCTGCTAGGACCTCGGTTTTTTTTTTCTTTGTGATTTCTTTTTTATTTTCGTCATAACATTTTTCATCGTTGTAGTATTCAGCATCACCACCATCCTCATACATACCACATAGATCATCCTTAGTACATATTTCGGTTTTACATTCAATTAAGTCTAATAATTTATCTATTATTTTATATAATGTTAATAATATTAATATTACATAAGCTACATTTAATATGTTAGTTATAATACTTAATAATGTTTGACCAACATATTTTGATCTCAAAATTAAACCGGTGGTCCCAGGATCAGCCCAATTACTTTTAATATTCACATCTATATGCCTTTTTACTTCATCTCCTATAGTTTTTCCTGGAGAAGGTAAAGATGAATGTTTAATATTGGCTGCTACTTCATTAAATGTGAAACTATTTATAGTATTTATACCATAATATTTAATAATTATAATTAATATGAAAGATATGACCCAGAATACAAATGAACTTATAAAATCACTATATAGATTATTGTTTATTAATTCATTACAAGGTTGACTCGCCGATTGATTGATTAATGTATTTGATTGTTGTGTTGTTATATAAAATAATAGTAATAATACTAACACTATATATTTATCATCTAATGACACAGCGGTATTATCAACACAGGCTGATAAAGCATCCATCGTTTTAGTAGACATATATATTTCATTATATAAAAAATAAAAATATTAAATAGCTCCTATATCATCCCATAACTCATTATGAATTTCTCGTGCTGATAAATCGCAACATAACCATATGAAAAATTCTTTAATCTTAATTAAATAATACATTTAATAAAGCTATTTATTATATTTTTATATATATATATAAATGAACTATACCGATAAAGTTACAAGCATTATTGATAAATTAGACTTACCATCGGATATGAAAGGTTATAAAGATATTATTAAATCCAGATTCGTTGAAGAAGTTAAATTTTATGAAAAAAAGCGAGATCATACAAAAAAATATTATAATGTATTTAGATTTATTGTAACTACTGGAAGTATATTATTACCTGCTTTATTATCTGTAGGTCAAATGGATCCTGAAAAATTACCTAGAAATTTTGATCAAATCTCTTATTGGTCTACTTGGTCTATATCATTAATGGTCACTATAAGTAATGGATTCCTTCAACTATTTTCGTTAGATAAAAACTACTTTAATTATTCTTTGGTTGTCGAACAATTAAAAACAGAAGGATGGCAATACTTTGGGTTATCTGGTAAATACGAGGATCATTTAATCCATGATAAAGAATCTTATAAAGATTTCTGTAAAGCGGTAGAAAATATTAAACGGAAACAAATCGAAACAGAATTCCAAGGTAAAGGTAACAATGCAAAAAAGAAAGGTAAACCATTTGATTTCAATGAAGAAATGACATCGTTTTTAAAACAATCACAAGAAACAAAAGAAAAAATTGAAAAAACTGTCAATGGTAAACTAGAAAATATGGAAAATGGAAAAGCATCTGTTGAAATGTCTACTACTGTACCTGATGCTGCTTCTGCTGTGCCTGCTGCTTCTGCTGTGCCTGCTGCTTCTGCTGTGCCTGCTGCTTCTGCTGTGCCTGCTGCTTCTGTGCCTAGTGCTTCTGTGCCTGCTGCTTCTGTGCCTGATGCTGTACCTGATGCTGCTGTCCCTGTTAAACCACTAAAAGATATTACTACGAACAATGACCCGGTTTAGGTCCATTTTTAGCAATCCATCTACAATTAGGTTGGTCTTTACATTTAGGATCCTTATTTTTCTTGAATGTTTTACATTTCCCTGACGATTTATTTTCCGACACAGATTTAGATTCAGATTTATATTTAGATTTAGATTTAGATTTCATAGTTTTTTTATATAATTCTCTTTTAATTATTTCAGGATTATCATCTAAACAACCTACATTTTTAACCCATTTACATCCATCTACTTTACCACAACCAGGAGCGGGCTTTGTTTTTCTATAATTACCACAACGTTTATCATTCATATCAACAGGTTTTATAGCGGGTTTTATGGATTTAACAGAAGGTTTTATTGGAAGAACTTGTTCAGTCTTATCATTTAAACTTATAGAAGGTTTAATAGATTTAATAGATTTAATAGATTTAATAGATTTAATAGGTTTGATAGATATTTCTTTTTTTATATCATCGTCTAAACAACCTACATTTTTGACCCATTTACATCCTTCAACTTTACCACAACCAGGTGCAGGTTTTGATTTTCTATAATTACCACAGTGTTTTCTATTCGTTTCTGATATAGATTTAACTTTTTTAATAGGTATTGGTAGAGATTTGATTTGTTCAGTCGTATCATTTACCATTTCAGAATATTTATCTGACGATTGTGTCGAGTCAAATAACTCTGATGGAGCATCTGATTCAGATGTTCTTCTTTTAGATTTTGATTTGGTCTTTTCTTTTACTTTTTCTTCAACACCTTGAACAATATTATAACTGTCTGATGATACTACCTCATATGACCATGAATTAGACTTTGATTTAGCTTTTGATTTAGCTTTTGATGAAGACGTAGATTTAGCTTTTGATTTTGATTTTGATTTTGATTTTGATTTTGATTTTGATTTTGATTTGGATTTGGGCCTTGTTACGCTTCCCTGTGTATCAGAACTAGATGAAGATATTGCTGAGGGAACAGAAGAAGACTTAGATTTTGATTTTGATTTGGATTTGGATTTGGACCTTGTTACTCTTCCTTGTGTATCAGAACTAGATGAAGATATTGCTGAGGGAACAGAAGAAGATTTGGATTTGGACCTTGTTATACTTCCTTGTGTATCAGAACTAGATGAAGATATTGCTGAGGGAACAGAAGATGACTTGGATTTGGACCTAGATTTGGACTTGGATTTGGACCTAGATTTGGACTTAGATTTGGACTTGGATTTGGACCTTGTTACTCTTCCTTGTGTATCAGAACTAGATGAAGATATGGATGATGGGATAGAAGGTGACTTGGATTTGGATGTTTTTGCGCCAGTTAATTTACTATATTGGGATTTACTCACTATCGATGCTCTATCGATAGGATATAATAAATCATAATGATGTCCTCCAGAAGAACCTGTTTCATTAATATTATGGAATAAATATATATCGTTATCATGATTATTATGATTTATAATAAATCCCAAACCTAACCCCGTATAATTACCTCCATATGATTTAAAAACATTAATATTACGATTTAATACATGTGCAATAGCACATATTTCAGGTTGACCACCATATGTATCTACTTTTTTCATATTTTCTAAATATTTATCTATAGTGTTTATGCTTCCATCTAGATCGCTATCGCTATCGCTATCGCTATCGCTATCGCTATCGCTATCAGATGTATTTGTGCTTACACGTCGTCGATTATCAATTGAATCTTGTATATCTTCTCTAAGCGTTAATTGAGTAGGAGGTATAGGAATATCTAAATTAGCACTGAGCCACTCCACAACTTTTAACCGTAGTTCCATAGATAATGGATCAACTTCTTCCATAGATAATGTGAACGTATACGCATCTCTATCTATTTTTCTAGTTATTATAGATTTATCTAAATGTATGAATTGGGCAACAGAATTAAATAAGCAAGCACCATTTCCAGCAGCCCGTATATATGCGACGTCATCTTTTTTTAATTCATTAGACATATAATATATATATTATATTATTTAAAAAAAATATAGTTATATAATAGATCTAAACAGAACTGTAATGATTAGGAATATCAGGTGAATTTTCGCAACTTTTACATAGACATTGTCCGTTATCTTCAATATTGACCTTGAGGTATGGGTTAACACATCCCATACAATATTTTAAAGATTCCTTTTCCCCATCCAATGTAATCGAACAATTAGGACCAACACAAGCCCCAGCAATATGACAGTGAAAGAACAAGTTACACGATGAACAACTGATTTTCAAAGCATGATCTCCTAATGAGAAATTTTTTTGACATCCACCACACGGAATAACTTCTGATAAGAAGTGTTCTGTAAAGGTATCCCTATCTACCTTGGTTTTTTCTAGATCTTTCTTGTTCTTTCTTATTTTATCTTTTACCTTTGACTTTTCTTTCTTTTCTTTCTTTTCTTTTTTACTATCTATAGGATAAATACTTTGTTTCCTGTATCTCCTTCCGTTTTTCAATATAGGGACAGGTTCGAAGATATCATCCAGAGGTTGAACGCGTGAATTTGTCTTTGCGAAGCAACACGACATTACTTGATTTTACTTAATCTCAAACATTATTATCAAATTTATTTAAAAAGATATTTATAATATATATAGAAGTAATGGTTAACAAGAAAGGCGGTAAAAAATATAAACGCAATAAGAACCAAAGTGATGGTGAAAAAAGCATACGATTAAAAGATGAAGAACAATCACAAGAATATGCACAA
>Ga0209384_1001436_pt1 | contig 12454 bp, 28 predicted proteins | sample CoawatmetaG05DNA_FD_187511 | JGI IMG/M metagenome (GOLD analysis project Ga0209384, IMG submission 187511) | Marine microbial communities from the West Antarctic Peninsula - Coastal water metaG058-DNA (SPAdes) (version 2) | ecosystem: Environmental > Aquatic > Marine > Coastal ... | reverse complement strand
ACCGTAACTAGGAGGTCTTTGATTAAATCCACCACCGTAGCCACCGCCATAACTAGGAGGTCTTTGGCCGAAGCCACCTCCCATACCGCCACCAAAACCACCGCCGTTGTATCCACCGCCAAAACCGCCGCCACCCATTCCTGGATAACCGCCTCCGCCGAACCTAGGGGGTTGCATTCCATAACCGCCACCGAATTGAGGTCTCTGACCGTATCCGCCACCCATTCCTGGGAACATACCGCCTAATCCACCACCGCCAAACATAGGAGGTTCGCCACCGAATCCTCCTCCCATTCCTCCGCCGTAGCCTCCTCCGAATCCACCGCCCATACCACCGCCGAATTGTGGGGGTCTACCGTAGCCGCCACGCATACCGCCGCCGCCAAAGCCTCCACCAAATCCGCCTCTATTTCCGTAAGGGTTTCCAAAGCCGCCACCGCCTCCAAACTGAGGTGGTTGTTGTCTAAATCCTCCACCGCCGCCGTAAGGATTGCCATAGCCGCCTCTGTTACCAAAGCCGCCTCTATTAGCATTCATTCCGCCGCCAAAAGGATTAGGCATTGAGCCTATACCGCCTTGATTAAGAAATCCTCTAGGAGGTCTAGCTCTCATATCTTGAATGGGAGATAAAGGAGGTCCACCAGGGAATCCTCGACCCATATTCATTTTTTGGTCCCTGTCATCTGTACCATCACCGTTGTAATCTTGCATGTCCATAGTACGCATTTGTCCTTGCTGTCCTGTATACGGCATAGGAGATTGTTGTCTATTAAACTGGTTATTAAGAAAACCCATTACATCATTCCTTGCAATTGTTGGTCTATGCCTTCAGGAGCTTGTCCTGACTGAGCTTGTAAAACCATTTGCATTAAGCTATCAATGTCTTCATCGTCTAAGCCTTGTTCTTTTAAGAAAGCAACAATGTCTTTCTCGCCTAAACCTTCAGCTATTAATTGCTGGACTACAGCAACAAGTTGTTGAATCATTTGCATTTCTTTTTCAGCAACGCCAACTTCAGCCATTGCTTGTTCTTCTGTCATTTCCATGCCTTCAAGCTCGTCGTCTATTGCTTCGCCGCCATTTTTATAATCTTGTGCAGCTCGATCTTTAGCTAGTAATTCAGAGTGTGCAGTATACATATTAGCCATATTAGGACTTGGCTGGTAGTTCATTCCTTGGCTTTTCATTCTTTTTACTGTGTCCATAAATATACCCTGTTCGCCACCCATAATTAAACCATGCTCAAACATTTGTTTTTGCTCTGCTGTAAGCTCGTTTGGTAAATTAGGATTTTTTTGCATATCTCTTAAAACTTGAAATGCAAATTTTTCATTTTCAGAATTTCTAACACTTATATCAAAAGGTGCGCCACCCCCTGCATATACGCCTCTACCTTTAAGAATATCAGCTTGAGTAATTTGTCCGTCGCCTGTTAAGTCTGGGAAAGGTGTACCGCCAGCTGCCATCATCTGTCTTTGTTGCATCATCATGGCTTCGTACTCTTCATGATTTGAACCAGGCATCGGTGTTCCGTCTGGCATCATGTGTTGACTAGAAGCTTCGCCGCCCATGTTCATGCCAAATCTGCTTAAATCTCCCATATCTTTTTGATTCTGTCTTACTGTATCTGCATCCATTCTTATAGGTCTTCCTCCCATATCTTTACCTGGGGCCATTCCTAAAGTACCTGCGTTTAAAATAGATTTAATATTATCTATTTGTCTTGGCCTAGTCTTTTCCTGCATTTCAATCTTTATTTTGTCTAGATTATTAACTCTATCTCCAATCATTCTTGCACGTTGATCATCTCCGCTTCTAACAGCTACGTCATATTCTTGCATTAAATTTTTTATCTCTGCTTCTATAGCAAAGATTTGACCTTCTGGTGATCTATCTTGCATTACAGGCTCGTTACCTAACATGTCATTTATATTCATAATCTATCCTTTATTATCTTCTTCCCATTCTAGCAAGTTTTTTACCAAGAAATCTACCTATTCCGTCAGTTCTTGGATTCATCTTAGGTTTTTGCGCTATAGACATAAAATCATCACGCTTTGTTTTTATTGGAGGAAGTTTAGCTATAACAGGTTTTTTAACAGGCAATCTTATAACAGGTCCTCCAAAGTCAGGGCCAGTTACTCTAGGATTAACTATAGTAGGTACTCCTATATCTTTAGGTGCTACTATTAGAGGAGGAGGCATTTTTCCTGGCTTATCATTTCCACCCAGTCTTTCTATAGACATAAAATCATCTCTAGGATTTTTTTGTGGTGGTAGTTTTACAATGCCATTGCCCATACTATCAATCATATCCTGTACGCCATCATTAGTTATAGCAGGAACTCCTGTTGCTAGACTATTTTGTACAGTATCTATTACTTCTTGAGATGGATTTTGTAAGCCGTCCATTTGAAAATTTAAATTATCAGAAGAAAATAAAAATTTATTAAGGTAATTTTGGTAATCTTCCGCAGACCCACCCTGCGCTAAAAAATCTTGGTAGCTCATCATTCCTTCAGGTGCGCCAGTAGCTCCGCCAGGTGGAGTTTCTCCAGGAGGAGGTGGAGGAGTTTCTCCAGGAGGTACTTGCATACCTTCTAACTGTGCTTGTAGGTCAGCAATTGTTTGATCTCTCTCACTTAACTGGGTCTCGTACTGTCCAGATTGGCCTGTCATTTCATCTAATTGAGCTTGATAATCTCCAGCTTGGGCATCAAGTGCCTGTGCTTGACTATTCGCAGCCTCAGCTCTAATAGTATCGTTATCAGCAAGTGCCTGGTCTCTCTCTGCTACAGCAGAGTCTCTAGCGCCAGTTATCTCATTTATTTCGCCCTGTAAGGTGTCTATTGTTCCTGTTAACTCATTTTCTCTTTGTCCGAACTGTTCTTGCAAAGAAGTTGACTGCTGATTAAATTGTTCTGTTAAAGTTACTTTTTGATTTTCTAATTCAGATAATCTTTTCTCTGATTCTTCTTGTCTAATAATATCTTGTTGTGCAACAGCATCTTGCAATTCTTGAGCTGTCTGTGCTATTTGTTGGTCAAGTTGAGCTATTTTTTCTGCAGAAACGGCTTCTGCTGCAGATACAGCGTCTACACCATTCTCTTCTGCTTCAGCAACAGATTGCTCTAACTGAGTAACTAATTCTGCTCTTTGTGCATCTAGTGCAGCTATCTGTTCTTCAATAGCTTGTTGGCTCATTTCATCTTGTTGTAAAAATGCAGCCTCTAATTGTTTTGTTAAATCACTTTTAGTATTTATTAAATCGTCTATATTTCCTTGCAATCCAGAAACACGATCTCCAAAGAATTTTTCTACGCCTGCAAGTCTTGCACCAAATGTTGCGCCAAGTGATTCTATGTCTTCAAAAGGACGAGCGCTATTTAAAACGGAATCGTTTTGATCTGAAGTAAGTGAAGGACCACTAGGTGCAAACGTATCAACGGTTGGAAGATCATTGGGGGCATATCTATCAGCGTTGAAACTAAAATCATTAGGATCAAAGGATGGAGCTTCAATTGGAGCAGATACATCCGAGCCTGCCTCGGGCAAATTCAAAAATGAATAATCTGTATTAAACCTATTTGCCATACTTTTTTTATCCTGAAAAAATTTTGCAGGCAAGTGTGAATCTTTTGGAGAAGAATTTGAGCGAAGTGTCTCATCCCTACCTGCAAAACCTTAGACAAAATTATAACTGGAATAGGGTACCTTATACAAGTAAAAGTGAAATGTTAAAAAAACCTATGATTATTTAACTGTAATACTGCCTAGTTACCCTGTGTTAAGTACCTAATTCCTGTATTGGGTGGTGGGGGATCCCGCCGTTTGCCCGTTGGATCCAGCTTTTCCGAACCCATAGAGTCCCTTTTTTAATAAGATCCGCAGATCATTGATTCGGCTGCGCCCACAATAATGGACATTCCAGGGCAACGAATTTACAAAGGCCAGGCCAGGCCAGGCAGTTAGATCTTAATATCTATTACTAATACAAATAAATATCTTAGCCCATAAAAAAGGGGAGCTAATGCCCCCCATGATCCCGACGCCCGAAGTTCTATCTATCGTTGTAAGCCTCGGCCGAGTGGTAACAAGACCGACAAGCCATGTCGAACCTGTTCCAATCGAAGTTAGGATTATGCTTCTCGCATACTCTTGCGACAGCCTCAATAGTCTCCTGCGAAGCCCCTGAACATCTCAGGGCTTCTGCAAGTGCTTGGAAGTGCTTTCTAGTCATAAGTAATCCCTCCCAAAGACCTTTCCAGTAGCTGAGAGCCATTGAGGGGTTTCTATGGTGTAATCGCATGACTGACAATGACCGCCCTCCTCTGCCCCTGTCTCGGGGTCAATAGCATGAAAACTTTCATAATCTCCACACTTAGGGCAGTCAATATATGGGTTTTGGTATTTAGTCATTTTTTAAGATCCCCATATCTTCGATCAAGGCGTTTACTTGATCAAGGACTCTCAGCTTGTTGCCCTTGAAACCATACTCATCCTTAATGATCTTGTAACAAGATATACCCCTAGTCATTCTCATACCTTTCGTCTCTAACTTCAGACCTGCTCTAAGCGTTAACAGTCTAGCCATTGCTATTTGATCTGCTCCTTCTATTGTGAATCCGTCCATATCTATTTACTCCATAAATGCCCCTTAATTGGGGTACCCCATCATACTACATAACATTACTAAATGTACACTATATAGAAGATTTAAAATACTGGTGGATCATAGGTCTTTTTGATAGCTATTAACCCAAAGCAGGATCCTCTAAATCCAATGGTATATATATACCCTATATTATGTGGTTTTTTCTGCTCTATATTCCTATATTAAAGCCCGAAGCCCGACAACCCGACAACCCGATATATTAAAGACTAACCCCGATCCCGAACTATTAGCAAAAAAAGGACAACCCCCGAGCAAAACCCCGATGTAAAATTACCCATGCCCGACAACCCCCTCTAATGCTATTAATTAGCCTTTAGGCTTTACCCTATAGAAACAAAGGTATTGATTACTATACAATAAGTACATACTCTGATATGATATTGGTATAGAAACAACGTTAACAGGAGTTAATAAGATGAAAGACGCGTACCAGTATCAAGATATAAAAGACCATTTTGATGATTACATCAATGAGAATAAAGAATGGTTTGAAGAAAACGAGACTGACGATTGGAAAGAAGATTTGCACCATAACTGCTTTAATACTGATTACTACATCATAGGAAATTATAAAGCTACTCAATGGCTAGGTGATCAAGTGTTTAATGTCATAGACATTATAAAAGAATATGAGCAAGATCAGTTTGGCTCAGTAATGACTGATTTTAGTTCCCCCGAAAAAGTTGTAAATATGTATGTATACATTGTTGGCGAAGACATAGTTCACGATTATATAAACAATTTAGAAGAGGTAGCGTAATGTTTGGAATAAGAAAAAAGGAAAAAGGATTCTATCAAGGCTTCACAATGAAGTTTGAAAATGGTTATAAAATTTCAGTACAATTCGGTTCTATAAACTATTGCTCTAATAAACATTTAGTAAGAAGCAATCAACACAGCTTAAATAGTTGTGCTAATTGTGAGACTGCAATATTCAAACCGAATGGGAAGTTTTTAAAATATAAAGGTGATGATGTTCAAGGCTTTCAAACAACTAATGAAGTTGCTGAGACCATTGCATATATTCAAACACTTCAAGCTAATAATTATGGAAGGGTGGCGTAATGGAACATAAAACTTACAACTCACCCCAAGAAATGCCAACGGAACATTTAGAAAAAATGTTAACTATGGACAAATATTCTAAATACCATGACATGGTTAGAAGTGAATTAGAATTTAGAAAAGATGATAATCTATTAAAGAATTTATTTACAAATCCTAGATTAATAAATACTAAAGCTATTGATAACTTATCTAATGAAAAACTAGATCAAGTAGCCAAAATATTAGGGGTGACATCATGAACCCCGACAAAACCATAATAGGAGAGCTTCGTAAGAAGTACAGCTTAAAATCTAACGTCCCGATAGATAAGCTATCTAAGATCATGACCCCCGACGATCACAAGAAGTTTATGGAAGCTATAACTTTCCCGAATGGAAAGCCTAGCGAAAATGCAAAGAATGTCCCTGATCATCTTAGGGAAGTCCCTAACGATAGTCTGGACGGATTAAGGTATTTATTTAGAGATAGAAATTTTACTAAAGGAGAAAAGTAATGAGAAAGGGAAGTAAAGAGAAAAGAATAGTATCAACCGCTATCTTGGTTGAATGGAGCGACAACCCTAAACCAGTTGTCTTAACTAATAATATGCCCGAAGGATTATCTAATGATTTTGATGATTGGTTATCGGATATTGAATACGAGGAAAATAGCAAATGAGTATTAGCAAGAAAGAGTTAGAAAAACATGGTTGGACAACTATTCCTAAAGGCGTGTGGTTTGGTGTTGATTATGCCGAGTCTCATAAAACTAATGTATTAAATACACTTACCGATCTATTAGACCTAGATGACGATGTAGAGGGTTATAACTTTATGGTATGTGCATACAAAAAAGATGGTGAAGAATAATGAGTAAAGTTATATCAAGGTTTAAATTTAATCAAGATAGTTATGAGAAAGGAACCAACCTTTTACAAGAGTATGAATACAAGGGATATTTTATTAGAGAATTTGAACAAGAGCCTTGCGATAGGTGGAAGAAGGCAATGGAAAATGAAGATGGCTATGAACTAATAGTTGGTGGAGAAATGGGAGAATGTGGCTATGAGATCCTAAACTCAACAGGAGAAGTAATTTATTATGATTGGTATGGAATGGGAGATGGTGCAATGTGCAACGCTGAAAACGAAGTTGATTGGTTTGTGCGTGAAGCTCTTGCAGAAAAATTAGGAATAGACATATCTGGAAAAAATATGATTGAAATAGATGAATTAATAAAGGTGCAAGACAATGAGTAACAATAACTTTGAACTGTATGAAGATACTATGTGTTTGACTTCAGAGGCACACATAAAGCTAACAGATGATCTGGAGGATTTAGTAAACAACTTATTTCCCGAAGATCAAGATCATAAGAAATATGGATTTATTCCTGTTGATCTTGAACTCCAAGCAATAAGAAATAATTTAGTTTCTTATTTAGATAATAGATACAAGGAGCAAGACAATGAATAGCATGTATGAAGATATGAGAAAGCTTGAAGAAAAACATAACCTAGTTATTACAGCTTATGTGGATGTAAAAGGTATAAAGGAAACTTTAGAAGAACTAGAAGAAGAAAATATAAATCTTTCTGATGAAAGAATATTACGAATAATTGAAAGATCATACAGTAAGTATGATTTTTCTGAGGATGATAGATTTTTTAAAGAATGGATTTGTGAAAATATTGTTAAAGAAAACAAGGTGCAAGACAATGAATGATTTTAAAGACGGAATTGCTGATGCTTTGCTTTATGGAAACATGAGAGAAAACAATATTAGCGATATGTATAAACAAGGATATGATTTTGGCATAACTATTTATTGTCAACAAGAGGAGCAAGACTAATGACTTACGCTAGAAATGTTGCAAAGTTAGATATAGATACTGGAGACGAATTAAACGAATGTATGGACTGCAAATATACTTCTTACGATTACGCCGAAGCATATGACGATAATGGAGATGAGATCACTTCATGGTCTACTGATGATAATGTCGTATGCCCTAAATGTAATAGTTTTAATTACTTTATTAAACCAAGAATAGGGGTGCAAGACTAATGGATATAGGAAATAATTGTGTGCATTGTAATAAAGACACATCTTTTGGTTCTGGAAGATTTGTAAATAGAATACCAGCAGACGCCGATTATCAAGCTGAAGATGATAAAGGAAACATTATCTTCACAGAAGGAGAATATAGAGACGGATATGCTTGTGAGTCGTGTCAAGAATTAGAGTGTGATAAGTGTTCTAAAGCAACTATCGATTACTCTTTTGGCAGAGAAGTTGAAGACAAGTATTATGATGTTATTTGTAGTGATTGTTATGAAGATAGCTTTATTGTTTGATCCGATTAAATCCCCGACACCCCGATCATTTAGATCCCGATTACTTGTCTCCCGACTTGTTCTCAATAACTGTTCCCGACTTGCTTTCGATAGCTTTAGTCCCGAGCAGTTGTTGTAACCTTCTCTCTACCTCCGATCTATCCATCTGATCTATCTTGCCGTGTAATACTTCCCGACGATCTACAATAAGACCCCCGACCTTTAAGAGTAATCCTTGGGCCTGAATCGCGGCATTATAAGCCCCCGACGACCAAGCATCATCCCGAAGTCTATATAAGTCTTCTACAGCCTTATCATGGGTTAGCTCGAACTTCTGTTTAGCTTCCGACATTAATCTTTCATACTCAGACCTTACATGATTGTATTTCTTACCCTCGTGCATGTATCTCCCGACTACAATAGGATTCTTATACCCTGCTTTTTTGGCCGCTTCAGCCCATGTAAGTTGTGGGTCATTGACTGCATTCCACACAAGAAGCCTTTGTCTCTTAGTAAGATTCCTTTCATCTGTGTTCACATATTCAATAGGCATATCTTCTACACCTTCTTCTAATGTTTTCTCGACCTTAATCTTTTTTCGTATGTTGTTGTTGTTTGGCATTTAGCAATCTAACTCCTGGGTGTCGTTTTACAAATCTTACTACATCTTCTCGTTCAAGCAAATCTATAAGATATTGCGGTAATTTGTTTCTTAATTCTTTTTTTAGTTTTGTCATATATAAAATAGTTTTGTCACACTTTTGTCAGAGAACCTTGACAAAAGTAAGAAGCCTGTAATATAGGGCTGTAGAGAGTAATAATATATATAAATAAGAGTATATATATAGTTTTGTCATACATTCTTATACTCCCCCTTTCATATTACTCATTCCGTGTTGAATTGTTCCGACCCTTTTACCACTTAGACCCATTCCTTGACAAAACTGCCAAAACGCCAGAAGCATACGCAGTAAGTGTTTCAAGCCAATAGTTTTGTCATTCTGTATCGTCGTCTGTGACAAAACCCTCTTGAAAGATAGAATTGACGCTCTTTTTAATACCAAAGCAACTCTCTAGAACTTCATCAATAATATCTAAGCCTTCCTCTGGAGAATCAGAATAACTTAATAACTCACATACTCCGTATGTAAAAATTAAGCTCGCCGTTTCTTTAGGGGAAGCCCCTCTTGTTGCGAAGTCTAGGAATAAATTGTCTAGTCGTTCTTTAGCTTCTAGATGTGTAGGAGCGGGACGCTTAGATGCGAAGTCAATGATCTTTAAATGTGACATCCAATTAGTATAGCAAAGTTTGTAATAAGGTGGAGTGTTTCGTTGCAAGCCACACTCCAAGAGCTTTATCGAGGCAACTGCATCTTTATTGTTTATACAAGCCAGATGACTGCCTGTTCGCGATTAATCTCTATGCTTATAGTATTGTGAGTCAGTATGCTCTCTCCACGACTGCTCCAAGTGAGGGCCATGTTCTAGTATCCAGTTGTCTGACACTTCTCTTAGCTTCTTCATGCCGTCGCAGAACTGTTGAAAGTCCTCGCAACCTTCTTGCAATACTTCTTCTGCGGCACATTCCGCATCTATTAATAGATCTTTTAATTTACTCATTATTTAACCTCTTTCTTTACAATGTAATAGTATTTATTTTTAGTAACATATCCAGTATAGGAAATGCTATCAACCTCACAATCTCCAAACCTATGAGAATTTTCCAATGTCTTAGGTTCTATGTAGCAAGGGTTGTCCATGAAGTGAATAGCTATGTCTCTTGCACTCATGATGTCTCCCTCTTAATACCAGTAACTAGGTCTCTAACCATTTTTTTACCTTCTCTTTCAGTAGGAGCAGAGTCAACTGCTAATTGTGTAAAAAAGCTTATTCCTAAATAAACTATATAAGGTGCAGAAAGATTTTCTGCCTTATCAGTTACATCACATAAATCATAGTAAAACTGATCGTATGCTTTTTCTTGTTTTGTCTTCTTCGTCATATTCGTCTCCATAAAATAAATATACATTAAGTATAAGCAAATATGTTTACATGTCAAACAATTTACTATATTATTTAATAATAACTTTTGGAGAAGTATAATGAAAGCAGATAACAATGACATGGTAGATACTGCAATGGCAATGATAGGAGCTATAAATAAAGAGTATATCAATACCCTTGTTAAGACAAAGCCAGAGCCAAAGCACTCTTACGAGTTCGGCAATGATCTACTGGCTATTAAGAGACTACAAGCCTTTGTAGAATTTGTGAGGACTCATAACCCCAGTATGTTTGAGAGTGCCTACAAGCATGTTAGTGACACTATAAGAGACAATGAGTAATAAGATAAGATTCTACGCATTTGAGTCTAAAGACGATAAACACGGCGTGAAGTTTGTGCCTTATGACCAGACACCTTTCGAGTTAATTGCTATTAGAGATAACTTTGATACCAAGGGAATGTTTAGTAAAATGAAAGCTAACACAGAAGGATATCTTCCTACCTATAATCCAGATAAGAATTATTCAGGAAACTTACAGGACTTACAGGCTAAATTAGGATACTGGCCTATACCTTTGACACATCAATTTGTGTATGAGGATATAGAAATACAATACGACGAGGTTTGGACGAAGGAAACTTCCAAGCCAGATTATAAACATAGATGGGATATAGAGGAGTTTAAGCATTTTTATGAGTAAAGGCAGTAGAGACAGGACTAAAGATAAGGACGCTTTTAACGAGTCGTTTGACCGCATCTTTAAAAAGAAAGAAAGACCAATAGAAGAACTAAAGAACGTAACTGAAGAAAAAAAGGAAAATAAACAATGGAAAAAATAGAAGAACTAGAGAATTATAAATCAGAAGTAAGAGGCGAAGCCCTTATATATGCAGACATACCTAACGAGATATACCATTCTGAGGTAGGAGTAAGCAGTAGCACCTTGCGTAAGTTTGGTCATTCGCAATTACATGCAGTTAATGAGGTGCAAAAGACCACTGATGCTATGAACTTTGGTACTGCTGCTCACTATATGTTAGTGGAGGGCGAGGAAGTATTTAACCAAGAGGTAGCTGTATTGATGGGTTCTCCTTATACCAAAATATATAAAGAGAACAAAGCAGACATGTTAGAGCGTTATGACTGCGTGATTAAAGAGGTAGAGCTAAACCATATCAAAGGCATGAAGGCCAATATCATTGATGACTGCAACCAGTATTTACAAGCAGACGGTAAGTTGCCAGAGGCTAGTTTCTTCTGGTATGAGGATAAGATTCTTTGTAAGTGTAGACCAGATTTAATCTGTCCTCCTTTTAAGACTGCTAGTGTTCCTGGTGAGATATATGTTGTTGACTATAAGACAACCAAGTCTTGCGACCCTAAAGAGTTTGCTGATTCAGTTAAGCATTGGGGCTATGACATGCAAGCGGCATGGTATCGTAGAGGTATGCAGAAGGCTGGATACAAGGTTAAGGAGTTTTCTTTTGTTGCTCAAGAGAAACTACCACCTTATGCCAGTAAAGTATTTGTTATTACAGATGAACAGATGGATAATGCTTGGAAACGTATGGAAGTATTCTTAGCTTCTTATAACAAGTACCTAGATGATGGCGAAACAACCATATATAACTCAGACAGTATTGTCACTTTAGATTTAGAGGATTGATATGAGATTCTGGTTCAACAAGAAAAAAGAATTTAATATAGATGATTGCGTTCCTGTAACTGTAGCAGAGGTAGAAGTCTATAGAGAGAAAATACAGAATGTTATGAAGCCCTATCTAGCAGATGGCCTAAGTAACAGAAAAAATAATAACAAAACATTTAGGCAGGTAGCTCTAAAATTTAATGTCTTTCATGGCAGTTTAGAAAAGTTTGTTTACGAAGAAGACACTAGTTACTACGTCATGGCAAAGCTAGTGAAGAAATTAAAGGAAGCAGGGCTATGAAGTACATAAGTAAATTAATCAGCAGATTCTTAGAATGGTCACTACGAAGGACTGAGGAAAAGCTAATGAGGAAAAAGAAATGAACAAGACTAAATTAGTAGAATTAGCAGATGAGGTATTGACTCATATTGATATGGATATGAAAGTTGTTTTAAGAGATCAGTTGGAAAGGGATTTGTGTGAGAAATTAAGTGATATTTTTGCAAAGGCAAAGATACATGATGCTGTTAATCCCCATTTCGTTAATATAGAGATATACCAAAAAGCCTATGCATCTGTACAACCCATTCTTGATGATTGTATAGATAGAATACTTGGAGAAAAGAAATGAATGAACTGATCGAAGAGATCATAGCTGAGATCAAAAGAGATATTGATCTAGATAATATGATGGCCCTCAGAGATATGCTAACCCTGCTGTTAGAGAATGGAGAGAACAAA
>Ga0209384_1001433_pt1 | contig 12471 bp, 13 predicted proteins | sample CoawatmetaG05DNA_FD_187511 | JGI IMG/M metagenome (GOLD analysis project Ga0209384, IMG submission 187511) | Marine microbial communities from the West Antarctic Peninsula - Coastal water metaG058-DNA (SPAdes) (version 2) | ecosystem: Environmental > Aquatic > Marine > Coastal ... | reverse complement strand
ATACGTATGATTTATTTTTTTTATCACTTAATGGGGTTATTTGTAACATTATCGTTCTTTCTTGATTATTTTTATTTAACTTAAATTCTTGACTGATTTCTTTTTTATTTTTTTTATTATCAACTACATAAGTATTAATAAATTCATATAATGGCTCAAATATCTTATTTTTTAATATTACTTTACTCATCAGCTTACCATTCATTTTACTTTCTTTATTTTGAAGCATTTTTGATGCTGAAACATTATTTAGTCGAATTATTTTTTTCTCATCAATTACGATGACACCTGTTGTTAAATGGGCAAGTATGGTTTCAAGAAATATTCTTGCAAGCTCTAATCTTTCTCTATCTTTCTCGGAATTTTTTGTGGCTTCTTCCAATTGAGAAGTCATACTATTAAATGACCTTATTAAGACTCCTATCTCATCTTTCCCCTGTTCTGAAATAATTTTTTTATAATTTCCTTTTGATATTTCTTTTGTTGCATCTGCCAACATCGCCAAAGGTGAAGAGAATTTTCTACTAATAACAAATGAGGCTGCTACTGATGACAATAAAGCTAATAACAATACTAACGTTAACGTTAAAATATATATTATTTTTAATGAATTTCTACTATATGTTAGTTGCTGATATTCACTATAGACAGATTCTACAGATAAAGCTAAATTAGCAATTGATGCTGGTATTGGTTGAGTTAATTGAAGAATCAATTTTTTTGACATTACATTTTTTGAAATAATTGGTGTAAATGCTTTTAAGTATATTTGCTCTCCATTTGCTTCTTCAATTCTTCCAAAAAAGTCTCTACCACCCCTCTCTAAATCTTCAATATTAGGAATAGGTGGTATTAAATTATTTTTCTCACTTGAAACTTCTATAATCAAAGAGTCTTGATCAAATATAACAGCATCCTGTATTCCAAATTTTGCTCTTAGGTCTGTCAATATATTATTTCTTTGATCTGGTTCTGCATTGCCTATTGAGTAGGCGATGCTTTTACCTTTCAGCTCGATGTCGCTCATTAAAATATCGATTGTTTTTTGTCCTAGAGTTAATCCACCTTCTAAAGCTGATTCAACCTTTACATCAAACCATGACTCAATCGATTTTGTTAAAAAATTTACGGATACTAAATATACAATTAAAACTGGGACTATACCCATTAGCGCAAATGATAATACAAGTCTTAAAGTAAGCCGACTACCTGTAATTTCTTTTTTAATACTTTGAAGTAAGCGAAAAATTTGCACTGCTATTAAAATAATTAAAGAGCATATAAAAATTATATTTAGGCCCAACAAAATTCTAAATGAATCACTTGAAATAAGATCTGAGTTTGAAATTGCTTTTGCTAACAAAATTAGTAAAGCGATACCAATAAATGCCGCAGTTGTAATTATATATTTTAGTTTAATTTTCAAAGTTTATTAATACTTTTATTAGATTTCACATTCCAGGTTCTATCGAAGTAATTAACTTGTAAAGGCTTCGGTAACTTCTTCCTTTCCAGGTTCACATTAAGCCATAACTCGTAATTTTTATTCTTATTTTTGTTAATAAATGAAAATTCCAAGTCTTCTACTTTTGAAATTTTTTGTATTGCCTCATCAATGTACCTGTATTCATATTTATTTCCGTTTACATCTTTTATTTTATATACTTTTCTTAATGCTTTATATTCAATTTGATAATACCCTACTTTTTTTAAAACTGTTTTAGTTAGCCAGATATCTTTTATTTCAACTATTTTTACAGTTACCTTGAATACCAAAGGTATTCCCTTGTTAATTGCTTTTGTTATTAGGTGATCTAAACTTATCTCCTGATTAAAGTTTATATATTTTAAATTTTCTTTATCATTAATTACTACATCTTTAATTAGTATCTCATTCTCTTCAGAGTAAGAAAATCTATCTATTATCAATAATGAAATAGAAACGACAATTAAAATGACGCTAAATTTTTTGAAGAAGTGCATAAAATAAACCATCATGATTATCAGAGGGTAGAACTTGATTTTTTATGTGCGTTATATTTGACGGGAATTTTATGTCTATTTCTGAAATATCATCTACATTTTGTTTAAACTTTTCAATCACTTCTCTATTTTCTTCTTCAAATATCGAGCAAGTTACATATAATAATTTACCGCCTTCTTTTAGCATTGGCCAAGATGATTTTAACAATAGCAACTGATCATCTGCAAAATTTTGAAAATCATTAATTCTTCGTAGCCATTTTATATCAACATGCCTTCTAACTATTCCTGATGCCGAACATGGGACATCCAGTAATATTCGATCAAAATACTGCTTATCCCACCACTCATTGTGCTTATTTATTTTTTTGTTTAAAACCATAGCTTTAAAACCTTGGCGCTTAATATTATCATTAATTTTTAATATTCTTTGCTCATCGCTTTCAACTGCAGTTAGTTGTATCTCTTTTAACTCTAGCATATGACAGGCCTTCCCTCCTGGGGCAGAACACGCATCTAAAACTTTTTGGTTTTTTTCTAAATCAATTATATGAGCTGCTAACTGTGCTCCCATATCTTGGACTGATACCTTCCCATCCAAAAATCCTGGTATTTTTTTAACATCTAGTGGTTTTTTTATAATTAAACATTCATCGCTCACTAAACTATGGTCGATTCCTTGCTTATCCAAGGTATTGGAATAATTCTTCATTCCAAGTTTTTTTAAATTAATTCTCAATGCTAGAGGTGGCCGCTGATTTCCAATATTGAGAATCTCTCGCCAATTTTTTGGGTACTGTTTTTTTACTTTCTCAATCCACCATTTTGGATAGCTATACGTTGCAGATTCATTTTCGTTTAATTGCTTCTGCAAATTATCTTTATTTCTTAGAAAATTTCTTAACACTGCATTTATAAATGAGCTTTTTTTATGATCAATTTTTTTTGCTGCATCAACTGCTTGATTTACCAATGTGAAATCATTTGATCTTGCATGATTTATTTGAAATAAAACTATATGTAAAAGTGATTCAATACATAAATTTTCAATCTTATTTTTAACTAATTTATTAATATAAAAATTAGATTTTCCTAAGTCTCTTATAGCTCCATAAGTCATATCTTTTATTTGCGGGAGATTTTCTTCCTCGTTATTATGTTTTGTTAGAACCAATTGAAAACTTTTATCTAAATTCTTTCCTAAAAGAACTTGTTCAACTATTTTTGCTGCTATCAATTGAGATTGATTCATCATAAAAGAAGTTCGCCGTTACTAATATCATTGGCAATAATAAATTCTTTTGCTGTCATTTTTCTCTTACCTTCTAGTTGAATCTCTGTCACCTCGATAGCTCCACCAACTGTACCTATAAAAAGATTAGTTTTTTCTGTGTTTACAAACAAGCTACCGGATTTATTTATTTTAATATTATCTTCTTTAGTGGCTTTCCATATTTTTAACAATTTACCTCTAAAATTACAGGATACTCCTGGAAAAGGATTAAAAGCATTTACCTTACTTACTATCTTCTTAGATGTTACATCTTTCCATATTACCTTTGCTTCAGATTTCTTAATTTTACTTGCATAAGTTACTTCTGATTCATTTTGCTTGGTTAATTTAAGAGTCTTATTATCAGCAATATCATTAACGACATTTACCATTAATTTGGCGCCTAATTTAGCTAAATACTTTGTCATTTCGCCAGTATTTGCATCTTTACCCAAGCTTATTGATTCTTTTCTAATTATATCTCCTGTATCTAATTCTGGCGCAACTGACATAATAGTTACTCCAATTTCTGGGTCTCCAGCTTCAATTGCTCTATGAATTGGTGCTGCTCCTCTCCATGCTGGAAGGAGTGAAGCATGAACGTTATATGATCCTTTAATGAAGATATCAAGAATTTTACTTGGTATGATTAGCCCATATGCAGCCACTACTAAAATATCTGCATTAAGATCAAATAATTTTTTGAATACAGCATCATTATTTAATTTCTCTGGTTGAAATATTCGGATACCAAGGTTTTCAGCTTTTTCCTTTATTGGACTTAGTTTTATATTCATCCCTCTACCCGCTTTCCTATCTGGCTGAGTAAGGGCTAATAAAATCTGATGCCCCTCTTTATGTAGAGCAGTTAATGTTGGTTCAGCAAACTCTGGGGTACCAGCAAAAATAATCTTTAATTTTTTATTCGCCATTACTTTTTTAAATTTTAATTTCTTTTATCATTTTTGATTTTATTATCTTCAAGAGGATTCATAGCCTTTAATACTATCAATTTTTTGGAATAATTGAGCTAGATAATTTAATATGTTCAAAATTGTCATATTGTGTTGATTAATTAATTATTAACTGTTAAATTATTTATAGTGAATTACATTAAAAATTTAACAAATCTAATTATACTGCTTACAGGTTCTTTTTATATTTTTCATTGCAAAATTTTGTAATTTATCTGATGTTAATTTCAAAAATAAGGATTTATCATGTTTGACCTACTTATCTATATGTTTGAAAACTACCTAAGCTCTAAAAATAATTTAGACTTTGCTAATATGACATTAGAGCTTGAAGCTGCCGGTTTTAATAACAAAGATATTGAAAGTGCTCTTGATTGGTTTACAGAACTTAAAGAAATGTCAGAAAAAATTCCTCAATCTCATTCTTTAAAACTAAATCATAAATTAAGAATTTTTACAGAAAAAGAAAAGGAAAAGTTTTCTCTTGATGGGTTAGGTTTTATCTTATTTCTTGAACAAGCTAATGTCTTAAACTCAATTGAACGTGAAATTATTATTGATCGTGCAATGGCCCTTAATCAAAACATAATTAATATTGATGAAGTACGCTGGATCGTAATGATGACCCTATGGAATAATGGTCGAGAAAATGATTATCTTTTTGTAGAAGATTCTTTATATCAAACAGAACAGTTAATTCTGCATTAATTACTTATATTCTTAATTATTTTTGAAACAATTTTTGATTCGTTTAAAGTGTAAAAATGAATCCCAGGAACACCATACTGAACTAATGTTTCACATAGTTCTGATATAACATCAACACCGTAATCTCTTAATGATTGAATATCATCATCATAACTTTCAAGCTTTAACCTTAGCCACCTAGGTATTTCTGCGCCACAATTTGATGAAAATCTTGATAGTTGCTTGATATTATAGATGGGCATAATCCCAGGGATAATAGGTACAGAAATAGATTTTTTCTGGCATTCCTCTATAAATTTAAAATAGGCATCCGCATTAAAAAAGAACTGAGTAATGGCCGAGTTTGCTCCAGCTTCAATTTTTCTTTTAAAATTATTTAAATCATCAGTTGCAGAATCTGCTTCTGGATGATATTCCGGGTATGCACCAGCTTGAATATGGAAATATTCTCCTGTTTCCTCCCTTATAAATGAGATTAACTCATTAGCATATTTAAAATCTCCATGGCTTATTGCTCCTGATGGGTTATCTCCCCTTAGAGCAATTACATGTTTAATATCATGGCTCTTATACTCATTTAAGAGGTTTCTAATCTCGTCTTTTGAAGCACTAATACAAGATAGATGAGGTACGCCATTATTATTTGATGCTTCAATGGTTAAAACTGTTTCTAATGTTTTAGCCTTAGTTGAACCGCCAGCACCAAAAGTAACGGAAAAAAACTCTGGGTTAAATTCCGATAATGTTTTTATTGTTTTATTAAGCTTAAGATCTCCCTCCTCAGTCCGAGGAGGAAAGAATTCAAAACTTACTGATGGCATATTGGGCATATCTTAATACCTATATGTCTCAGTCTTAAATGGTCCATTAATATCCACATCAATATATTTCGCTTGTTCTTCAGTTAGCGTTGTTAAGTCAGCATTTAGTGTAGTTAATTGCAACCTCGCTACTTTTTCATCTAAATGTTTAGGCAGTACATGTACACCAAGAGGATATTTCTCTTTCTCAGAAAATAATTCTATTTGAGCAATTACCTGATTGGCAAAAGAAGATCCCATAACATAACTTGGGTGGCCTGTTCCACATCCAAGGTTGACTAAGCGACCTTTTGCTAAAAGAATAATACGTTTATTGTCTGGGAAAATCACATGGTCAACTTGTGGTTTTATTTCTTCCCATTTGTATTCTGATAATGAAGCAACATCAATTTCATTATCAAAGTGTCCAATATTACATACAATTGCTTGGTTTTTCATTGCCTTCATATGGTCATGATTAATCACGTTGTAATTCCCTGTTGCAGATACAAAAATATCAGCATGTTTAGAAGCATATTCCATAGTCACCACACGATAGCCTTCCATAGCTGCTTGAAGTGCACATATTGGATCAACTTCAGTTACCCAAACCTGGGCTGATAAAGCTTTTAACGCCTGAGCAGATCCTTTTCCTACGTCGCCATAACCACAAACTACTGCAACTTTACCAGCAATCATTACATCAGTTGCCCTCTTAATGGCATCTACTAAAGACTCTCTGCATCCATATAAATTATCAAATTTTGACTTAGTTACTGAATCATTTACATTAATTGCAGGAAATGCTAATTCGTTATCCCTAAACATTTGATAAAGACGCATAACTCCTGTCGTAGTCTCTTCTGTTACCCCTTGGACATGAGGTAATCTTTCTGAATACCAAGATGCATTTATTTTTAACTTCTTTTTAATAGCATTAAATAAACAAACTTCCTCTTCTGTTGAAGGTTTATCCAGAACTGAGATATCTTTTTCAGCTTTAACTCCAAGATGAAGTAGAAGGGTCGCGTCCCCTCCATCATCAAGAATCATATTCGTATATTTTTCATCTGGCCATTCAAAAATACGATGTGTAAATTCCCAATACTCGTCTAAACTTTCATCCTTGAAAGCAAAAACTGGGGTTCCACCATCAGCAATTGCTGCAGCAGCATGGTCTTGAGTTGAATAAATATTACAAGAAGCCCATCGGACATCAGCACCTAATTCATTAAGTGTTTCAATTAGAACAGCTGTTTGAATAGTCATGTGAAGAGAGCCTGAAATTCGAGCTCCTTTTAATGGTTTTTTACTTGCATATTCTTTACGAATTGCCATTAAACCAGGCATTTCTGTTTCAGCTATTGCGATTTCTTTTCTACCAAAATCTGATAAATTAATATCGGCTACAAGGTAATCTTTAATTTTTAAATCTGAGTCAGTCACTGTATTCATTTTTTTTCCCTAAAATAAATGTGACCAGTGAGATGAGTGGTTCACCAATCATCCCGTAACTGGTACGGTTTAATAACGGTGAACGCAGTTACAAATAAATTTGCAGTTCGAGCCTGGGAAAAATCTTGCAGCGTCCCTCGAACAAAGGCAATATTAATTTAAAAACTAGCTAAAATCAAGTACATAATAGAAATTTACTTAATTTGTAAAACAGATTTCTTATCCAATGCTTCCCATGTAAATTCAGGTTCATCGCGACCAAAATGACCATAAGCCGCAGTTTTTTTATATATTGGCCTCAGTAAATCCAAAATCTCTACAATGCCTCTTGGCCTTAAATCAAATTCTTGTGCTACTAATTCAGATAATTTTTCATCAGAGACTATTCCAGTTCCATAGCTATCCACCATTACAGAAGTCGGCTTTGCCACTCCTATTGCATATGAAATCTGAACAAGGCATTTGCTAGCCAAACCAGCAGCCACTATGTTTTTTGCAACATAACGCGCTCCATATGCAGCAGATCGATCTACTTTACTAGGGTCTTTACCTGAAAATGCTCCTCCACCATGCGGAGCAGCTCCCCCATAAGTATCTACTATAATCTTTCGTCCCGTTAAACCACAATCTCCTTGCGGTCCGCCAATCACAAATCGGCCTGTAGGGTTAATCAAAAATTTAATATCACCTTTTATTAGTTCTGAAGGAATAATAGGTTTAATAATTTCCTCTATCACCGCTTCACGAAGATCGTCTAGTTTAATATCAGGGGAATGTTGGGTTGATAAAACAACTGTATCTACTCTGATAGGATTATTTCCATCATATTCGATTGTTACTTGAGACTTTGCATCTGGTCTCAACCATGAGAGTGTTCCATTCTTTCTAAGAATTGCTTGACGCTCTACTAGTCTATGTGACAAGTGGATTGGTAAAGGCATTAATTCATTTGTTTCATCACAAGCATACCCAAACATCAAGCCTTGATCTCCTGCTCCTTGATCTAAGGGGTCATCCATTGCGCCATTAACACCCTGGGCAATATCTGGTGATTGAGTGTCATACTTAACTAAAACTTCACATGTTTTATAATCAATCCCGTAGTCAACATTATCATAGCCAATTGACTTCAAAGTATCTCTTGCTACTTTTTCATAATCTATTTTCGCATTGGTTGTAATTTCTCCAGCAAGAACAACTAAATTAGTATTTGTTAGTGTTTCTGCAGCAACTCTAGAATTAGGATCTTCAGCTAAGATTGCATCTAAAACTGCATCTGAGATTAAATCAGATACCTTATCAGGATGCCCTTCAGACACTGATTCAGAAGTAAATAAATAATTTTTCATGGAATCCTTACTGTATTAATATTATTAAGACGTTAGAATAGCAAATAATATAAATAAAAAATAGAAATAAATGAAAATACCATTTACTAAAATGCATGGAATTGGTAATGATTTTATAATAATAGATCAATTAAAAAATCAATATCGCCTAAATTCTGAAATCATTAAATCACTATCACATCGTAAATTTGGTATTGGTTTTGATCAGCTTTTAATTATAGAGTCGAGCTTAAACCCAGAGGCAGAATTTAAATATAGAATTTTCAATGCAGATGGAAACGAAGTGGAACAATGTGGAAATGGGGCACGATGCTTTTATCGTTATATAAAAAATAAAAATATTTCTGATAGTTCAAAAATTACCGTTGAAACAAAATCAGGATTAATTGTTCTTTCAGAACCCACTAAGAATTTAATATCTGTTGATATGGGGAAGCCTATCTTTCACAATAAAATTAGTGAGTTATTTACATCTGTATCTATTGGGAACCCGCATGCAGTTCTTGAGCCACTTGCCCAAGGTGATGAATGGGAAGGAGCAATAGAGCTTAGTAAAGAAATACAGGCTAATAATGTTTTATTTCCTAATGGTGTGAATGTTGGCATGATAAAGGTAGTAAATGAAAATAATTTAAAACTTAAAGTTTTAGAAAGAGGGAGTGGCATTACTCTTGCTTGTGGCTCTGGAGCGTGTGCAGCAAGTGCTGTAGCTATTCTGAAAGGGCTAGTAAAAACTCCTGTGACAGTCGAAATGGATGGGGGCAATCTAATAATTGATTGGGATGGCTTAAATTCGATAATAATGTCTGGTCCTGCTGAAATTGTATTTGAAGGAGAATTTAATCTAAGCGTTGATCAAAGAATATGAATAATCTTGAATTAATTGAAGAGTATAAAAAATTTATAAGCTTTGAAAAAAGATTAAATCCTTCTTCAGTCAAAAGCTACCTTCGAGATATTAATGCATTATTAAAGCTCAATGAAAATAAAGAATTGAATAGCTATAAACTTGAAGATATTAGAAAAAATATTTCCATACTTCACTCTAAAGGGTTAGGAGGAAAATCTTTATCAAGGGTACTTTCTTCTTGGAGGGGTCTATTTAATTTTTTAAGTCATCAATATAAGTTTAAAAAAAATCCTACCTTAGGGATTAAAGCCCCTAAAAGTAAAAAATTGCTTCCTCAAACATTGTCAGTCGATCAAACTGTAAAGCTTGTTGATATAAAAGATGATTCCTTCTTAGGGATTCGTGATCATGCTATTTTAGAATTATTTTATTCGTCTGGGCTTCGGCTATCTGAACTAGTAAATCTAAATCAAAATGACATTAATTATGATGATGGAACAATTTCAGTCATTGGGAAAGGAGATAAAGAGCGAGTCGTTCCCTTAGGCTCATTTGCATCTAAGGCTATAAAAAAATGGATTGGATTAAGGAAAAAAATTGGCGGTGTAACATATGAAAACAAAATAATGTTTTTAAGTCAAAATGCCAAAAAATTAACCCCTAGAGCAATTCAATATAGGTTAAAATTTTGGGCAATTAAGCAAGGTATCCCTGAAAATATTCACCCTCATCTTCTTAGGCACAGCTTTGCATCACACCTACTTCAATCAAGTCAAGATTTAAAAGCCGTTCAAGAACTATTAGGGCATGAAAATATTAGTACGACCCAAATTTATACACATTTAGACTTTCAACATCTTTCTAAAATATATGATAAAACTCATCCGCGTGCAAAGAAAAAATTGGAAAGAAAGTAAATTCTCTATTGATGGTATGAAGAATTTAAATTATAGTAAATGAATGTTAGATGAACTAAATTTATTAGAAAGCAAACTCAATAAACTTATTGAGGCAATAGGTGTATTAAAAAAAGAAAACGATGAACTAAAACCTAACCTTCATCTTGCCAAGGAAGAAATCCAGGCCTTAAAAATGAAAATGAACGAAGCAACATTAAAAGTTGAAAATTTATTAGCGCAGTTACCTAGTTGAAAATATGACAAAACAAATCGAAGTAAATATATTAGGGAGAGATTTTACTATATCTTGCCCAGAGAATGAGGAAGAAAATCTTCAAAAATCAATAAGCTATTTGAAACATAAAGTTGATGAGATTCAACAGTCTGGATCAACAATAGGCGTTGATAAAACAATTATTAAAGCCGCGTTAGATATTACTCATGAATTTTTGAATCAAGGTGATAATAAGAATTTACATACCCTTGATTATCAAAATAAAATAACAAATTTTAATTTATTAATTGATAAAGCATTACAAAATCATTAATTTAATAAGTTTGTTTTGATGTTGCTTAGGCTAATTATTCTTTGAACTAGTCTATAGCGTCGGTTTTAATCAATCAGAATGTGGTGTGATCGCTCACGATTGGGTAACCTTATAAGGGCTCTTGGCGAGCGAACCTAAAACATCTTAGATTATTACCACTTGAACCTTTGGTTCTGGATGCTGGTCTAGGCAACATCTAAATAAATTTATCTTAGACTATGATATTTTAAATCGCTCAAGGTAATTATCTCTAATGCTTTTTCGTGGGTGGACTCTAAAATGACGGGAGGGGCACACCCAGCCTCAGCTGCTTCTAGCCATCGATTTGCGCATAAGCACCAACGATCGCCAGCCTTTAAGCCTAAAAAATTATACTCTGGACGTGGCGTGCTCAAATCATTTCCTTTTGCCTTTGAAAATAATAAGAATTCATCATTTACCTCAGCACAAACAGTATGATTTCCAGTATCTGATTGGCAATGGTCACATTCACCATTTCTAAAATATCCCGTTAATGGCTCTAAACTACATAATTTTAAAGCAGTTCCTAATACATTTTTCTTTTCCATAATTTCCTCTTGTATTAAACTTCTAATAACATAACAATGATATATTAACTTAAGGAATACTTTTATATGCGTTACTGGCTAATGAAATCAGAACCATCAGTTTTTACAATTGAAGAGTTAGAAAATACCCCAACAAAAACTGTTGACTGGATTCCAACTAAAGGGATAAGGAATTACCAAGCTAGAAATTTCATGAGGGATGACATGTCATTAGGTGATCTAGCTTTTTTTTATCAATCAAACTGTGACTCGCCAGGAATTGTGGGGATAATGGAAATTACAAAACTTGCATATCCTGACCCACTTCAATTCTTAAAAGATAATAAATATTATGATCCAAAATCTACACCTGAAAACCCAAGATGGCTTAACGTAGACGTCACTTTAGTAAAAAAATTACCGCTAATTGAATTAAAAAAATTAAGAAACTACTCTGAATTAAATGACATGATGATACTAAGGAAGGGGAATCGATTATCGATTACCCCAGTTACTCATGATGAATGGTCATTAATTAATTCAATCTAATGACCATATTTTATTTTGCCTGGTCTAAACTTCCGATTGCTTTTGGGTAAGTAATTATTCCCCAAGGAATGCCAACAACTGGGATACGTTTTTTGATATTTAATGTTTCTGCATCTATTAATAGAACCTCATCTGACCTTCCGCAAGCCAACATAATGTTTTTATTGTCTGGTGTGAAAGTAAAGTGCCAACATCTTTTTCCCTCAGTCTTTAGCTCCTTAATTTTAGTAAAATCTTTACCGTCAAAGACCTCTAAAGTTTTAGCTCTTCCAGCAGCAACATATAACTTATCCCCTTTAGAGTTAAAACTTATTCCATAAGGTGACTTTCCTGTCTTGACTGTCTTTACATGATTAAATTCTTTATCTAACACGATAAAATTACTACTAAATTCTAGCGTTGCTACATAAAAATTACCATCAGGAGAAACTTTTATACCTCTTGGTCTAAGTCCGTAAGGCTCTGTTGAAAAAGTTTTTAATAGAGCACCAGATTCATAGTCATGGATTGTAATAGAATTATCTGCCTCATTTGT
>Ga0209384_1001431_pt1 | contig 12477 bp, 16 predicted proteins | sample CoawatmetaG05DNA_FD_187511 | JGI IMG/M metagenome (GOLD analysis project Ga0209384, IMG submission 187511) | Marine microbial communities from the West Antarctic Peninsula - Coastal water metaG058-DNA (SPAdes) (version 2) | ecosystem: Environmental > Aquatic > Marine > Coastal ... | reverse complement strand
AGCATTGTATAACCTTTATTAACATCGAAACAATATTCGTTTATAATAGATTTATTATCTAAATTTATATGTTTATTAAATTTATTATGATAATTTAATAATCTATTGTAAATTATTTGTGGGGATTTTTGAACACCCATTTTTCTTTGGCCGACGCGACAATTTGCTAATATGAAATTTATCATTTAAATATAAATTTGATTTTATATTTAAATATCTTATAAATTATATAATGGACGAACATTTTAATACATTAGATCATCAAGATTGGAAAACTATTATTGTTAAAAAACCAAAACAGAATGTTAAAAATGCTAAAAAGAAAGTAAATAATAATAGTGAAAAAATAATTTCAGTAGAAAAGAAAGCTGATAATGATGAATTACATCATAAACAATTAACTATTGAATTAAGACAAACTATTCAGAAAGCAAGATGTCTTAAATCACTCACACAAAAACAATTAGCGAATAATATTAATTTACCTATTCAAGTAATTTCTGATATTGAATCTGGTAAAGCAATCTATAATGGACAACATATTAATAAAATCAAAAGATATTTAAAATTACAATAGTAACTACGATTTTAATAACAATATAACTTAAAGATAGATTTTATAACAATATTAATATGTCTTCAATAAAAGATAAACCATTAAAAAAAATTGTATGTGATAAAAGAGTTACAATAGATTATCTACATAATAATAAGATAAAAAATATAAATAAGAATGAATCTAAAATAACTAATTTGGAAATTAAGATAAATAATGTTCATGAAAACATGGATAATGGAAATATAGAAGAAAGGATTGAACTTGAAAATAAATTAGTTCATTTACAAAATGAACATAATTCTTTAAATAATAACGAATATATAGAATATTATCTAGATAATGGTGAGTTATTATCTGATTATTATGATAATAATAAAAAAATCTCTAATACAATTAATTCTCATAAATCTGTATTAGATTTTATGAGTAAAGAAAAAAAAGAAAATGATAAATTTGTTAAAAAAACATTTAATAAATATGAAGATATGATAAAAACTTATATGGTTAATACGGATGATAATTATACACATGATGTTATTTTGTCAAATATAAATGTGTGTAAAAGTTGTGATGGTACACTTTATATGAAATATAATCATAGTGAAATTGTTTGTGAAAAATGTGGATTAACTGAAAAAATATTAATTAATTTAGATAGTAATTCATATAAGGATCCTATAAGAGAAAGCACTTATTTTGCCTATAAAAGAATTAATCATTTTAATGAATTGTTAGCTCAATTTCAAGCAAAAGAGACAAATGATATGTCTGAAGAAATTTATAATGATATTTTCAAAGAATTAAAAAAAAATAAAAAATTGTCTATTAAAAAAATAACATATAAATCAGTTAGGATTATTTTAAAAAAATTAGGATATAATAAATATTATGAACATATTCCACATATTATAAATATTATAACTGGTGAAAAAAGTCCAGTTCTTGATAGACAAAGTGAAGAAAGATTACGGAATATGTTCAAGGAAATTCAGCAACCATTTCAAAATAATTGTCCAAACTATAGGAAAAATTTTTTATCATACGCATATGTACTCTATAAATTTTGTGAATTATTAGAACTCGATCATTTATTAATTTGTTTCCCTTTACTTAAAAGTAGAGAGAAATTACAACAACAAGATTTTATTTGGAAAAAAATATGTAATGACCTTAAATGGGAATTTATCCATAGTATTTAATCTAATTTTTCTTCGTTATTTATAACAATACTCGGATAATATTTGTCTAATAAGACAAATGTTGTTGATGCTAATAATCCAATATAAACAGCGTGTTGATTCATTATACTACATCCTGGTATAAAAAATGTTGAAAATGTTACAATTATAAATAATATGATATATTTTATAAAATTATTAACATTAAAATTCATTATATTATATAATAATAAATTATTTAATTATAAATTATTTAAAGAAAATTTATTATATTAATTTATAAATGACTGAAGAAAAAGTTGATTACCTTGATGTTGACCAACCGGTTAATGGACAAAATTATGTTTGTATGTCTTTCCTTTCACCTGAAACGATGATAGAGAACAAACATGCTTTCATTGTATCAAAGTTCCTTCAATCTGTTTGTAAGAGTGAAGATATGGATTTTGACAAGGTAATGACCCAATATAGCGATTTCACTTACAAACATGAAGAATCTCTTCAAAAGGATTTTGATGAAAAGAATAAATTCAAGACAAATGTTAGGGGAGTAAAAGTTAGGGGAGTATATCAGAGTAAAGAAGAAGCAAATGCTCGTGCTTCTAGACTTCATAAAACTGATTCCAATTTTCATGTTTTTGTTGGTCAAGTAGGATATTGGCTTCCTTGGGATCCTTGTGCTGACAATATTGAGGATGAACATTTCGGTGATGACCAACTTAATGATTTAATGCAGAAATATAAGGAAAATAATGTTAATAAAGACGTATTTTACGAAGAACAAAAAAGAGACAAAATCAAACAAGCACATGAAGAAAGACTTAAGAGTGAAAAAGAAAAAAAATTGGCTGATGTAACTGAAGAACCTTCTGCTGAAACTATTCCTGATAAGCTTGAATCTAGTCATGAAGAACCTGTCGGTTTAGATTCAAATGAAATTGGGAGTTCAAGTGACTTAGCTAAAGCCTTATCTTCTAGTGATCCATGGATGCAACAGAAAGAGAAAGAGAAAGATAAAGATAACTCTACCCAATAGATATTTTATATCCCTTTATTTCTTTTTTCTTCTGTTTTTGTAACATGTCTAACTCTTCTTTTTTATTATGAACCGAGTCATCAAAACATAAAATCGGTGTATCAATATCTTGACTAATATTTTTTTCTTGATAATCTTTATCATGGGGTGTATAACTACATGAAACACCACATAGACCGTCATATTTGCTGACTTCTTTATTTTTCATAAACTCCATAAAATTATTTATGTAGTCCATTTGACATTTACCTTTTTCTACTTTATCATCTTTATTAATACATGTCCCCATTAAATATGAAGCATTAATTAAACATCCATCATCATCACCACAATTTTTAAAGGCCTTATTATAATTCTCCACATATTTATTAGCAGGTGATTTTTCTAAAACCTCATTATATTTATAACATTGTGTATTATCCTCTAATTTGTCAATTTCATCAGACGTTTTACGAATTTTAGTATCTATATCTCGCTCAAATAATGTAATCGGTTCTTTAAATAAACCTGGAAATAAAGTATACTCGTCACTTGATTCACTTGATTCACCTGTTTCATCGTGTTCACCTATTTTACCAGGCTCTTCTTCCTCTATTTCATCTGTTCCAAAACTAATCAATATTGAAATAATAAGAATAAATATTAATATCACACATAATCCAAAACCAGCATAAAATAAATATTTAAAATATTTATTCATTTTTAAAGTATTACCTGACCCAAAAGTATCTACTAATTCTTTAGGTATTTTAATATCTACATTACCTAAAGGTATACTACTCATATATATATATTATCATAAAATAAATATGTATTAAAATATAAATAAATTTATTTTATGATAATATGAACAAATATTTAATTGTCATTTCTCTAATATTGATTTTAGTAATGTTTTTATTATATAAATATTTTAGTGAATTTAATATTAATAAGATATATGAATATCCAAATATGTTGACAGATAAACAATGCGATGAAATTATATCGTTGGCGAAACCATTGATTAGACCTAGTACAGTTATAGGTGAAAATGGTGTCAATGTCCCTGATAAATTGTACAGAACCAGTCACAATACCTTTATTTCTAGAGATCATAAAGTTGTTCAAGACATTTATAGTAAATTATCCAAAATAATTGGTATTGATTCGGATCATTTTGAACAGTTACAGGTTGTCAGGTATGAATCCGGTCAGCAATACAAAGCACACTGGGATGCATGTTGGGAAGATCATAAATGCGGAGAATTTATGAAAATGGGTGGTCAAAGGTATGCTACTTTCTTATTATATTTGAATGATGATTTCGAAGGAGGCGAAACCGGATTCCCTAAAAGAAATATTAAAGTCAAACCTGAAAAAGGCAAAGCTGCTTTATTTTTTAATTTAGAAAAGGATAATAAAACCAAACTTGAAGAATCATATCATGCCGGACTACCACCCGATACAGGTATTAAATGGATGTGTAATGTATGGGTTAGAATGAATAAAATACCTAAACATTTACAGTGATTTTTTTTATTTATAATATTATAATGCCTAAATCAAAATCCAAATCTATAAATATGAAAAAAATTAAAGGTCCATTTGAAAAATATAATTTATTTGAAAAAATGGATTTAACTGATAATTGTTGGAAGGAAGATGGTGTAAAAGTAAGTGGACCAGGTATGTTCTGTTGGATATATATTTTTTGGATTATAATGGTTAATATAACTTCTTTATTTGCTATTAAAAGATATAAAGAAATTGGTTTAACTGATTTTCAAATTATGATAAGATATTTCTTTCAATTCTTATTTATGTTCTTGAGTGTAACATTCATGTATAGTATGTGTAAAAGATGTAGGGGATTAGAAGGTTTATTAATATTAATATTATTAAGTTTTATATCTGGATTGATTGCATTAGGACCATTCCTTTTGAAAGTTCAAAATGATGTTAAATCTTTACCAAACACTGAAGTATTAGAAGGACAAAGCAAATGTAATTTAAAATCATAAATATTTCTTACATAGATCCTTAAAATCTAATTTTTCTTTTTTAGCAATATATTTTAATAATTCCATTTTTTGAATTCTAATATACAATTCAATATCATTTTCTTCTAGATTTTTCTTTAGGTATTCTTTAAGTTTCATTATAGAATAATTATATCCATAAATCAAATTTATTTAAATACATATGATATATTAATATATAGATGGATAGTATTCCACTTGATTTAGTAGATTATATCCTTGATAATCTACATTCAGATAATATTAAATTCATATACAATTTAAGATTAGTTAATCATGTTTTTAAAAAACATATTGACCGTATTACAAATATTAAAAAAATACAATGCGAAAACATATTTAATAAATTAGCATATAAAGGACTTTATATTAATTTTAAATGGTTATTTGATAATAATATAGATATGTCGATTAATAATATTAATAATCTTATTATTCACAAAAGAACTAATATTTTTGAATTGATGATTAATTATGATTATTTACATAATTTACTTTTTAATCGTTTTAATTTATTCTCATATAAAGATGAAATCGATATTATATCGTTATCTAAGTCTGATAATCCTTTAATGATTGCTGGTATTAATTATGATAAAGATAATAGTAATCTTGATATTATTAAAATATTATTAAATGATAAAATTGTTAATAATCCTTTTATACACCAAATACCTGGCTTATTTGAAATAAGTATTAAATATAATAATAATGTTTTGATCAAATATTTAGTAACGTATTACTATAATACTATTAAACATTTGAAACATAAACTAACACATTTAATATTATCATCTAATAAAGAATATGAAGATATTTTTTATTATTTAATTCTAAATAATAAATATGAAATAAATGAATTATTCTTGAATAATTGTATTAAAAGAAGATATAATGAACTATTCATTTATTCAATAAATAGAAATGATAATAAATATAATATGAAACATTTTATAGAATCTTCTATAAATTTCAATAATTTAGAGTTATTTAAATACATTTTAAATTATGATAAAAAAATCAATTTTAATAAGGTCATAAATACATTATTGAATCCTGATTTAGATCGTAAATTGTCTTTTACAAATGTTTTAATAGATGATTATTTAGATAGGATTAATACAAATACATTATTAATAAGAGTATGTTTAATAAATAACTTAAGTAATAACAATATAATAATAAATTTGATTGAAAAGAATTTTAAAGTAACTATAGAAGATATAAAGTTTGCATTGGATAATCAGAATATTATTTTAGTTCAACACTTATCGACAAAGTTCAACACTATTTAAAAAAATATTGATTATATATTATGTATAATAATATGCGAGTCCAAAAACGAAATGGTGAATGTGAAGAAGTCTCTTTTGATAAGATTCTTACCCGTATTAAACTATTATGTTTAGGGAAAGAATTTAATCCATTAAATATTGATCCTACTATTATTGCTCAAAAAGTTTGCTCCGAAATATATGATAATGTTAAGACATCGGATTTAGATAAATTATCATCTGAAATTGCTATTTCTCTTTACACTAAACACCCTGACTATGCTATTTTAGCTAGTAGAATTTGTGTTTCTAACCATACTAAAGGATGCTCTAATACATTTTCAGAATGTATTGAAACACTTTACGGTGATGGATTAAAACCTGTGATTAATAAATATCTTTATGATTTAGTTTTATCTAATAAAGATTTAATTGATTCAAAAATCAATCATAATAATGATTATTTGATTGATTTCTTTGGATTTAAAACATTAGAAAAAAGTTATCTTCTTAAAAAAGATAAAATTATCAGAGAAACTCCCCAGTATTTATTTATGAGAGTTGCTCTATGTATTCATAGAAATAATTTAGATAAGGCATTCGAAACATATGATATGATTTCTAACAAATATTTCATCCATGCAACCCCTACACTTTTTAATGCTGGGACTAATAATGAACAATTAGCATCATGTTTCTTAATTTCTATGAAAGATGATTCTATTGCTGGGATCTTTGATACCCTTAAGGATTGTGCTTTGATTTCTAAACATGCTGGTGGTATCGGTTTACATTGTCATAATGTGAGAGCTGCTGGATCTTCTATCAACGGAACTAATGGTATTTCTAATGGTGTTGTACCTATGCTCCGAGTATTCAATGATACAGCCCGCTATGTTGATCAGGGTGGCGGGAAGAGAAATGGTTCTATCGCTATCTATATGGAACCATGGCACGCTGATATTATGGAATTCCTTGAGCTTAAAAAGAATCATGGTAATGAATTAGAAAAAGCACGTGACCTATTCTATGGATTATGGATCCCTGATCTATTTATGAAAAGAGTACAAGAAAATGGTAAATGGACTTTGATGTGTCCGAATGAATGTCCTGGTTTAAGTGATTGCTACGGCGATGAATTCGAAGAATTATATACTAAATACGAAAACGATGGTCGAGGTAGAGTTATTGAAGCCCAGAAAGTTTGGTATTCTATCTATATCTCACAAATCGAAGTTGGTATGCCTTACATCCTATACAAAGATGCTTGTAATAAGAAATCTAATCAACAGAATTTAGGAACTATCAAATCATCTAATTTATGCACTGAAATTATTGAATATTCTGATAAAGACGAAACTGCTGTATGTAATTTAGCATCTGTTTCATTACCTAAGTTTGTTGAATATAATGATATTAATGATAAAATCACTATCTACTCTAAATCTAATTGTAAGCAATGTGATTATATTAAAAATATTCTTAAAAATAGAAGTATCCTATATAATGAAATCATATTAGATCAGAAAAAAGATAGAATTGAATTATATGAAAAAATTCATGAAGAAGAAGATAAATTAATTGATATTATGCCACAAATATATGTTAATGGGGAATATTTAGGAGGATTTTTAGATCTATATAATCATATTAAACCTACTTTTAATTATGATAAATTAGAAGAAATTTGTGCCATCCTTACACAAAACCTTAACAATATTATTGATAATAACTTCTACCCACTCGAAGAAACTAAACGATCTAATTTAAGACATAGACCTATCGGTATCGGTGTCCAGGGATTAGCTAACGTATTCTACCTTATGGGTCTATCATTTGATTCGCCTGAAGCTAAATTAATCAATGAGAAAATATTTGAACATATCTATTATGGATCTATGAAAAAATCTATGGAAATATCTAAAGAAAGAGAAGCACTATTCATAAAACTTAAATCATATATGGTAGAAACTGATGGATTACGATTCCCACAAGAATATTATTCTTTAAAAGACGAATTGAATTGTACAACCGAAGAATTAGATAAATTATTTAAGGGAGATAAATATTTTGGTTCATATCTAACATTCGAAGGATCTCCTGCTAGTAAAGGTGTCTTACAATTCGACCTTTGGAATGAAAAACCGTCTGACGAAATGTTAGATAAATGGAATATTCTTAAAGAAGATATTGTTAAGTATGGATTAAGAAATAGTCTTTGTGTAGCTCCAATGCCTACCGCGTCTACTTCACAAATCCTAGGTAATTATGAATGCTTTGAACCTATTATGTCTAATATTTATACTAGAAGAGTATTAGCAGGAGAATATGTTGTTATTAATAACTATCTTATACAAGACCTTATTGATTATGGTATTTGGAATGAAGATCTAAAAAATAAAATTATCATCAATGATGGTTCTGTTCAAAAAATCACTGAAATCCCTGAATTTATCCGAGATAAATATAAAACTGCTTGGGAAATAAAACAAAAAGTTATTATTGATATGTCTGTTGACCGAGGTAAATACATTTGTCAATCACAAAGTCTTAATCTGTTTATTGAAGCACCTAATTTTAAAACAATATCATCTATGCATTTCTATTCATGGAAAAAAGGATTAAAAACTGGTATGTATTATCTACGAAGCAGACCTAGTTCTAAAGCTATCCAATTCACAGTGGCACCTGAAGTATGTGAGTCTTGTTCTGGTTAATTAATCTATCTCGTTTAATCATATTATCTCTGTATTCAATCAAGGCCTTCATCACCACTAAATCATTTTTTTTATATGCTTTCATGATCATCTGAACATATGACCCAGTATAAGGACAATACTTGACTTCTTCTGGAATGATAACATCCATTGGCATAACAGATTCTGCTTGTGGTTCCATTTTATAAATTATTTATTTGATTATCAAATTTAAACTATGATCTATTTCCTTTCATAATCGAATTACTAATCCATGTAAATCCTGTACTAACAAATGATAGTCCTACTAGCTGGTAGATATTGGTTTGTGCATGATAAGATGTAGATAGTAACATATAACAGACTGGACCGTTCCCATCAATGATATTATTGAAATAACCAAACACACCTGTGTCTAAGCACCAAAACGAATAACTAACAGATGCTAAATAACTAAATGTATGGAGCATCATGAATGTAAGGATAAACCTTACAATACTGTAATTCATAGAATAAGCACATGTTTTCTTAATAGTTACTAACATTATATGGTTTATTACTAACATTAATGTAAATCAAATTTATTAAAAAAAAATGTAGAGAGATAGGGTAAGGATATGAATAGATGGATATTAGCGTTTCAGGATATTCAAAATCTCTTTCTTGAGATTGGTTTCCTTCGGGGTCTTGTCTTCTTCATCTTCTTCTTCATCTTCATCTTCGTAGTCGTATTCCTGACCGTAGTTGTTCTCCTCGTCGTCACAATAGATCAGGTCATACCCATCCTCGTCCACGAGGAAGTTGATCTGTTCCATCTTGTTCATTTGCCACTTCTTAGTGATAACGTTGTAGATAGGCATTTGCAGTTTGTGTGTTTAAAATAATATTATCTTAATCTCAAATTTTTAGAGATAATCTTTATTTATCTTTTCTTCTGAGATAGGCAATTTATATTTTACCTGGTTAACCAATTCTTTGATTTGTTCTTCTAGGAACTCTATCTTACTCGTGTGTTGATGTTCTGTTTTGATTGCTTCAGATTCTAACCGATTCATTTGGCCCTGGAGTTGCATATTCCTACAGGATAGTTCATCATATGTCCGTGCATGATTGACTTTTCCTACCTTAATCTCTGATGTGAATGTAAATGTGTATCCATCTATTACTTTTTCGTAATCAACTGGAAGCATCACACTAGGATCAAAACCTTCCCACATCAATTTATCCCCTATTGGTCTTCCGTAAATGTCTTTCATGACAACCGAATACATGCTATCGTATTTAACCTGACACTTATTAAGAAACATAATAAATGACTTCTCTGTATGACCTTGGACGTGCTCTGAATTAATGATAGACCTAAGGAATCCCGTGTTGATGTCTATTGAGAAGAAAGGTTCGTCATCATAGTGACCACCAAATAGAAAGGACACTCTCTTATAAGTTTTTCTTCTACATATTGCGTTCAAACCAGGGATACTGATATACTTGTATTTCCTAATCGTCTTTCCTTCTACCACGCATTCAATGGTTTCACCCCACTTAGGATGGTCTTGTATGAGTTGTAGCATTCGTCTGGTAATTTCTGAACCTATACCACACTTACAAAACCTATCGTCCCCTCTTCTGTACCCAGATTTGATGCACTCACAAATGTCAGGGAACATATCCCCCCCCCTGAAGCTATTCATGAATTCTGTCCTCGTATCGGCTGGGAGCATATGAAGTATGTATCGTTGTTCGGATGAAAGCCATTCAGCCATTGTTCGTAGTGAGTTTTACATATCTTTAACCTTAATCTCAAATTTAAATTTGAGATCTAGATTAAGCTTACTTAAAAAGATTGAGGATGGAGTTATCACCTCTAAGATACCTCGATAATGATATGGCGATTATGATATGTGAACAGGTCGTATTATCCAGAAAGAGAAAACTATTCAAGGTGTTCGAGTATGTCTTTACGCGGTCTAAGGACCCCACGGATTTAAACCCCCGGTTAGGTGGTCATGACTTGTCTATATCTTCTAAATGCTTTGTTGCTATTATGGACCACCTGATGATTGATTTTTGGAGGTGTAATTGTATTTATCCTTCTTGGTCAATAGAGACTTACCCTGATGATGGACCTTCGGCCGCTGCTGGTAATCCCGAGTGGGAAGTAGGAGACCGAATTGAAAGGTCTAACGGTAGATGCTTCAAAGAATACAAGAAATCTATTGACCTATATGGAGGCAATCCTACGGTTGATAAAATGATTATTCCTGTAAAACCATACGACCAGAACAACGATTTCGGTATGTTTGCAAATAAGTGGTCTGTCCTAACAATGTTTGAACCCAGTACGTGGTCGTATATTTGTCAAGAGAAAATGGTCCATTATATGAACTATGTACATGATACAGAGCACACACTCGAAGAAATTGAACAAGATGAAGCTGAAGATGAATATGGAGATGATGATGATGATGATGATGATGATGATGATAAGTTTTGGGAACCATATGATACCATAGATTATTTCTACTTGATTGAATACGTTAACACATGGATTGATCGTTGGGCGCACGAATTTGTTGAAGATTCAAAGATTCCAGAAAAAGAAAGAACTTATGCTGTTGTCAGGGATGGTATAACAGACTATGACTTCTTTGGTTCTCTCCACCTTAGGGATAAGGAAACGTTATTCAGAGGAGATTTTGATATTGACACGATCCCTGAATCACTCAAAACATGTTGGGAACTATTCTTGATGTGTGAAAATTCACTAATCCATATCCAATCTGATAAATAAGTCAAAAGAATATTATTAATCTCAAAAAGATAGAAGATATTTAAATTATAAAGTATTCTTCGATAAATTTGATTTTTTTTTCAATAAATAAATAAACTCAATATGGTGAAATATATCAGTCATTATGCCCTCACCATTAAGCAACAGATTGCTCTCTTGATGATTAGTTACCTGAAGGATCCTAACCTTGTGAAATACTTCATGGAGGTTTTGAGTACAAGTGAAGTGGAAGATGCTCGTAAGTTTCATAACTCTTTACGAGAAACTCCACATCAGCATCAGCAGTCTATAATTCGCGAAGTCCTTAGCTATGGTAGGTACGAATATCCAAGGTTCCAGCTGAGGTATATTACACGAGTTCATTACTTATTACACAATTGCCGCAGGGGAGCAGCGGGCGCAGCGCCGGCGCCATCAGAGGAGCGCCACAAATTAGAACAAGTTGCTGCATGGACCGACTCGTGCAGCTGGCCAGGCAGATACTCTCTCCGCCCCCTGCCATTTCGGCCGCCGGCGCCCTAAAGAATTAGGTGAGAGGGATAGATACTAACTACACATAGATACTCGCATTATATAATAATTATTTAAATATTAAAGGTATTATATAATAATAATAATACGATGTCTATAAAAGTAAAACCAACTCAAACCATAGAAACACAAGCGGTTAAAACACAATATGAACCTATAAATAAGGTCAGAGAACAATAGTCAAAAGAATAATTCCATATTATTAATAAGTCAAAATCATTCATTTTTTTTTATATATGGTAGAGTATAAAATGGTTCAAGAAAGAGGATTATCTATGTTATTACATTCAGTTGTTATTGCTGTCGTTTTATATTTAGTATTATGTTACGGTGTTAAATATGGTGCGGTTAAATCTGAAAATATGAGTGTATTAGTTGGTGGATTAGTATT
>Ga0209384_1001423_pt1 | contig 12543 bp, 9 predicted proteins | sample CoawatmetaG05DNA_FD_187511 | JGI IMG/M metagenome (GOLD analysis project Ga0209384, IMG submission 187511) | Marine microbial communities from the West Antarctic Peninsula - Coastal water metaG058-DNA (SPAdes) (version 2) | ecosystem: Environmental > Aquatic > Marine > Coastal ... | reverse complement strand
ACTGGGCGTTAATGCGTTCTATATGCTTAATATAAGGCTCGTATACTCGACTAAGCACTGCTGGAGTGTACTTATACTTCCCCAGATTAACCATCTCATCTTGAATAAATTTAAGCCCATGAAAGTGATAAAAAACCACTTCAAAACGTGGATTACTTAAGTCATATTGCTGCACATTCCATGGCGCCACTCCACCACCTAAATGTTGCAACACATACACACCCTCAAAACGCACCGTCCAATCATCTAAATACTTCTGGTCGCCAAACTTGCCGTCTTCTACTCTATTATAACACCACTCTATACAGGCCTCACGCCACCAGTTGAGGGCATTCATGCCTGATGCATCATTTTTAAACGTAGTGAATTGAACGCAATAGATGCCAGAATTTTTAGTTTGGTCGTATTCAGAGGTATACCGATGCTCTGTAATTAAAATAGATCCGTCACCCAGCTCGTCGATGAGGGGTGCAGGATTTGAGAAGAAATATATATCAGCATCCAGATATGTGCAGGAAGGCAATTGGTAGGTTTCGATAGCATGTTTTATGACAGAAGGCGTGCACGTCCAACAATACTCACCAACAGACCTAGTTGGCTTTACCTGTAATAACGTATCATCTTCAAACTCGCCCAAAGACACAATTGTGGCATGGGTTAGGTTTAAGCTAGTCAGAATTTCAAAACTAGCATCATCAAATGCGTAAATATAGAGGTGAAATTTAGGGCAATTTTCAAGCAAAGATTCATAAAGAGCCACTCCTCGAGTTAAGTAGTAGCTATCAAATAAAGTACAAAAATTATACATCAACGCCCAGCTCCATTTGGCACCCCTAAAACGGCACGCTAATAATCAAACCCTTAGTGTCTAAGCGTCTCACTTTACCTAAGCCCTGGTGAATTATCTACACATCAACACAACTGCGTTTGATGGGCGCTCCATAATGGTTCAATCAAGGGAACTGTTCTCATTCAGGTTCAATCCGAACCAAACAAATCACGTGTATATACTTTATGTGAAACAAAGTTTAACTCGTCGCACATACGATTAGAAATAATAATATCTGAAATTTCAGAAAATTCTTTTAAATCAGAAATAACCCTAGAGTGAAAAAACTCAGGCTCAGTTAATTCCGGTTCAAACACCACAACCTCGATGCCTTTAGCTTTTATTCTTTTCATAATTCCTTGAATAGAAGACGCCCTGAAATTATCAGAACCACTTTTCATTACCAAACGATAAACACCGACAATTTTTGGATTCTTTTTAAGAATAGAATCAGCTATGAAATCTTTCCTAGTACTGTTTGCGCGAACAATAGCACCTACAATATTATTTGGAACATCTTTATAATTAGCAAGCAGTTGTTTAGTGTCTTTTGGCAGGCAATAGCCCCCATAACCAAAAGATGGATTATTATAATGATTACCAATGCGTGGATCCAGACTAACAGCTTCGATTATTTGCTTAGAATCTAAGTCATGCGCTTCTGCATAACTGTCTAATTCATTAAAAAATGCTACACGCATTGCCAAGTAAGTGTTTGAAAATAACTTTACAGCTTCCGCTTCAGTTGAATCAGTAAATAAAATATCGATATCTTTTTTTACAGCACCTTGTGCTAATAAATTAGCAAAAATTTCTGCACGTTCACTTTTTTCACCAATTATAATTCTAGAAGGGTGCAGGTTGTCATAAAGAGCCCTGCCTTCTCGCAAAAACTCTGGTGAGAAGATGATACTATCAGATCCAAACTTTTGTTTTACTAATTTAGTATAACCGACTGGCACTGTAGACTTTATCACCATAACCGCATTTGAATTTATCGCTATAACGTCTTTAATTACCTGTTCAATTGACAAGGTATTAAAGTGGTTAGTCACGGGATCATAGTCGGTGGGTGTAGCAATAATCACATAATCAGCACGCGCATAAGCGACTTCTTTATCTAACGTAGCTAAGAAATTTAACTTTTTATTTTCTAAAAAATATGAAATCTCAGAATCAATAATCGGTGACTCATAACGATTCAACATTTCAATTTTTTTAGCTATTATATCTATAGCGATAACTTCATTATGCTGCGCTAATAGCATAGCATTTGAAAGACCTACGTAGCCCGTACCAGCAATGGCAATTATCATGAAAATATCCACAATTTTAATGAAAAATTAATCAAATTTTTGCAAAAAATAGTGTTAACTGCGCCCATACAAATCCTCAAGCCTTTCAATATCATCTTCACCTAAATAACTGCCCGACTGAACCTCAACCAAATGCAAAGGCGCACCTGTTTCATTACCTAAACAGTGCACTGCTCCCTTAGGAATGTAAACTGAATCGTTTGCATTGAGTAGGTGGTCAACACCATCCACATGCACGCTAGCGGTGCCTTCTACCACCACCCAGTGTTCTGCACGGTATTTGTGGCGTTGCAAGCTTAAGCGCGCACCAGGGTTTACCGTAATACGCTTCACCTGGTAGTTAGGGCCGGAATCAACACTATCGTAGCTACCCCATGGTCGATAAACTTCTCTTTGGTGGGCGAGTTCATCACGGCCCTGTAACTGACCCACTAATTCTTTAACCTGCTGTGCTTGATCAAGCGGCGCCACTAAAACGGCATCCTTAGTTTCAATTACCGCTAGCCCTTCAATACCTAGAACTGCAACCAATCTGCTGTCAGCCTTAACCAAGCAGTTCTGGATATTTAAGGAAATCACATCGCCTTGTAGAACGTTACCCTCATCATCACGTTTGTTGGTCTTCCACAAAGCCTGTAAGTCGCCTACATCACTCCAACCACAGTTTACTGGCACTACCACAGCCTTTTGTGTGTGCTCCATAATGGCGTAGTCTAGAGAAACATCCTCACACTGAGAAAACTCTTGCTCAGATAGCCGAATAAAATCTAGGTCTTTGGTGACAGATTTTACGGTGAGCCTGCAGTGATGCAATAATTCAGCACAATACAATTCAGCTTCTTGAATCAACACACTGGGTCGCACGATAAACATGCCACTATTCCACAGGTAATTACCCTGTTCTAAATAAGTTTGCGCTGTGGTTTCATCGGGTTTTTCTACAAATCCATCAACTTTAAAACCAGCACCATCAGAATCAGAACCAACATTAGCCTTGTAGTGAATGTATCCATAGCCCGTACACGCAAAACTGGGTTCAATACCCAAGGTGACTAGGCTCCCTAAAACTGCTAACTCATGAGCACTAACCAATGCACTACGAAAGCTAGGCTCATCTGTAATAGCGTGGTCGGCAGAAAGCACTAACATAGGCTCATCCATCCCAGCCTCAACTAACCGTAAAGCCGCCAAAATAACTGCAGGAGCGGTGTTACGGCCCATAGGCTCCAGCACTATCTCAGCATCAATGTTAGCTGCACGACACTGTTCAGCAGCCAAAAAACGATGATCCTGATTACAAATAAGCTGACTTTTGCCAAGTCCTAATCCAGACAACCTCGAAAACGTCTGCTGCAGCATGGTATACCCATGCTCATTATCAACAAGTTGCTGATACTGCTTCGGAAATGACGCTCGAGACAAAGGCCACAAACGACTACCCACACCACCTGCCATTACCACAGGATTAAAATATTGATCCATATCTAAAATCTCATCCCCGAAGCTCATCCAAATGATCCAAATACCATTCATAAGTCATACCAAGCCCTTGCTCCAACTCCACAGAATACTCCCACCCCAATGAACCAAGTCGACTCACGTCCATTAACTTACGTGGCGTGCCATCTAGTTTGGATGTATCAAATTCTATATTGCCCTCAAAACCTACTACTTTAGCCATTGTGGTAGCCAATTCTGCAATTGTTATATCACGCCCTGTGCCCACGTTAATATGCGAACACATAGGGTCGGGTACCGCTGCAACAAACTTATCATTCGACAAGTTCATCACATGCACACATGCGGCGGCCATGTCATCAACATGCAAAAATTCACGCATGGGTTCACCTGTACCCCACACTACAACCTTTTCTGAAGCAGCTAGCTTTGCCTCATGAAAGCGTCGCATCATAGCGGGAATGACATGGGAATTTTGCGGATGAAAATTATCATTCTCACCATACAAATTAGTAGGCATCACACATCGATAATCCAGACCATATTGCCGATTATAAGATTCACACATCTTAATGCCAGCGATTTTAGCAATGGCATAAGGCTCATTAGTAGGCTCAAGCAGACCAGTGAGCAAACAGTCTTCGCTCATGGGTTGTTTTGCCAACTGAGGATATATACAAGAGCTACCTAGGAATAGTAATTTCTGAACCCCCGATCTATAAGCAGCCTGAATAATATTAGACTGTATAGCTAAATTATCTGCAATAAATTCCGCTGGGTAGGTATTATTTGCATAAATACCCCCTACCTTGGCTGCTGCAAGATACACCTGATCTGGCTTATGCAGTTGCATATAGACTTGTACAGCTGCACTATCCGTGAGATCCAGTTCAGATCTAGGCGCTAACAATAATGTGGCATCTAGCTGCTTAGACAATTGGCGCACTATGGCAGAACCCACCATACCCCGGTGCCCTGCTACAAAAATACGTGTTGCCATGTTTATCTTTCCTGGGCTACAGGCACATGATACCCATGAGACTTAAGTAAGGATTTTTGCCTGGCTTGGTCCAAATCATGAGCCACCATTTCTGCACACATTTCTTCTACGGTAATTTCTGGCACCCAACCCAACAGCTCTTTAGCCTTACTCGGGTCACCTAACAAGGTCTCTACCTCTGCTGGGCGGAAATAGCGCGGGTTAACACGTATTACCACATCACCTACAGAAAGAGCCGGAGCCAAATCACCCATAATAGCTGACACTACTGCAATTTCATCAATCCCTACGCCTTGAAAATCCAGCTCTACACCCAGTTGACGTGCAGACAAGCGCACAAACTCACGTACAGAAATCTGTTTACCCGTAGCAATTACAAAATCATCGGGTTGGCCTTGTTGCAACATCATCCATTGCATACGCACATAATCTTTAGCATGGCCCCAATCACGTAAGGCATCCATATTTCCCAAAGACAAACAGGAATCTAATCCCAACGCAATATTGGCCAACCCACGGGTGATCTTACGAGTGACAAAGGTTTCACCACGACGCATAGATTCATGATTAAACAAAATGCCATTACACGCATACATACCATACGATTCACGGTAGTTAACCGTTATCCAATAAGCATACATTTTGGCCACAGCATAAGGAGAGCGAGGATAAAAAGGCGTTGTTTCCCGCTGAGGGGTTTCTTGCACCAAACCAAACAGTTCAGAAGTAGACGCTTGATAAAACCGCGTTTTCTTTTCCAGACCCAAAAACCGAATAGCTTCAAGGATACGCAGTGTCCCTAAACCATCCACATCTGCTGTGTACTCCGGCGCTTCAAAAGAGACTGCCACATGAGACTGAGCTGCTAAGTTATAAATCTCATCTGGCTGTATTTCTTTAATCAAGCGGGTGAGATTTGATGAATCAGACAAGTCTCCATAGTGCAGATGGAAGCGATTATCATGGACCGAAGGATCTTCATAGATATGATCAATACGCTCGGTATTGAAAGATGAGGAACGGCGCTTGATCCCGTGAACTTCGTAACCTTTTTCTAATAGAAATTCAGCTAAATAGGAGCCATCTTGGCCAGTAACACCTGTAATAAGGGCAGTTTTCATATTAATCCGTAATTGAAAGTAACTTGATTAGAATTGTAATTGATTTTATTCGCTCTGCCGAGTATTTCTACCCTGTATATGTCCCTGCCAAAGACGATACTGTCAACACCAGCATAAAGTTTAGGCTGATCGGCATCACTGAGCAAGCGTTCATCGAAGCGAAAACCTTCATATGTGGCCTGGTTGTTCGTACTGCATTACTTACGCATCAGCCATGCCGGTGAGTGAGAGTTGGCGTAAGTAGGGTAAATTAGGGTGGTGTATGGGATTTCCCTTTAGTGAAAACCATGGGGGCCGGATTTTCTCGTGATTTTTTGGGGACCTGAAAAGTGGAGGGTTCTGACGGTCGGTTTTTTCAAGATAGCTAGCACCTTTTCTAAATTCTTATGCTACGTTCTCTTGGTTTAGCTGAACTGCTTCAATATGTACCCAGTTTCTGGACTTTCGAGTTCATCGCAGCAGATTTTTAGCCTTTGGATCTTTGTAAACAGCGGTAACCCCCCATTACTATTAATGGGGGGTTACCATGGCAGCTGACTCTTACATACGATTCTTGCGCATTGTCGCAGATTTGTCAGGCGAGGAAGAATCCATCCAGTACTTACAACGAGTATTGCCCCTTAAAAAGGTATCAGACGATATTGGGGAAATTAATATTGAAGAATTTTCTAAAAGAGATTGGTACTTTCTTGAATAAAAATAGCAGCTGAAATCTCTACCTTGTTTGCTTGAGAACTTTCCGGTAAGAAAATCACACATCATGCTGTCTGTACTCTCAATCAGTATATCTTTTATTCTATTATTTTTTGCCCAAAGTAGAATATTATTAACTAGTTTAGCTAAGGCATCTAAATCGTTATACATTAGATCTAAGATAAACAGTCGACCATCTGAAAACTGAGCAACGATAATCACAAGGCTTTCATCACCACGCACTAAACTAAAGTATACGGGGTCGGCTAACAAATAATTATTGACACGCCAGTTGAAAAGATTAAAGCTTCTCTTTAGGCTCACATCAAAGCGCTTTATATTTGAAAATTCATTAAAGTTCGTAGTTTCTGGATGTACGCTATCGACTTCAAATTCATCATCAAAGCTTTTGTAGCTATTTTTTTGGGGATTTAAGGATATCGATCTAATTTTTACTTTTTTCCATTTTAGCTTTAAAAACGTTGGCTCGATAGCAGCTGAGGGGTTATATGAGGCTACAATATCAGAAGACTTAATTACCTTGCCCAATAATATTGCGCTTGCTGCTGCATTCCCACCCTCTAACCCCCTCCAATTACCCCAAAAATTAATCGATATGTTCTGGCCATTAACTTTGTGCGGTAGCACAAGATTATGCCCCAATGATTTAATTCTACCGTTTTGGACGGCAGCTAAAGTGTGAGGGGATTTAATTAAAAACGGATTTGATATATAAAAGTTCTTAAAAAACTGAAGATTACCACTGTAATCTTTATATGGTCTCGACAAATCTTCAAAAGACAGCAAATCATCTAAAGCAGGATTTTCTACTATTTTGAAGGCTTGATCTGAGTTTGGAAGCACTTTTGCATTTATCGTCGAACTATGCAGAACCATTAATTTAAAAAGTAATTTTATGAAACCAGAAACCGTGTCTGGCATATGGCATCGATGAAGATGCCTTACTTTGTTAGGGAGGCAACCATGATCTTCATTCACCTTATTTGAAACCCAAAGTATCGCTTTAATACCTTTTGGTCGACTAAATTTTGATAAATCCTGAGCAAGACTTTCAGTAAATTGACCAAATGGTACCGCAAAATACTCAGAGTCAATGAATAAGTTAGAACGTAAAAACATTTGGCACATGTCAATTTCGTCTTTTACCTGAATTTGACTGAGAGTGGCTAAATTTGCATGACTATTGCTATGGTTAACAATAGTAAGCATTGAATTAGATTTTATTAGCTGTGAGAGATCTTTTAAACTCAAGTAATTTGGTTCGGATATATAGTTTAGATCTCCTTTATCGATTTCCCCATAAAGTGGTTCCACTATTCTGTGAATCATTTCATAAGAGTTGAAAATATTGCTTTTTGATAGCCGATAAAAAGAATCATTAAGGGCTGACTTCCCCAACCCAAATTCTTCGGATAATTTCTGAAAAATCTTTTGATTGTCGACAAATTTATTAATAAAGTAAACTTTATCCCGCCATCCTATGTTGTTTGTTGTAATGTCAGCACATGGACAAACTGCAACAGGTATGTTTTCTTTACATAACCATGAAAGAACACCTTTGGTGCTTGACGATACGTCATCAAACGTAACGGAAAAACTCAGCTTAGATGTCAAATTTGATTCAACTATATCATTTAGAGAAACAAAAGCCCCAAAAAAACCACAAAGCTTAATTTGGATTTTAAACGTTTTTATGCCGATGGTGTGCAGGGCGTGAAAAGGATTATTTTCATCAACTCGGCCTATTCTATGGTAGTTCAAAATTATAAAAAATTTTTTATCAGAAAAAAACAGTAAGTAAATATTCTTAAGTAATTTTTTAACCATAGCCTAATTCCCTGCTAGTTTTTCGTTCTTGTTATACGTGTGTGTATTTCGGTCTGCCCGGGAAGCCATCCCGGCTTCATCCGGACAAGCTAAATCTTCGCTCATAAAAGTTAAGAAAACTGAAATTATTCGTTTCGTCTAGCTCAATTAAGATAATGCGAGTAATTAGGTATCCACTGATGACAAAAAAGATATCAACACCGATAAATCCACCTTCAAACCAATCTCTTCCAAATACGACAATCTGTGCGTGGTAGAGAATGACTGAAACAACTGCTACCGCTCTTAAACCATCAACTTCTGCCCTATAGTTCATCTATCTGAATACCTTATGTGGATTTTATCTATAATCTGGTTAATCCCTTTATTCTCTGACCAAATATGTACATTCAACGGTAAGCTAAAGAGCATACGTACTTACAAGTATGTTCAAACAACACCTGCTAATTCTCGATGATCCAGAGCGGGTGTTCACGTTCGCCGGAATATGCAATTAGCTCAGGATCTTTTACTATTTCCTCTTTTGGGCGTTGATAGTGATAATGAAAGTAAATACATTACTCGTGATGTCATGAGTTTTGCGGAAAAACAGAGTCACCTTTACAAGATCTAGAGCGCATGGCAAGGGTGACCAGGCGCATGTAGAAGAAAAATGGTTTCATAGTTGGGGAATTATTGGTTATGGTCGATTTTAAGGGCGATTACATCGGATAATCAATAGAAATTAAGTTCTATTTTGGATTCACATCCTTTTAAATCTATGCCCAACTGCGATCGCCGCGACATTTATGCGCTTTGGCATCATGTGTGACTGGAGTCGTTCCGCTAAGTAGCCTTTTAATTCATTTTTGGTTAGATCACCCCCAACATTCTGTTGGACCGTCAACTCAACATGCTGACCTGTTATCGGGTTGTCCTTACCTACAGCTTTTGCTAATTCGACGCCGGAATATTGCAAGGCTATTCGCTCTACTTCAGAAGCCATAAATTTGAGCCCTCCGACATTAATGACTTCTGTTGTACGTCCAACCACCTTATAGAAGCCCTGCTCTTCTTCAACTATATCCTTAGTGCTATACCAACCATCTGAGTCAAAAGGAGACATCGCGTTTAGATATCCGAGCATTTTTGTTTCTGACAATATTTCAAGTACGCCATCGACAACTCGTACCTGAACACCCTCTCCACCAACTTTCATGAATAAGCTGTTTCTTGATTTGCTCTTTACTCTGACAATCCCCAACTCAGACATACCAAATGTTTGCCGAAAATCGACATTAGGTAACAGCTGGCACAGACCATCTAACGTAGGCTGATCCATTCGCTCGGTTCCATAAGAAATTATTTTCAAAGACTTAGGCACCCGATCTGGAATTAAGCCACTTAACAACATCATTCTCAAAAAAGTTGGTGTTGTTGGCAAAACCTCTACTCTGTGCTCTTCGCACACAGCTAGAACATCTTCAACACTCCGGGATTTTGGAGCAATTACCATACCTTTATTAAACAGGGTGTGTAGTAAAGTATTCAGCCCCCCTATATGGTCAAACAATAGAAAATTCATAGTTTTTAAAGTAGGTCGAGGCGTATCAAATCGTTTAAGAAACACTGTAAAGTCATGTAGAATAGCCTTTGGCCTTCCTGTGGTTCCAGTGGAAAACAATACTAATCCAGCGTGATTTTTTCTACGCAAGAGCTCAACTAACACATGAGATTTTCCATGGTTTATCCGTCGCGACTCAGTTCCTTCCAAAACAACATCTACTAATGCTGAGTCGAAGAAGTAATCATGCTGAGCGCGGGTAGCAGTAGTCAGAGGAACCAAAATAACATTTTTATCAATTAGTTGAAGTAACGTTGATATTGATTGACTCTCAAAGTCTCCAATGAGAGCAACCACCTCACCAGCTTGAATGTCTGAAACATCTACTCCAATTTGGTTTTGGATATCTGAAAACTTCAGCTCACCTCCGTTATGGATTAGAAACGGATACTCGATACCTTGCCAAATTTGACTTAGTTTATCTGAAAGATTGATTAGACACCTCCAATATTTAGCACTTGCCCACTAAGCGAACTAGCTTTGGGGTCCAGCAGTAATTCAACTAAATCACAAACATCAGACTTTTGAAACTCTTTCTTTATAACCTGCTGTGAAATTATCTTGTTAATCTGTGAATCTGATACGCCTCGCAATAGATCTGTTCTTATTGGGCCTGGAGCAACACAGTTTACGCGCACATTAAAATCAGCCATCTCTCTAGCAAAAACTCTTGAAAATGCTTCTACCCCGGCTTTGGATGCTGCATAAACCGACTCTCCTTTGAGGGCTAGAGCGACAGCTATTGTAGAAAAATTTATAAAAGACCCGTGTTTTTGACGGATAAGTATCGGTGCGAATAATTGCGACATATATATAGTGCCAACTAAGTTAGTTTGAACCAACTTCTGCACAGTACCCGCGTCAGTAGTAACGGCCAGATTCATTGACGCAACGCCCGCTGCATTTATGACGGCATCTATAGGTTCTCCAATTTTTTTTATTTGCCTGGCTGCGGCTTTAACAGATTGGTAACTACTAACATCACATGCAATTCCCTCTATAGTCATCCCGCTTATATTTCTTGCTAGCCCAATGACCCTGTGTCCACTTTCTCCCAATCTGAGAGCAATCGACTCACCTAAACCTTTACTTGCACCTGTAACTACAATCATTACCTACCCATTTGCTTGATTTACTAATTCTTCCGATAGACTTCTAATGTCTCGAAACATACTTCGCGATTTAGACATTGTCGCCTCAGAAGTCCAGTCGAATTCAAATCCATTTTCGTCCGCGATATCCTCAAGCATCAAACACACCTCTACCAATTTCATCGAATCCAAAACTGCGTTTCCTCCTATCAAATGTGTCTCATCCGTGACTAATGCTTTATGTTCAACCACACCAGTGATTACTTCTTTGACCATCAAGATTGCTTGATCAATATCCATTAGATACTCCTGTTTTTCTGAAAATCTGAAGCCTCTCCATCATTAATGCTACTTAAAAATATAGAGTTTTTCCGTTATAGTAACTGTAGATGGGCAAGCTGCCAAACGATGGGGCATCGCTTCGCAGGATTATATATCGATTGCCAATGAGTGACAATAATAGCTAATTCGCCCAATTTTTAGAGCTTGAATTTCAACACAAAATCAACCCCCTTCACTTACCGCCTCTCACAATAATGTCAATGTAGATAAAATCTCACCTGACTATTTCTCGTGAGGCACGTTGAAGTACTTTAAAACTGTATTATGAATCATTGCAACATGGCTAGCTTCTGGCGGAGCCATTAGTTTAATACCCTCAGAAAAATACGCAAAGCCCTTTCCTTGGTGTTCACCATTCTTAATCGCAACAAAAGTTACATACTGTAATAGTTTTGTGCACCGACCGCCATAAGTTATTGTCGTGCTATCAAGAATTTCATTGGGGTATGTGAGCACAACAAAAAGATCTTTTCCTCTGTTATCTATTTCTTCGAACAACTTAATCCTATTACATACAAAAATTTTATCTAGCTTTTCCGCTGCCGCAATGGCCTGATCCTCGGATTCGAATGTGATCAAAAAATCCCTTGTCATTCTAGGCACAACATTCAAAAACCGTATATCTAAATCTCGTAAGAACCTTTCATGATCTTTAAGCCGATAATAAAATTTTAACTGATCATATGGCCTCTGGGATAAGCCTGTTGCAATAATTATTTCCACATCGCTCATTGCTAGCAAATCTTGCACTACATAATCATAAACTTTTAACATTTCAAAAAACGGATCTTCTTTCTCATCAATATACCAGCTTGGATTTTCAAGCGCAGCGGACGTTACGAAGGAAGAATTATAAAAATAATGATGCTGTATATGAGCCCCAGCATTCAAAAATAAAGTCGAGAATTGAGGCTTTTTTCTCCTAAATAGTGTTTTATGTATTTCGTGCAGCAGTAAATCTAAAAACAATGCTTTGCGCCATGGCTTGCCAAATGCTGACACGGCATACCTTAGCATCGATATAAAGCGAAGAGGACTAACAAGCGCAAAGAATGACAACCCTAAATTGACAACAGTAATAAATGTTAACTTTGACTGTGAATTATCATTAACAGCTTGTGATACTGCAGACGATACACTCCTACTGAGAAAACTTCCGTCAGTAGGAGTCTGAGTCCAAGGATCAGGTATGAAATATGCAGGGGTTTTGAGGTTATTGGTAGCATTCATTGGGCTGATTGC
>Ga0209384_1001414_pt1 | contig 12591 bp, 8 predicted proteins | sample CoawatmetaG05DNA_FD_187511 | JGI IMG/M metagenome (GOLD analysis project Ga0209384, IMG submission 187511) | Marine microbial communities from the West Antarctic Peninsula - Coastal water metaG058-DNA (SPAdes) (version 2) | ecosystem: Environmental > Aquatic > Marine > Coastal ... | reverse complement strand
TGCAATTTCTTGGTACCTTTTTGGGGTATAAATTAGGGCTCCGAAATGATTTTCTCTATCTGAATAAGAGGTACGCATCGCTGCACCTCTAGAACCTAATGCGCCGTCTCCGTATATTTTAAAAGAGCGTACATTTAGTCTGTCTGTTTTTATTTTTCCCTTGTTTATATAATAGTCAATTTGTGCTTGTTTGTCTCCTGAAACCATCGCATACACACGCATTTTTAAACTTCCAGCTTGCTGTAAGCTATCAATTAGTTCGATGGTTTTTCTATCTAAGCCAGCATCGTCAACAGTGGTTAATCCATAAGAAAAAGAGATTTTTTCCGCATCTAATAAACCTTGAATTGCAGCTTTCCTTGAGGTTTCGGGAGCTGTAATAAAACGCATTGCTGCATCAATTAAAACACCTGTCATTTCCCCGTCTTTCAAGATAATTTCTCCACCAGAAATTTTTGTTTCTTTCGTAATTCCGGTCAAATCAATTGCTGCTTGATTTACTAATAAAGCATGTCCGTCAACTCGGCCAATAGCAACAGGAATTGCAGGGAATAAAATATCTAACTTTTCTTTTGTTGGGAATTCTTTTAGTTCCCAATCATTTTGGTCCCAGCCGCGACCTGTAATAAAAGTGGTGTTTTTTTCTTTTTGAAAATCGACAAGTTTTTGTAAAACTTCATCATAGCTCTTAGTGCCCTCTAAAGAGACTTTTTGTTGTTGCAAACCCATTCTGTAAAAATGACAATGTGCGTCAATCAGACCTGGAACAATTGTTTGTTTTTTGGCATCTACAAGTACATCAGATTGGTATTTACCCGTGATTTCTGCGTTTTTTCCAACAGCTACAAAGACACCGTTCTTTACTGCAAATGCTGCTGCTTTGTCAAAATTGGCATTTACAGTATAGGTGTTTGAATTGATAACAATTAAATCAACTTTTTCTTTGCTACATGAAAAAATTGAGAGCAGTGTAATGAAGAATAAAAGTATTTTTTTCATTTTTTAATTTATGAGTTTTTGTAAATAATGTAAGCACAATACATAAGTAAAAATTGTACTGGAATTCTAATAAAAGCAATTTTTTTAGAGCCAATTGCAGGTCTGATTTTAGTTGCATCCCAAATATGAATAGGCAAGAAAACAAGCATTAGTATAAAAATTCCCACAGCAGCATTTTGTACCATTGCGGTGAAAAATATACTAAAACCCAAAATAAATTCGAGAATTCCAAAAATATAATTGACGGCTAGTTTTGGAAGAAATTCAGGAATAAAATTTTTAAAAAACTTTGGTCTTATGAGATGCATAATTCCTGCAAAACAGAAGAGTATTCCGAATATAATTCTTAAGATAAGTGCAGTGGTTTCCATTGTTTTTATGGTTTTATTGCAATATTATTGTATAAATATTTGTCCATCAAATAAACAATACCGGCCATAGATGCGCTTCCTAGTGCTAGTTCGCGTTTGTTCACTTTATCAAACGTATCTCTACTTGTGTGGTGGTAGTCGAAATAGCGCTGACTGTCTGGTCGGTATCCAACCAAAGTTACATCTTCTCCTTTTAGCGGAGAAATGTCTGCACCAGAACCTCCCGCATCCAGATCATGCAAACCGTAAGGAGATAATAATTTCTTCCAGCTTTGTAATAGTTCAGTATTGGATGCATTTGCTTGAATAGAAAAACCTCTTGGCGTGTGCCCACCTGCATCAGACTCTAACCCACCGATATGATTTTCTTTGTTGAAATTTGCTAATTCTGCATATTTTTTTGCGCCACGAGTTCCGTTTTCTTCATTCATAAAAAACACAATTCTAAGGGTGTTTTTTAGTTTGATATTATTTTTTTTGAACAAATACGCAACTTCTAAAGATTGTACAATTCCTGCACCATCGTCATGAGCGCCTTCTCCGAGGTCCCAAGAATCTAAATGTCCACCAACAACAAAAATATGCTCAGGAGTTTCTGTTCCTCTAATTTCTCCCACTACGTTAAAAGAAGGTGCATCTGGTAAAGTTTCACAGCTTTGTTTAAAGTAGAATTTTAAATTTGGATTTTTCTTTAAGTCTTCACTCAAAATAGTTGCAGCTTTACTACTAATTGCTGCTGCCGGAATATGTTGCTCCTGTGGGAGATCGTTATAAGTCATTGTTCCTGTGTGAGGAAAATCATCTATAGTGTTTGTCATAGAGCGAACAATTACTCCTTTTGCGCCAAATTGTCCACAAATTGCCGCACCTTGAACTCTTTGATCCACACAACCACCGTACGCCTTAAATGTGTTTATTAAAGTATTATCAAAAGGTCTATTAAAAAAAACAATTTTACCCTTCATTTTTGCACCTAAAGCTTTCGCTTCTTCTAATGATTTAACTTCAATAACTTCTGCTAATATTCCTGTTTTTGGAGTTGCAATGGAAAATCCCAAAGCACAAATAGCCACCTCTTTTTTTGTTCCATTTATTGCATACCTTGCAGTTTCTTTTTCGCCACGAACCCAATGTGGTACCATAACAGGTTGCAGCCAAACGGAATCTAAACCAATCTGGTTCATCAGTTCTTCTCCCCAAACAACCGCTTTAGCAGCTTCAGGAGAACCAGACAATCTACCACCAACATTCTGAGTTAAATCTCTTAACCATTCATAGGATTTTCCATTTTTTAAAACACTGTTAAATAAGGTTTTAATATTTGTTGAATCTATTTTTTCTTCTAAGGAAAGGTCTTTAGCTATTTTTTTTTCAGTTTTTGTACTACAGGAAACAATAAATAAAGAGATTGAAATTAGAAGTAGTATTTTTTTCATGTTGAAATGTTTAGTTCGCTATAAAACTACAAAAATGAAATGAGAAAGAGAATTTTTTAAATCTCATATTTCCCAGCTTCATTATAGTCCCTATGTTTTTAAAGTTTTTTTAAGAGTTAGCTTATAGAAAACGCTGGCGCCCGTTTTAAATACGATTGAGAATATTTAAAAGTCAAACTTACAGGTAATTCCCCCTAAAATTTGAAAACCTTGCGTATCAAAGTTTGCAAAACGCTGATATTTTGTATTTAAAATGTTGTTGAGTCGTAAAAAAGCAGAAAATCGATCATTAAAATGATACCCTCCATTTAAATTCACATCTACAAACGAATTTAAAACTTCTATACCTTTTGTGTTTGAAGGGAATTGTGCATCATATAAAGCGACTGTGCGCTCATCTACATGATAAATATTTGCAGTTGTATACCATTTTTCTACTTTATATTTTGCTGAAAAGGAGCTCTGCAAACTGGGTAAGTTCCAGTTTTCTTGAGCATCTGTAGTTGTGTAATTGTCATATTCTACTTGTGTAGAAAAAGTAAGGTTTTCATCGAAAATATATTCAACCTCAACAAAAATAGAAGTTGAACTCACATCATCATAGTAAATATTAAAAGAATTACCGTAATCATATCCTTTTAAATCTTCACCGTTAGAGACGTTTGTGGTTCCGTCAGACTTAGAATTATTTCTTAAAAATAACGGTTTATTTTCTTCTTTTTTTGTGCTTACTTTTAGATTATAGCTGAATTTTCTTGTAATATTTCCTCTTAAACCAAAAAATAAGTTTGAAGACTCTGCAGTTTGTTTTATGAGTAAAGTTGGAGAAACAAACGGGTTTTCGGCTGTAAATTCTTTGTAAGTATTCGTTTTTAAATTTCCGGTATATCCGCCATAAGCCCCTACATATTTCTTAAAAAGGCTCGTTTGAACAAATAAATCGGGGAATATGAAAAAGTTTGTAGTGTCATTCTCCAAATCTAATGATGCGAAGGTTTTTAAACTTGCTTTCAATGAAAAGCCAAGATATTCCATTTTGTATTCAGGAATCAATTTTGCAGTTATTAGATTGTATTTTACTTCGCCTGCATTGTCATAGCTATTTGCAAAAGTTCCGCTCAATAATTCTATCCCTGAATTTATAGAAATATCATTTAAATTATTACTTAAAAAATTCAATGGAAAATTTAATTTCGCTTCAAAATTAGCAAGTATCTCTGAAGTTTTAAAGGCATCAGTAAAATAAGCGACAGACATTTTACCATACTCTAAATAGGAATCATGAAATTTAAAATGACCCCCTAACTTCAGATAGGTATAACTTTGTTCTTCATTAATAGCACTAATAACAGTTTCTGTGAACACTTTATCAGTAGGCAAACCATACCAATTATAGTTGTTTTTTTCTGCGTCTAAACTTACTTTCCAATCAAAATATCTTGTTTCTTGTTTGAAAAAAGTAGCGGTATTAAAATTTAAAAAATTACTATTTAAAACAGTATTTCTAACATTTTCTTTTGACTCACTATATTTTGCATGTACCCCAAATTCGTTTTCAAAGCGAGTGTTCTTATAAATAAATAATTCTGCATAGGGACTCGCAAAATTACCATAACCAATAGCTAAATAGTTGTTGTAAATTCTTTCTTTCACCCCCACATTAATACCTTTTAAAACCCCTGTTTTAGGAATGAATGTTGAAGCAACTGGCGCAGAATAAATAGTATACTCTAATTGCTTCTTGTCGCTTTTTTTTAACAATCTAATTGTAGGATTGTTCTTTATTTTATTGGCATTTGCAATTTTAGGATTGTATTTTGTAATTACATTTACAATTTCTGTTGCTACAATTGTATCTTGTTCTTGTTTTTGTTCTTGTGCGTTCACAGAAAAGCAACCGATTAAAATAACATATATAAGATAGCCTCTTTTCATTAGTTCTGTTTTTCTGGAGTTACGGAATTATTTGTTTTGGCTTCTTTTTTCTTTATCGTATCAAGTTCCAATTGTGCATCTTTAACAAGATCTTCGAACTCTTTAAAGTTTTTTATTACATTTTCTAAGACAAAGGTTGCTTGGTAGGCGTCTTTTAATCCATAATAATTTTTACCCATTATGATATAGCTTTTTACAGCCCAATACTTATAAGTAACATATTTTGCAATTAGCTTCTGAACAATTTCATTAGAGCTTTCATACTCTTCTTGCTGATTTTTAAAATATGCATTGAAATATAAAGCTTCCGCTTTTAAAACTCCGTTTGCTGTTTTTTCTATTTTGGTATAATATGCTTCCGCTGTACTAAAGTCTTCTTTTTTAACAGAAGATCTTGCAATAATTATTTTTGCATCGTTTTCTATGGTAATATCTAATTTATCTTTTTGCAATATTTTTTTAGCATATGTTACAGCTAATTCATAAGCCGCTGTTTCATAATATACTTTCATTAAATTACTTTGAGCAAAAAGAATATTTTCGGAAATATAAGCCTCTTCTTCTAATCTGTTTAAAATAGGAAGGGCGCTATTAAACGCATCTTTCTCCAAATAAATTTGAGCCAGTTTATTCAAAGATTCTTCAGTATATTGAGACCTTTTTTTAGCAATAATAAGTTCATAATAAGGAATTGCTTTTTTAAATTCTTTTGCTTTAAAGAATACAGCTGCCAAATAATAACTGGCTTTTATTGTATGCATTCCTTCGGGAAAATCTTTATTGTATTTTTGGAGACTTGTAATAACTTCTTTCGATTTTTTAGACTCAAAATATTTTTTTTCTGCAATTGCAAATGTGGTGTTTTCTAATTCTGAATTTGTGCTATTGATAAATTTCAAAGTAGAAATCCAACTTACATAATCTTCTAGGTTCCCTTCTGCTATATATACCTTTCTAGCATTTGTAACAGCCTCTAAGGCATCTGGTGAATTGGGAAATCTTTCTGCTACATCTTTGTATTTTATTAAAGACTGCTTATTTTTACCTTCATTAAAAAAGAGCAATCCTTGTCTTAGTAATGCTCTGGATAAAAAAACACTTTTAGGATGTTTTTTTAGAAGTCTTTCATAGGAAAAATGTGCACTTTTAAAGTCTTTTAACTTCGAATAGGTCGTACCAAGTTGGTACAACGCGTCATCTTTTAAATTAGAAATTGGATGGTCATTAATTACTTTTTTTAATTCACTAATTTTGGCTTCATTGTCATCTAAAAAACCATGACTCATTCCTATTTGGTATGCTGCATAATCTGCACTTAAACTATAATTATTAGTGACTTTTTTATACGTTGAAATTGCTTTTTTATAATTAGTTGTTGCAAAATAACTATCTCCTAAACGAACTATAGCATCATATTTTATGTCATCTGGTATGCTGTCTTTTTGCAAAAAAATAGTAAAAGCTTCAGCTGCTTTTTCATATTCTTTTAATTTAAAATGACTATAGCCAATGTTATATTCTATGAAAAAAAAGTCAGTGTTGTTTGTTTGGGTCAAAAAAATATTTAATGAAGTAAACTTGTTCAAAGCAACCTTATAATTTTGTAATCTATATGCTGTTTCTGCTTCCCAATATTGCGCTCTTTGTTTTATTTCTAAAATTTCAGATTTTTTTCCATCAATAAAATAAGGAAGTGCTTTTTTGTAGTTGTTTTTATTAAATAGCTGAATTCCTCTATACAAAGAAACCTCTATACTTAAGGCGCTATTTTCCTTGGATTTTCTTTGGGATAAGAATTTTAAAGCGCCTTCATAATTTTGTTGATTTAAGTAGGAAGAAACGAGTAATTCATTTATTTCTTTGTACGCTTTAGATGCTGGATATGCTTTTAAATACTCTTGTAAAACGATCGCAACTGGTTTAAAAGGATTTCCTTCTTCATAACTTAATTTCGTGTAATTTAAAGCAGCATCTTCTTGAATTTTTTTATCAAAATTCATCTCATAGGCAGATTTAAAAGCATTAAGAGCGGCTGCTTTTTTCTCCAAAATTAGATAACATTCACCGAGGTGATAATAAGCATTTTGAGAGACGGTATTTTTCTCATCAATAATTTTATTGAAGTTATTTATGGCGTTTTCAAAATCGTTTCGTTTGTAATATGCATATCCCAATTGATAAAAGTCTGTATTGCTCCATTTTGATTTTGTCCCTTTATATCTTTTTAGATAAGGAATAGCTTCTGTATATTTTTTAAGATTAAAATAACTCTCACCAATAATTTTAGAAACTTCAGATTTTAATTTTTTATCTATTGTTTCTAGAAGAGCCAGACCAACGAGAATACAACGATTAAATTTACCTGTTTTAAAACTAATGTCTAATAAATAATAAGAAATTTCTGCTCTATAAGATTCGGTATCTGCAATTTCACTTAAGGTAGATTCTGCAATGCCATAATCTTCTAGTTTGTAAGCAATAAAACCATAATAATATCTAGAGTCGTTCCCATAGGTAGCGTCATTAATTAATGGTAAAAAACGTGTTTTTGCTAAGGTTAAATTTTTGGTAACTAGATAGGCATACCCCATTTTAAAGTTCAATGCCTTCTTATTTTTACTAGAAAGTTCGTCAATGTTTACTTTTTTGTACCATTTTAATGCGTATGCAGCTCTTTTATTTGCAAAATAATAGTTTGCAACCTTAAAAAAGGTGCTATTTTTTTTATTACTGTTTGGGTTTTCTTCAATAAATGAAATTATTTTTTCACCTGCGTCAGGCTGGTTCAGTTTTACAGCACACATTGCTTCATAATAGGAGGCATTCGCTTTTAAATTAGAACCGCTAGAAGCTTGTTCACAAACCTCATAAAAGGTTTTTTGAGCAGCAGCATATGCCTTTGTATTGTAAAATTTCAAACCATTGTTATAAACAGTTAAATCTGTTGCATCTGCAACAGACTGTTGCGAAAAAGTATGGTTGGTGACAAAACAAATGCATAAAGACAGCACCAGTTTTGTTAAAAAATAATGTTTCATATAATTATTTTATCCTTAAAAGAGATAACGAACATATTTTTAATTTGTTGGGCAACGGGGTAACGAATATTAAAAATCTACTCAAAAATAACAATTGTTATTAATTAATAGTAAAAAATCATCAGAAACTTTTAAGTTTGTAAAAACTATGTGATATTATGAATAATCTTGTTTTACAATTAGAAAATGCAGGTATTTATCAAAGAGATAATTTAGTGCTCTCTAAAGTGAATTTAACACTAAATAAAGGAGATTTTTGCTATTTAATAGGGAAAACAGGGAGTGGTAAGAGTAGTCTAATGAAAACGCTTTATGGCGATTTACGGTTGCAAAAAGGAACGGGAAGTATTGTCGATTTTGATTTAAAACAATTAAGAGAAAAACAAATTCCGTTTCTAAGACGCAAAATAGGAATTGTTTTTCAAGATTTTAAGTTGTTAAACGATAGAAATGTTTTCGATAATTTAAAATTTGTACTAAAAGCGACAGGTTGGAAAGACAAAGAACTCATAAAAAATAAAATTCATGAAGTTTTAGATAAAGTGGGTTTAAAATCTCAATATTATAAAAACACGTTTGAACTTTCTGGTGGCGAACAGCAAAGAGTTGCTATTGCAAGAGCGCTTTTAAATGATCCAGAATTAATTTTAGCAGATGAGCCAACAGGGAATTTAGATCCCAAAACTTCTATGGAAGTGATGGCCCTTTTAAACGAAATTCATAAAAGTGGAAAAACAATTTTAATGGCAACGCATGACTATCAATTAATTGTCAAATTTAAACAGAAAACTTTAAAATGTGAAGGTGGTGCACTGTTTGAAGTTGCCCAACAAGTAATCCAATAATGCTTTCTATTCTTATACCTACATTTAACTACAATGCTTTTTCTTTGGTGAAAGAAATACATTACCAATTAATTTCGGAAGCTTTAGATTTTGAAATTATTTGTTTAGATGATGCTTCTTACTCGGCATTAAATGTCAAAAATGAAGAAATAAATACACTATCTTTTTGTAGTTTTAAAAGTTTAGAAAAGAATGCAGGCAGAAGTGCCATTCGGAATTTATTAGCTGATTCTGCAAAATATAAGTGGTTATTGTTTTTAGACGCAGATGTTATCCCTGTAAAACCAAATTTTATAAAAAGCTATAGTTCTTTTTTTGATAAAGACAACACTGTTTTTTGTGGTGGAATCTTATATCAAAATAAAAAAGAGAACTTGGAATTTTTGCGCTATAAATACGGTAAGAAACACGAAGAAATTCCTTCAAAAAAGCGCAATGTCAATTCTGCAAAATATTTTTTTACTTCTAATTTTTTAATTCAGAAGGAAGTTTTCAATGCTGTAAGGTTTGAAGAGAAACTAACTCAATATGGGAGAGAAGATTTTTTATTTTCAATGGCATTGATACAAAAAGGCTATCAAATAGAGCATTTAAACAATGAAGTGTATCACTTGGGTTTAGATGAAAATTCACTTTTTGTTGCGAAAACTAAAAAAGCAACCGAAAATCTTCTCTTCTTAGAGAGTCAGCAATTAATCGAAGCTAAAGAAATGCCTTTGCTAAATTTGGTTAGCATCATATATGTACTTAAAATGGCTAAAATAGTTGCTAAATTTTATCCTCTTTTTGAAAAGTTAAGCATTCAAAAATCTTCGGTTTTCTTTTTAAATTGTTTGAAGGTAAGTTATATGTGTCACCGAAAAGCAAAGCACAAAACATATTTAAAATAGTCAATTTAAGAGCAATTAATTAATAACAGGACGGTTTTTTAAGATTAGAAAGTAACTCTGTTTGTCTCATGATTTTAGAATTAGAAAAACGTTGTGTTTCTAATTATTATCTTTTATTAAATCTTTTTAGTTTCAGTTACATTTTATAATTTCATTTTTATAGAATTGTTTTTATAAAAAGTAAAATACTTTTTTTGAAGAAAATATGGCGTATGTGCTCTAATATGCGTGTAAATCCAAAAAAGGAATTAGAGAAAAGAGGTATTGATATAAAATATAATTATCTTAAATTATTGAATATAGCCAACAATTTATCTTCTTGTTTTTCCCAAATTAATTTTTCTTTTGCTACTTTTAATTCTTTAGTAAAATCCTTTTTTAAAACTTGTTTAATCTCATTCGCCAATAATTCTGGAAAGGTGTTTTTTACAACTGCACCAACATTGTAACTTGTAACAATTGCACTCATTTCCGGTAAATTAGAAACTAATACAGGCACTTCTGCTTGAATATAATCAAAAATTTTGTTTGGTAAAGCGAATCTATAGTTTAAACCTAAATCCTCTTCTAAACTAATTCCTAAATCGGCTAATGGTGTTAATGTATGCAAATTTTTTGGTGCAATTTTCCCTAATAAAACTACTTTATTATTTAGATTTTTAGAGGAGATGCTATTTTTTAGTGAGTTGTAGATATCGCCATCTCCAATAATCACCAGTAGATGATGCTCTAAGAATGCCATAGTTTCTAAAAGGTTTTCTAAGCCACGTCCTATATTTATGGCGCCTTGATATAAAATTATTTTTTTAGCATTCGTTTCAAAAGAAAACACCCCTTTTTTAACTTCCTTTTTAGTTGGAAGATTCATAATAGTTTCAAAATTTGAGAAATAATTATTTTTATAAAAATTGGCAATACTATCGCAAACAGTGTAGTTATTTAGTAGTTTTGGAATCATCCATTTTTCTAAATAAAGCCAGATTTTCTTTACTTTGGGCCTGTTTACAAGTTCAGGAATTTCTGGAAAAAGTTCATGACTATCAAAAACAACTTTTTTCCTTTGAATTTTTCCAATCAAATAATTAGGAAGTAAAGTGTCTAAATCGTTTGCTAACAAAATGTCCTTTTTTGTAAATAATAAGAAAAAAAATAATCTCACATTATATTCTGCAAAAAAAAGAAAACCTGTGTTGAAGTATAAATTAAATCTTTTTGTTTTGTATGTTCTTTCTAAAAATTTGCTTTTTTTTAATTTTCTTCCGATTAGTAAAACATCAAAATTATTGTTAAATAAAGTATTACAAACCTTAGCAACCCGCTGGTCTGTAGATAAATCATTTGTAACTGTAACGATAACTCTTTTCAAATTAGATGTTTTTTGTGCAATATAAAAACATTAAATGGAATTATATAAAAGTTTGTTTTTAAGACAGAGAACTTCTTAGGGTGGAATAATTATTTATGCTACATAAATAAATTTAGGAACCAATTAAATAAAGAAGAAACCCTTTTTAAGTCACGTTTCGGTTGTTTAGATTAAATTCTGTCCTTATAAGTTGTATTTATTATTAAATTTTAAAGAATTTTCAATCTATAAAATAAAACGATAACTTTTATCCAAGGCATTTATTAAGCAAAGCAAAATAAGGCAACGCCTATTTCAGAATCGTTTAATTGTAGTTTTTCTTTTACATGCGGAATGTATAAAACCCAAGTTCCTATAATAAAGTTTAAAGAAGCAAAAATCCAGGCAACGGAAAAATACTTAAATTTTGATAAAATAATCTGGAGAGAATACATCTTAGAATATTTTTTCTGAGTTTTGGCAACATTATATTTTTATGGAGTCAACTTTATTATTTTTAAGTGGTAAAAATAATGTTTTTACCACTTAAAAAATGCAAATAATTATTTCTTGATGTTGTGTTATAATTTTAATATGTATGCTGCTGATTTCTTACTTTTTAATTGAATATTTTTTTTGGCTTAGAATAATCAAGTTTTTAAAGGATGCTACAACTGCTAATTCAACGTCTAAATATGGCTTTTCGAGTAAAGCAATTGATGCTTTTAGATTACTTATTTGCGAAGTATTAATCTTTTTTTCTAAAAGGATATTCAACAGTATATTTGATGTTATAGATAAGTTTTTAGATAGTTCTTCCAAAGGATGTACGTTGGGATTATTTAGAACGGGTTGTAATTCAACGTAATTTTTTGACCAATGTTTAAGATAAACTTTAACTTCATCGAAATTTTCCTGAGCAACTAGTTTATTGAAAATAACTGCATCCTTTGCATCTGCTGTACAAGCGTCGGCAAATAGCGTAAAAGGAGAGAATGTTTTATATTCTGTTCCTGCTTTATTTCTAGAATATATCTTTACTGGTTCGCACAAATTAGACAATGTTTTCAATGCGTTATTTTCTTGATGATTGCTAATATTTCTTAGAATAACAGCCCTATTTTTAATATGTGTAATGCCTAATTCTTCTAATTGAAAATTAATAACTTTCAATCTTTTTTGCATATTATTGATATCCTTTACTTCTTTCGCCGACCAAAAACGTTCTGCTATTGCTGCGGTTCTTGGCCAAATTCTAGAGTCTATCGTTTGTGAGGTTACCAACTCACTCCACATCGTTGTCTCTGCTCCTAAAATTCTTTTGCGCTCTTCTTTGGTTAAAATAACATCTCCTATTGGATCTACTGAATAATGATGTGTTATAGACAACATTCTGTCTATATAGTAGCCTGTAGACAGCACTCCTTGATACCCTCTTTTTGCAGCTTCTATTAAAGTGCTTTGCTCCAGTCCTTCACGTTTTCCTCTCCAAGAGTGAATAACCGCAGAAGTTGGTAAAGATGGTGTTAAAATTTCATCCCAACCCATTAATTTTTTTCCTAATTTTTTTAATATTTTTTCTAATCTTATATTAAAATAGGTTTGTAATTCATGATTGTTTTTTAAGTTATGCTCTTTTTTAAATTTTTGAATTTTTTTATTTTCGTCCCAATGTTTTCCTTCATTTTCATCACCACCAATATGAAAATACTCATCAGGAAATAAAGGTGTA
>Ga0209384_1001413_pt1 | contig 12593 bp, 7 predicted proteins | sample CoawatmetaG05DNA_FD_187511 | JGI IMG/M metagenome (GOLD analysis project Ga0209384, IMG submission 187511) | Marine microbial communities from the West Antarctic Peninsula - Coastal water metaG058-DNA (SPAdes) (version 2) | ecosystem: Environmental > Aquatic > Marine > Coastal ... | reverse complement strand
GGTCGAGGTGTGCTGGTTTCCTCCTTTTTCCGGCACACCTCATTTTTAGGAGAACTACATGTCAAACAGAGACGAATTAGCCGATATTCTTGCTGAATCATTAAACAAACAATTTAAATCTCATCAGGTAGCATATTTTTTAGATGGTGTTGATAGTACACCAACTGATATTACCGATTGGGTTTCTACTGGCTCAACTTTATTAGATTTAGCAATATCAAACAAACCTCACGGTGGCTTAGCTGCTGGAAGGATTACTGAAATAAACGGACTTGAAGGTACTGGTAAATCACTTATTGGTGCTCACGCTCTTGCTTCTACACAGAAGAAGGGTGGATTAGCCGTTTACATAGATACTGAGTCTGCTGTTTCTGCTGAATTTTTACAATCTATTGGTATTGATACCGATAAGATGATGTATATTCATTTAGAAACTGTAGAAGATATTTTTGATGCGATTGAAACAATCGTAACTAAAGTTAGAGAATCAGATAAAGATAGATTAGTTACAATTCTCGTAGATAGTTTAGCTGCTGCTTCTACTAAAGTAGAGATGGAAGCTGACTTTGATAAAGATGGTTGGGCTACATCAAAGGCAATAGTCTTATCAAAAGCTATGAGAAAAATAACTCAATTAACTGCTCGTCAAAAAGTATGTTTAATCTTTACCAATCAGTTACGCCAAAAGATGGGTGTAATGTTTGGTGATCCTTGGACAACAAGTGGTGGTAAAGCTTTACCTTTTCACGCTTCTACTCGTATTCGATTAAAGAACATGGGACAAATCAAAGATGCTAAAAAGAATACTATTGGTATTAAGATTAAAGCTCAAGTTATTAAGAATCGATTAGGTCCACCTTTAAGAAGTGCCGAGTTTCCATTATTTTTTGATAAAGGTATTGATGATTATGGAAGTTGGTTGGGAATAATGAAAGACCACAAGCTAGTTAAACAAGCTGGTGCTTGGTATAGTTATACTGACCAAAACGAAAAAGAACATAAGTTCCAATCTAAAGACTTTGGTGCTTTAATTTCCGATGTGGAAACACAAAAACACATATATGACTCTATCTGTGAAAAATTAATTCTTAAATATGATTCTAATAAATTAGGAATTGATGATGTAACAACAGAAGATGAGTTTGCGGATGATTGATGGCAACAAGAATCTATTATCAAAAAGATTCTATGAAGTTAAAGAAGAGATTGATGTAAATCCAGAAACTAAGGATTTAAACGACCATGTTTTATTGGTTGATGGTTTTAATACATTTATTCGTAGTTTCAGCGTCAATCCTTCTTTGAATGAAGATGGTGCTCATGTAGGTGGTTTAGTAGGGTTTTTAAAATCTATACGATACACAATTAACAAGTTTAAACCAACTCGTTGTATTATTGTGTTTGATGGTAAAAACTCTTCTAAACCACGACAAAAAATATACCCACAATATAAATCTGGTCGTAAAGTTAGAAGTAGATTAAATCGTAATGTTGATTGGGGTGGAGGACCTCAAAATGAACGAGAAAGTATGGGAATGCAACTTAAACGATTAGTTGAATATTTAGAACACCTACCTATGACTATGATTTCAGTTGATAACTTAGAAGCAGATGATATTATGAGTTATATACCTACTGTAGTTTTAAAAAATAGTAGATTCACCATAATGTCTTCCGATAAAGATTTTTATCAGCTAGTGGATGAAAGAGTAAAACTTTATTCTCCAACCAAGAAAGTTCTATATGATAGAGATTTAATAAAAAAAGAGTTTGGAGTATACCCGCAAAATGTATTAACTTGTAGGGTGGTAGATGGGGATAAATCAGACGATATACCTGGAGTAAGGGGTGTAGGTGTTAAGACCTTAATAAAAGAGTTCCCGTTGCTAACGGAAGATAAGGAAGTTAATACAAAAGAACTTTTGGATATGGCACAAGGTAAATCTACGAGAGTATCCCAATTAATACAGGATAATAAATTAATAATAATGAGGAATTATTTATTAATGCAATTGGGTGATCCTGATATCAAAAATCAGATAAAACTAAAAATAGGAGACGCCGTTAATCAAATGGCACCATCGTTGGTAAAGTATAAGTTACAAACTCTGTTAGTAAAGGATAAATTATGGGGACATATACCTAATTTTGATAATTGGATAACTGAGTTTCATATACTTGACCATCATTGGAAAAATCAAAAATGAATAAGACAAAAAACATTTCGGAGTTTGGATATAGCTTTCAAGTAAAGTTTATTGTATGTTTAATAACAGATAAGCTGTTCTTGGAGCAGATTGTTGATATATTAGATGAAAAATACATTAATAATGATGGATTTAAGTGGATTGTTAAAGAAATTCGTGGATATTACAACGAATATAAGACAACCATTACTATGGAAGTATTTAAGATTAAAATAAAGGAAATAGAATCAGAATTACTTCAGGTTACCGTGAAAGACTCACTAAAAGAGATTTTTAAGAGTATAGAAGCCGAAGATTTAGAATATATCAAAGATAAAGCATTAGAATTTCATAAAACACAAGTTTTAAAGGATGCTGTTATTCAATCAGCACAAATATTAGAGGTGGATGGTAATACTGATGAAATAAAATCACTTATCGACTCTGCTATGCAAGCTGGAGTTGAAAGAAACCTAGGACATGATTATTTACAAGATATAGAGGAAAGATATTCAGAAACTGCCCGTATTACATCACCTACGCCATGGGATATAATAAATGAATTGATGCAAGGTGGATTAGGTGCTGGTGAATTGGGTGTGGTTGTTGCACCTGCTGGTATTGGTAAATCTTGGGTATTAAGTTCTATGGGAGCATATGCTATCTCACAAGGTTTAAATGTAGTTCATTATACATTAGAATTAAATGAAGCTTATGTTGGTTTGAGATACGATAGTATCTTTACAGGCGTAGAAAGTCAAAATCTTAAATATCATAAAGAAGAGGTGATGGAAAAACTATACGATCTTAAAGGTAACCTAACCATTAAGTATTATCCAACAAAAGCTTGTACAGTAAATACTCTTTCTGCTCATTTGAAAAAAGTAACAACATTTGGAACAAAAGTTGATATGGTATTGGTTGATTACGCTGATATTATGAAAGATGTAAATAAACATACTGAGATGCGACATGCTCTTGGGAGTATCTATGAGGACTTACGTGGTTTGGCTGGTGAGATGCAAATTCCAATATGGACGGCAAGTCAAGCTAATAGAAGTGCTTTGGATGAAGATGTGATTGAAGCTAGTAAAGTTGCTGAATCCTATGCTAAAGTAATGACAGCAGATTTTGTTATATCGTTAAGTCGTAAGATAGAAGATAAGATAGGTAATACAGGTAGATTTCATGTTATTAAGAATAGGTTTGGTCCTGATGGGTTAACTTATCCAGCAAAAATCAATACAAACATTGGTAAGATAGAAATATTTGAAAGTAATTCGGTTCAAGGTAAGGGTGTTCAACATAAAATTAATAATAGGGATAATCAGACTAAGGCTATATTATCTGCTCGTTATGAAGATTTAATGAGTGAATAACAATCCTACTATATTAACAGATGTTTTTGGTTATGATAACAATGATGTTGAATTTGAAAAGGTTATTAATAATCTTGATGACCATGATGTTGATGATGGTGTAGAAATTATTTTTAATTATTACAGAAAACATGGATTTCCACATTATAAAATACGAGAAGATGAAAAACATCAGCATATGAGGAAGATGCAAAGGTTTGATATAGATACGATATTCAAAGATAATAAAATTGTTCAGACAATGCATGGTTTACGATTAGCTTGGACTTATTTTCCACATTTTTGGGAAGTTCAATGTGGTAATGCTACAAGAACACCGATGGAAACCTTTTTAGATGATGATAAATTTAAAGCTGTTATCAAAAAGTGTTGGAGATGGTGTTCGACCACATATAAAGGTGAAAATGAAGGTACAAAGAATACATTTCGTGAAAACAGACTTAGACAATCCCTAAAAATCTATACAGGTACACAAGCAGTATCTAATTTCAGACCAACTGCTGCTAAAATGATATATGAAAAGTTTGGTGGTGATGCTATTTGGGATATGAGTTGTGGTTGGGGTGGTAGGTTGATTGGATTTTTAGCAAGTTCAAGACCTAAGTATATTGGAACAGAACCATCAAGTTTAACATTTGAAGGATTACAAAAGATAAAAAAAGATTTTAATTACTTGACAAAGTCAGTAGAATTACATAAATTAGGTAGTGAAGAATTTGAACCAGATAAAGAATCTTTGGACTTATGTTTTACCTCACCACCTTATTTTGATACAGAGAAATACGCTGATGAGGAAACCCAAAGTTTTAAAAAATATCCAACTAAGGAAGAATGGGTAAATGGATTTTTATACAAAACAATTAGAAACTGCTATAACGGATTAAAAGGTAATAAGTATATGTTGATTAACATAGCAAACACACCAAAATATAAGTTTATAGAAGAGGATACAATAAGAATTGCAACTGAATTGGGGTTTAAACAAGAGCAAACAATAGAATTAACATTATCGAGTATAATGGGTGCTGGGTATAAGTATGAACCGATATTTGTTTTTAAAAAATGACATTTATAAGAAAAAGAATAAGTTGAGTTAATATTTATGTTAGACCTCCACACAAAATCGTTAACAATTAAACAGGAATTAAGTATATGAGTAAGAAGTTTTTATTATCCGACAATTTTATAGCAAAATACAAAAGAAAAAAAGCACCATTCGGTTTTAACGGATTAGGTGAATTAGTTTACATGAGAACATATTCAAGAATTAAACCAGATGGAAAAAATGAACGTTGGTGGGAAACCGTACAACGAGTCGTAGAGGGAACTTACTCTATGCAAAAAAATCACATTGACTCACATCAATTAGGGTGGAATCCGTGGCAAGCTCAAAAGTCAGCACAAGAGATGTATGAGCGTATCTTCAATATGAAGTTCTTGCCACCTGGTCGCGGACTTTGGGCTATGGGAACTGCCATAACCGAAGAACGTGGTTTATACGCCGCCCTCAATAATTGTGCTTTCGTATCAACTAAAACACTCAAAGACGACATGGCAAAACCTTTTTGTTTCCTTATGGATGCAAGTATGTTAGGTGTCGGTGTAGGATTTGATTGTAAGGGTGCTGGTGAAATTATTGTTAAGGGTGTAGATGAATCTCGTGATGAAACCACATTTGTAGTACCTGATGACCGAGAAGGTTGGGTTGAATCCTTAAAGGTATTATTGGAGTCATATTTTCATGGAACTGCTTCTGTAAAATTTGATTATTCGTTAGTTAGACCTGAAGGAGCTCCAATAGCTGGATTTGGTGGTGTTTCAAGTGGATATGAACCATTAGAAGAAGTGCATATTACTATCAGAGAAGTATTGGAAAAAAATAGTGGAGAACCAATAACAATAACAACAATCGTAGATATAATGAATCTTATCGGCAAATGTGTAGTGGCTGGTAACGTTAGACGAACTGCTGAAATTGTATTTGGTGATCCGTATGATGAAGAATACTTAGATTTAAAAAATTATAAAGTTAACCCACATAGGGATCAATATGGATGGACATCTAATAATAGTATATTCGCAGAATTGGGTATGGATTATACAGCGGCTGCCGAACGAATTGTGGATAATGGTGAGCCTGGTTTTGCTTGGCTAGATAACATGAGAAAATATTCTCGTATGAAGAATGGTGGAGATAACAAAGACCACAGAGTTATGGGTGGTAATCCTTGTTTAGAACAATCATTGGAATCATATGAGTTATGTTGTTTAGTAGAAACATTTCCAGATAATCATGATTCATTAGAAGATTATCAACGAACATTAAAGTATGCTTATCTGTATGCTAAAACAGTTACATTGGGAAGAACCCATTGGCCGGATACAAACCGAGTTATGTTGAGAAACAGACGAATTGGTTGTTCAGTTAGTGGTGTTGCTCAATTTGTTACTAATCGTGGTTTGGGTGAGTTTCAAAAATGGTTGGAAACAGGCTACGATACAATCCAAGAATGGGATAATCAATATAGTGATTGGTTTGCTGTACCAAAGTCAATTAAAACTACTTCGGTTAAACCAAGTGGAACAGTATCACTCTTAGCTGGTGCTACACCAGGACTTCATTATCCTGAATCAAGATTTTACATAAGAAGAGTAAGGTTATCCAAATATTCAGAGTTAATTGAACCATTAAAAAAGGCTAACTATAAATTAGAACCAGCATTTGGTTCAGAGGACACAACAATGGTTGTTGAAGTTCCAGTAGATGTCGGTGAGGGAATTAGAACAGCAGCTGAACTTTCTATTTGGGAACAATTCAGTTTAGCAGCATTCCTACAAAGACATTGGGCTGACAATCAAGTAAGTTGTACAGTTACATTTAATCCAGATACAGAAGCAGACCAAATTGCTCCTGCTCTAAACTATTATCAATACCACTTAAAGGGTATTAGTTTATTACCTAGACATGACTATGGTGCTTACAAACAAATGCCTTATGAAGCTATTGATGAAGATACTTACAATGAAGAAGTTAAAAAACTTGGTAAGTTATCTTTTGGTGTAATAAAAAATGAAGAAGCAGAGATAGATAAATTCTGCAACAATGATTCGTGTGAAATTGTACCGATGACTGGTGATAATGATGACCAGGATTATGCAAACTAAATGCGGACAGGCAGACGACACACCTGATAAAAAATGTGTCTTAACAATAATAAACATGGAGATCGTTTTATGAAAAATAAACGTAATCTAATAACTGCATTGTTAATAATGTTCTTACCGATTTTCCTATTTGGACAATCTGTATCGGGAATTATTAGTGATGGAGATACACCTTTGATTGGAGCAAATGTTGTAGTAGAAGGAACTGAGTTGGGGGCTGTATCTTCGGATGACGGTTCTTATCGTGTCGATGTGGCACCAGGAACTTATACTGTAACAACTTCATTCATTGGACACACATCGGCTTCTAAGGAAGTTGTTGTGGGTGAAGAAAATGTAGGTATTAACTTCACATTAGTGATGGATGTACTTGCTATGTCAGATATTGAAGTTCTTGCTTCTAGGGCTGATAAAACAACACCTGTCGCTTATACAACAATAGGTAAAGAAGAAATGGAAGTTCGTCTTGGTTCACAAGACATTCCGATGATTCTTAATACTACTCCGTCTGTATATGCTACACAACAAGGTGGTGGTGCGGGTGATGCTCGTATCAATGTAAGAGGTTTCAACCAAAGAAATGTGGCAGTAATGATAAACGGTGTTCCACAGAACGATATGGAAAACGGATGGGTTTATTGGTCTAATTGGGATGGTGTTGGTGATGCCACATCTTCCATTCAGATGCAAAGAGGTCTATCTGCTGTTAATCTAGCTACACCATCGATTGGTGGAACTATGAACATTATTACCGATCCTGCTGCTTTACAGAAGGGTGGTAAGTTTAAACAAGAAGCTGGAGCTGGTGGTTTTCTAAAAACTACTCTTAACTACAATTCAGGTTTAATCAAAGATAAACTGGCATTAAGTGGAACGATTATTCGTAAAACTGGTGATGGTCTTATTGATGGTACTTGGACAGATGCTTGGGCTTATTATGCTGGAGCTAGTTATGCCATAAGTGATAACCAACGATTCGAGTTATATGGAATCGGTGCTCCCCAAAGACACGGACAAAATCTATATAAACAAAATATTGCTACCTACTCACAAGACTTAGCTGGTAGTATTGATGGTTATAATGATTCTGCTTATGTTGCTGGTGAGAAGTTTGAAACTGAGGGTGGTAGATTCTACAATCAGAATTGGGCTCCTGTTAGTTCAGATTATAAAGGTAAACAATACTTTTATATGTATGGTGATAAAACATCAGATAGGTTTAGTTCCGACTTTCTAAATGAAAGAGAGAACTTTTTCCATAAACCACTTGTTAACTTGAATCATTTCTATGATGTAAATGACCAAGTAAGCCTAAGTTCCGTTGCTTATTGGAGTGGTGGTTCAGGTGGTGGAACTGGTACTTATGGTAGTGTTTCAAGAGCTCCTGCTATTGAAGGAAACTCTTGGTATGCAAGTTCACCTTGGATATGGGATTGGAACGCTGAGATTGCTCAGAACTCTGATAATGTAGATGAGGAGTTTTCAACTGATGAAAATCGTTCAACTGGTATTCTAAGAAACTCAATCAATCGTCAAAGCACTCTTGGTTTAATTTCTAAATTAAACTATGATGTTAATGATGACTTGGAAATTCAAGTTGGTATTGACTGGCGAAGTGCTGGGATAGAACATGCTAGAGAAGTTCGTGATTTACTTGGTGGAGACTACTATGTAGACTTTGCTGATAACAATGCTGCTGATGGTAAGAAAGTTGGGTTAGGTGATATTATTGCTTACCACAATGAAACCACAGTAGATTGGTTTGGTGCTTTTGTACAAGGTAAATACGATATTGCTAAGTTCAACTTATATGGTATGGGTGGAATATCCACAATAGGATATTCTTATCTTGACCATTTTGCTGTTGATGCTTCTAAAGTTTCAGCTGACGCTATTACAACTTTTCAAGTGAAAGGTGGTGGTAGGTATAATCTTGATGATAGACTATCAGCATTTGCTAACATTGGTTATGTTGAGAAACCACCAATCTTAGACAATGTGATTGATAATGATGGTAATGTTTCACAGAATCCAGATAACGAGAAATTTATTTCTAACGAAATAGGTGGAGAATATAAAAGTGAATTAGTTGCTATCAAAGGTAGTTACTATAACACTCAATGGAAAGATAGAAACCTTACTAAATCTGTTCAAACAGGTCAAGGTGACTCTGGCGACACAGACATCATTTATCTAACTGGTGTAAATCAAAGCCATAGTGGTTTCGAGATTGAAACTAAAGTTGCTCTTCACGAAATGGTAGACTTAGATGTTGCTATTAGTGCTGGTAATTGGTTCTTTGATGGGGATGCTAAAGGCGACTATACAGAGATGGAATACAATGACGACAATCAAGTTATTGGAACAACATCTACAGAGTATGAATATGCTCTTAAAGACCTAAAAGTTGGTGATATGCCACAGACAGCTTATGTCGGTGGATTAACTATCAAACCAATCAAAGGTCTTAATGTACAAGGTCTTTACAGATGGTACGACAATCATTATTCTGATTGGTCTCCTGATTCTCGTGAGGTTAGTGGTGATGCTGACAGAGCTCAAGTATGGAAAACTCCATCTTACGGCAAGTTAGACTTACATCTATCTTACAGACTACCAGAAGTTGCTGGTTTAGATATGACTATTAGTGGTCATGTTTTTAATGCTCTTGATGGCGTATACGTCCAAGATGCTGTTGACAATAGTAAGTATAATGGGTATGGTGACAAAGTTCACGCTGCTCATAACGCTGAAGTATTCTTGGGAACACCAAGACATTTTAACGTAGGACTTGCGGTCAGTTTCTAAAATAATAAAATTGGGGGATTGAAATATATCCCCCTTTTTGTTAAAAAAACCCTTGACTTGTATAGGGTTTTTTTTGTATATTAAGGTATCAAAAATGAGGAAGTTATAATTTGTATCAAAACATTTGGTGTGAGAAAAGAGGTGGTAATCAAGTAGAAGTTCATCTTTGGGATGATGTTGCTGGTTATCAAAATTTTATATTTAAGAACTATGCTTTTGTTAAAGATGGCGGTGGTCAATATCGTTCTATTTACGGAGATAAGTTAAAGAAAGTAACGTATTGGACAGAAGAGGATTTCAAAACTAGTAGGGTATTTGAATCAGACATACCATTAGATACTCGTATTCTTTTAGATAGATATGAAGATTCAGATGAGCCATCAAAAAACCATCGTGAGTTATTTTTTGATATCGAGGTAGAAGTTACAGATGGTTTTCCTGAACCATCCAAAGCAGCAAACAAAGTTACTTCGGTTGCTATGTATACCAAACATGATGGGGCATATCGTGTGTATGTTTTAGGAGATGGCAAAGATAAAATTAAAGATGGTGTTGATATTCGTTTTTACACAACCGAAAGTCAATTATTACAAGAGTTTTTAAAGTATTGGATGGGTGTCCAACCAACTTGTGTTACCGGTTGGAATACGAATGGTTTTGATATTCCTTATTTATATAACCGGATAACAAAAGTTTTAGGTGAGGAGTTTGCTAACGCCCTTTCACCGATTCAAATCGTAAAGTATAATCCAAACAAAAAGATGTATCGTATCGCTGGTGTGAGTTCACTAGATTATATGGATTTATACAGAAAATTTACATATACACAACAATCAAGTTATCGTTTAGATCACATTGGAACTATTGAGGTGGGTATAGGTAAGGTTGAATATGAAGGAACACTAGACGACTTATACAGAGATGATATTGATAAGTTTATTGAGTATAACTTAAATGATGTTGAGATTGTTAAGGCACTTGACCAAAAGTTCAAGTTGTTAGAATTGGCTCGTGCTGTATCTCACTTGGGTAGGATACCATATGAAGAGGTTTACTTTAGTTCTCGTTATATCGAGGGTGCTATGTTAGTTTATCTTCGTAGTTTAGGTTTAGTTGCTCCAAGTAAGTTACCTACTGCTAGTTACGATGGTTCAGAGGGTAGGTTTAGTGGTGCTTATGTAAAGTCACCTGTTCCTGGTTGTTACGATTGGGTGTTTGATTTAGATTTGACTTCCATGTATCCAAGTATTATTATGTCTTTGAATATGTCGCCTGAGACAAAGATAGGTAAGATAAATGGTTGGAATGCTGAGGAATTTATTAAGGGTGAGCAAAAACACTATTCTGTAGAGAAGGATAAGAAAGTTATCCGAACCTTTACAAGTGGAGAACTCAAAGATTTTTTTGGAAAAAATAAAATATCTATTTCATCAAATGGTGTCTTGTATGACTTAACCAACAAAGGTGTCATACCGGCAATACTTGAGAAATGGTTTAATGAAAGAGTAGAGTATAGAAAACTAGCAAAGAAGTATGAAAAAGAAGGTAACGATGATTTACATGGTTACTTTAACAGAAGGCAGCTGGTACAAAAGATTTTACTTAATAGTTTGTACGGAGTATTGGGCTTAACCGTATTTAGATTTTATGATATTGATAACGCTGAAGGAACAACAACAACCGGTCAAGAGTTGATTAAGTTTACGGAAAAGGTTACAAATAGTTATTATAATAAAATACTAAAAACGGATAAGGATTACTGTATCTACACAGATACAGACTCGGTTTTCTATTCTGCTCTTCCACTTGTTAAAAACAGATTTCCAAACGTTGATGTTAAAGATGAAAAGTTTATGACGACACAGATATTGGATATTGCTGACGAGGTTCAGGCATATATCAATAAATCATATAACTATTTTAGTAGTAAATTTCTTAATATACACGAAGGACATAGGTTTGAGATTAAACAAGAAATGATTGCTAAGGCTGCTTTTTGGGTTACCAAGAAGAGATATGGTCAATGGATTATTAACGATGGTGGAACACCTTGTGAAAAACTTGATGTTAAAGGTTTGGATATTGTTCGTAGTTCATTCCCACCAGCATTCCGTGACTTTATGACTAAGGTTTTAAAAGCTATTCTTGCTAAAGTTCCAAAGGAACGTATTGATGGGTTTATTCTTGAGTTTAAGGATAATCTAAAAAATGAAGAGTTAGATAAGATTGCTCTTCCAACCGGCGTAAAGGGTATTAAAAAATATACTAAAAAAGCCACGAGAGGTGGATTTGGTAGTGGTAAAGGTATGTTTACTGAGATGATGAAAGGTGCTCCTGTCCACACCAAGGCTTCGGTTATTTACAATGACTTACTAAGATACTTCAAGGTAAATAAACACGAAGCAATATCAAATGGTAATAAAGTTCGTTGGGTTTATCTAAAAGAAAATCCACTTAAAATAGATGGACTTGCCTACAAGGGTTATGATGATCCTAAACAAATCATAGATTTTATCAATCAGTATGTAGATAGAGACAAGTTATTTGATAAAGCCCTAAAGAAGAAGATACAGATGTTTTATGATGCTATGTCTTGGGATATGCCAGTTGATAAAAAGAATTCAATTGAAAGGTTTTTTTAACTTGACTTTTACAAAAATAATCAGTAAATTAACACATAACATGGAGAATAATAATGAATAAAATCACTTTAGATACATTTATCCAAAAGTATAATCTTGGTGGTAGTATAAACGCAGTAAAGTGGGTGTCTAACGGCGAAACACTTTCTACTCGTTTTATATCACCAGATAAAAGTCTTTTGGGTGAGTTATCTTTAACAAAACAATCACTACCTAACTTTGAGGTTGGTGTTTATGATACACCATTACTATCAAAGATGATGGGAACACTCGCTGACAAGGTTGATTTCAAACTAACCAAATCACCAGTAGATGATACACAACCTGTAGCATTTAACTTTACAGATGGTAATATATCTGTTGATTATGTTCTTGCTGCTCTTGGTGTGATTCCTGATGTGCCAGATATGAAA
>Ga0209384_1001411_pt1 | contig 12596 bp, 9 predicted proteins | sample CoawatmetaG05DNA_FD_187511 | JGI IMG/M metagenome (GOLD analysis project Ga0209384, IMG submission 187511) | Marine microbial communities from the West Antarctic Peninsula - Coastal water metaG058-DNA (SPAdes) (version 2) | ecosystem: Environmental > Aquatic > Marine > Coastal ... | reverse complement strand
CAACAAATTGAGAATAAATCCAACCACCAGAAGCATAGCTAATATTTTAAAGCTAGAATTATATGCTTGATCAGGAGGAATACCCTGCGACAATTGATACTCCCTTAAATATGAAATAAGCATTGGGCCTATAATTCCTGCAAATGACCATGCAGTTAAAAGTCGACCATGAATAGCTCCCACATGCTGAGTTCCAAAAATATCTGCTAAATATGCAGGAATAGTTGCGAAGCCTCCACCATACATTGTTAGTATAACTAATGTAATTAATACAAAAGTTGCAATGTATTGATTTAAACCAGCCCAAGGTACCAATAAATAAAGTACTGTTCCCAAACTAAAAAATATTGCGTAAGTCAACTTTCTTCCAAGGAAGTCAGATGAGGATGCCCAAAAAATCCTACCAATAATATTTGACAACGATAATAGCGCACCGAATCCTGTAGCAATTGCACCAATTATTAATGGATCAAAACTACTAGCAGCAATTTCTTGGAACATTGGCTTTGCAACAGATAAAACACCTATACCTGCTGACACATTTAAACAAAGCACTCCCCACAAAAGCCAAAATTGTGGGGTTTTATGGGCAATTCCAACATGAACATGGTTAGAGGAAATCATTGCACTAGTTTTTTTAACTTCAGGTTTCCAGCCTTCAGGTTTCCAGCCTTCAGCAGGAACTCGATATCCAAAAGCGCCAATTGTCATAGAGGTTAGATAAATACAGCCCATAATGAAAAAAGTTTGAGCAATGCCATAGTTACTTATAAGATTATCCCCTAGAGGCATACCAATCATAGCTCCTCCACCAAATCCCATAATTGCCATACCAGTAGCTAAACCTCTTCTATCCGGGAACCATTTAATTAATGTTGAGACAGGAGAAATATAGCCAAGTCCGAGTCCAATACCACCAATTACACCCGCCCCTAGCCAAATTAACCACAATTGATGCAAAGAAACGCCTAACGATGTAATCATTAAGCCGCCACCCCAAAATATTGCTGCTGCAACTCCGGCCTTTCTCGGCCCAGCTTTCTCAAGCCAATGGCCAAAAACTGCGGCTGACATCCCCAGAAAAACTATAGCTATAGCAAAAGTCCAGACAACATCGCTTCTTAACCAGTCACAAGAAGTCGTAAATACTCTTTGCCAGATGCCTATTGACTCTACACACTCGGTTCCAATTAATTTTGTAAGGCCAGGCCAAAATATACTAAAGCCATAAATCATGCCGATCGATAAGTGAATGAATAAAGCTGCCGGAGGTACCATCCAACGATTAAACGATTTGTCTGCAACAATTCTACTCTTAGCTAAAGATTCAAACATAATAAAATACCTTTGGAATTATTATAATAAAGGTCAATCATAAGCTATTTCCAATTAATTTTCTTACGATTTTAAAATTAAAGTATTTTCACATTTATGTCATATAAATGTCATATAAATGTCATAATATTATAAGTATACAATTTTAAGGTTACATCAATGGCAGCCAATATACTTATAGTTGAAGATGAAAGCTCAATATTAGAGTTAATATCACTGAATCTTCATCAGGCTGGCTTTAATCCAATTCGGGCTATTAGCGCTGAATATGCTGATACCTTAGTAAAAGAAACCTTACCTGATTTAATAGTACTTGACTGGATGCTCCCTGGAATGAATGGAATTGAATTTGCAAAAAGACTTAGAGCAAATTCAGCAACTAAATTAATTCCAATTATTATGTTGACTGCAAAAAGTGATGAGGATGACAAAATAGAAGGCTTGAATGTTGGGGATGATTATATTACAAAACCGTTTAGCCCTAGAGAATTAGTAGCACGAATCAAGGCATTAATTAGAAGAAGAAGTCCGGAATTAGTAAATGACCCAATAATTGTTGAAAGATTAGTGCTTGATCCAAGCTCACACAAGGTACAAATAAATAATAGAAGTATTAATATAGGTCCTACTGAATTTAAAATACTACATTTCTTCATGAAAAATACTGATCGTGTTTATAGCAGAAATCAAATTCTAGATAAAATTTGGGGAAATAAATCAGAAATAGATGACAGAACAGTTGACGTACATATAAAAAGATTAAGAGGGTCGCTTAAACAATCTGGTTATCATAAATTAATTCAAACAGTTCGTGGGGCAGGCTATAGATTTTCTAAGGAATTAGAATAATAAACAAAGCAATAAAATCATCGTTATAATAAAATTAATCACTCAATAAAGAGAAAAATATTTTGCAAGATATCCGTTGGGGCACATTCTGGTTTTTTGTATTTGAAATAATATTATTTTTCATCATTTCTAATATGTATTCAATTGAAGATGGTTTAATTGTGTGCTTATGTTTAATGAGTTGTTTTTTACTTTTGCATATGTTTTGGATTTATAAACTCTCAAAATGGCTTAATAATCCATCTTTATCAAACCTGCCGCATGGAACAGGTGTTTGGCAACATATCTTTACTAAACACTATCAAATCCTTAAAGAGAGTAAGAAGTCGAAAAAAAATCTTGTTTCAACATTGGATCAGTTTACTCAAGCTGCAGAAGCTTTGATGGACGGGGTTGTTGCTCTAAATGAAAGTAATGAAATTATTTGGAGTAATAGGAGATCTCAAGTAATGCTAAATTTAAATTCCAAAAAGGATACTGGGCAGCCTATTAATTATATATTTAGGAATACAGATTTAATTAGCTATCTCGAAAAAGGTAATTACGAAGAATCAATTAAGGTAAATTTAGAAGCTAGCAATACTAAAACAATCGAAATAAAAATTGTAATGTTTGGGGAAAAACAAAAAGTTTTAATTGCAAAAGATATAAGTCAGGCAATCAAAATTGAATCTGATAGGAAAGAATTTATATCTAATGTTTCTCACGAATTAAAAACTCCTCTCACTGTTATCTCAGGATTTATAGAAACATTAGAAGATATGTTTACAATTTCCGGTAAAGAGCATAAAAATATACTTAAAATGATGGGAGATCAAGCTTACAATATGTCTAAACTTATTGATGACTTATTATTGCTATCAAATGTTGAGTCTAGTATTTTTCAAAATCGCTCAGAAAAATTATTAATAAATACAATAATGAGTAAGATTAAAAAAAATATTTCTATTTTAGATGCTAAGAACCATAAAATTAAGTATCAGATTGATAGCAGTCTTACTATTTATGGATCTAAAAAAGAGATAGAAAGTGCTTTCTTAAATTTAATTACCAATGCAGTAAGATACACAGAGAAAGATGGTTTCATATCGATTAGCTGGGGCTTAATAAATGGGTTACCAATTTTTGAAGTTAGGGATACAGGAAGCGGCATCGAACAAAAACATATTAATAGAATTACAGAAAGATTTTATAGAGTTGATACAGATAGAAGTAGAGATACTGGTGGCACTGGTCTAGGACTATCAATAGTTAAAAATATTATAAAAAAGCATGATGGCGAATTAAAAATTACTAGTGCTATAGGGAAAGGAAGTTCTTTTAAATTAATTTTTACCAAGGAATCAATTATTTAATTAAAAATGAAAATTTTAATATTCTTACTAACCCTTGTCTTATCTGCATGCTCAACTTCAACCCTTCAAAAGAAAGATTCAACTCAATATGATAAGGGCTCTATAAGTCAATTTGGTAAATCTGACGTTGATCGAATGGCTGACTATGAGATTCGTGAAAATATCGAAAGCCTAAAATTCTTAATGATAAAGTTCTATAAAAAAAACCCTGGACAATTAAAAAAAAGCACGTCAGATAATGCTGAAAAAATGACTAATTGGGTATTTAATGGTGATCATAATTGGGAATTTGGAAGGATCAATAATGCCCAAGGAATTGATGCATTAAATCTAGTTTTTAACGATAATTTTGAAGGTGATAGAGTTCTATCTTTAATAACTGGATTATATACAATGCTTATAAAAGCTCACGGGGATAAAAAAGAATTTTATATGTTTGACTCATTAGACCCTCAGAAAATTTATAATGCCTCTAGAAATTTTGAAATGATTGTTTGGAAACTATCCTCAAAAAAAGATAGTAAAGGTCAGCTGTATCTTCTATCTAATGAGATTAATTCTTCAGAGGCTAATTTATCTTTTGAAAGAGAATTTGGGAAAATAATAGGTCGCACAGATTATTTTGCATTTACCTTATCTGAAAAAACTGAAAGAGCTGTAACGCGAATCCTCCAAAGCTTTACAACTGGGATTTTCTTACCTTTTTAATTACAATAAAATTTTTTCTATTCCACCTTTTGTAACTTTATCAACATATTCTTGAAGCCACCTATCTCCTAAATTATGCTTTGCAAGTTCTACAACAATATAATCTGCTTCGGTATTAGTGTCATCTCCATACCTTGCCAAACCTTGAAGACATGAAGGGCAGGAGGTAAGAATCTTTACTGGCTTCTGAAGATCAGTTGTTTTTGGTAATTCTTTTAAGCCTTTTTCAATCTCTTCTTGCTTCCTCATTTTAACTTGCGATGCAATATCCGGCCTTGCTACAGCAAATGTGCCTGATTCTCCACAACATCTATCATTGAGTGGGACAGTTTGGTCCATTAATGTATTTGTCACCTCAGTGGGCGAATAAGTTTTCATTGGGCTATGACAAGGGTCATGGTACATATACTGCTGCCCATTAACCCCTTTCATCTTAACGCCTTTTTCCATTAAATACTCATGGATATCGAGTAAACGACAACCTGGAAAAATTTTTTCAAATTCATATTTTTGTAATTGATCCATACATGTTCCACAAGAAACAATAACAGTCTTAATATCTAAATAATTTAATGTATTTGCCACCCTATGGAATTGAACTCTATTATCTGACGTTATCTCCTGCCCTTTATCATGATCGCCAGATGAAGTCTGAGGGTAGCCGCAACATAAATAACCTGGGGGTAAAACTGTAATCGCTCCAACTTCATATAGCATAGCCTGTGTTGCCAATCCAACTTGTGAAAATAGACGCTCTGAACCACAGCCAGGAAAATAAAATACAGACTCTGCATCATCCTCAATCCGATCTAAATTTCTTATTACTGGAATGACCTTGTCATCCTCAATCCCTAAAAGCCCTCTAGATGTCTTAGTCGGCATATCTTTTGGCATCGGCCTATTCATAAAATGAATAACCTGAGTAGTTATTGATGCCTTTCCAACAGTTGATTTTGGTGATTTCTTTGAATAACTAACTAACCCAAGCTTCTTAAAGACGGAATGCCCCCATCTCTGGACTTTGTAGCCAACATCAACCATAAACTTTCTCATTATCTTAATTGTTAATGGGTCTTTAAGATTTAAATAAGTCATTGCCATCAAAGTACCGGCGTTAAAGTTTTTCTTGTTCTGCTCTCTTAGAAAATTTCTCATAGCTATAGAAACATCGCCATAATCAATATCTACCGGACAAGGTGACAGGCATTTGTGGCAGACAGTACAATGGTCAGCTACATCGTTGAACTCATCGAAATGTTTAAATGAAATTCCTCTTCTTGTTTGTTCTTCATAAAGAAAAGCCTCTATCAATAGTGAAGTTGCTAAAATTTTATTTCTAGGACTATAAAGTAAATTTGCCCTTGGGACATGTGTTGTACAAACTGGCTTGCACTTTCCACATCTTAGGCAATCACTAATTGAATCTGCAATTTCTCCTATAGCGGATTGCTCCATAATAATTGACTCTTGCTCAAGTAATCCAAAACTTGGGGTATAGGCATTACCTAATCCAGATCCAGGCATTAACTTACCTTTATTGAAATGGCCATTTGGATCTACTTTTGCCTTATAGTTCGCAAATGTATTAATTGTAGATTCATCTATAAACTCCATTTTTGTAATACCAATTCCATGCTCACCAGAAATAACTCCATCTAGACTTTTAGCAAGCTTCATAACTCTTGCAACAGCTCTATTGGCATCCTGCATCATTTCATAGTCATCTGAATTAACTGGGATATTACTATGAACATTCCCATCCCCCGCATGCATATGCAAAGCAATGAAAACACGGGACTTAAGAACTTCTTGATGGATAGCAGTTATCCTTTTAAAAATTACTTCAAAATCACGACCAGAAAAAATTTCATTCAAAGGTTCTTTTAGTTCTGATTTCCAAGACACCCTAATCTCATGAGACTGAATAGCTTCCAGTAAATTTGAATTGCTCTCTTTTACATCTATAAAATTCTCAAGCGTATTGAGAGGGGTATCAAGATTGGTAAGGAAATAAACCCACTGCTCTTTAACATTATTAAGAAGTGATAATGCTAAGGATTTTTTGTTTTCAAATAACTGAGTATCATTATTCTCATCTTCTAAACTTATTGGAGCTGTCTCGATATATTGCTCAAGCTCATAAATAAGTTTTAATTTATTATTAATCGATAACTCAATATTAATTCTTTCTATACCATTTGAGTAGTCACCTAAGTTATGAAGAGGAATAACAACATCTTCATTAATTTTAAATGCATTAGTATGTTTAGCAATTGCAGCAGTTCTTGCTCTATCAAGCCAAAATCGTTTTCGTGCCTCAGGGGACACAGCAATAAATCCTTCTCCATCTTTTATATTTGATATTTGAACTACCTGAGACGCAGCTTTACCAACAGCATCTTCAGTATCACTGGCAATATCTGCAATTAAAACCATTTTAGGCCTCATTGTGCGCGTTGATTTTGTGCTATAACCTACCGCCTTGATGTACCTTTCATCTAGATGCTCTAAGCCTGCAAGTAATACATTATCTAAGTTATCTACGTACTCTTTAATCTCAACAATTGTTGGAACTGCCTCAGAAACCTTACCAAAAAATTCAAGGCAAATAGTCCTTATATGTTGTGGCATTTTGTGAAGAATGAAAGTAGCAGAGGTAATAAGCCCATCACACCCCTCTTTTTGTATGCCTGGTAATCCACTTAAAAACTTATCTGTAACATCTTTACCTAGACCAATTTTTCTAAAGCTTGCACCAGGAATTTCCAATATCTCTTCTTCACCATCTTCTAGTTTTCCATTACTCGAAAATCTATTAACTTTAAAGCGTGCTTTATCAATATCGTGAATCTTACCTAAATTATGATCTAATCTTTCAACCTCCACCCAATTACCATCTGGGTCTACCATTCGCCATGAAGCTAGATTGTCTATGGCTGTACCCCATAGTACTGCCTTTTTCCCGCCAGCATTCATCGCAACGTTGCCACCAATACAACATGCATCAGCAGATGTTGGATCAGTCGCAAATTCTAATCCAGCAATAGAGGCTAAATCCATTGCTCTTCTTGTCACAACACCAGCCCCACAATGAATAGTTGGAATTGCTTTATTTAACCCGGGTAAATTTTTATACTCTATTGGACTGATATTATCTAATTTTTCAGTATTAATTACTGCAGACAAAGGAGTTAATGGAATTGCTCCTCCCGTATATCCAGTGCCTCCTCCTCTAGGGATAATTGTTAACTCCAAAGCTATACATTCTTTTACAATATCGGCAATTTCTTCTTCTGTGTCTGGATTTATAACAACGAAGGGATATTCAACCCTCCAGTCTGTTGCATCTGTAACATGAGATACTCTAGCTAAACCATCAAATTGGATATTGTGTTTCTTTGTGTGGCGCTTTAAACGCGAAGACACCCGCTTTCTTAATTTTTTTGTTTTCTTAAATTCAGATTCAAATGTGCTGATTGCAGACAATGCCGAAGTTGTTAATTGAGCCACTTTCATATTGCCAAAACTTCTGTCTTCTATTGATTGAACTCGATGATGCATTGCTTGGATAAGCATCTTGAGTCTTTTAGGATTTTCTAAAAGATCGTCTTGAAGATAAGGATTTCTATTTACCACCCAAAGGTCACCCAAAACCTCAAAAAGCATTTTAGCTGAATGCCCAGTCTTTCTCTCGCCTCGTAATTCTTCTAAAATTAACCAAATCTCATCCCCAAGAAATCGAAGTACAATCTCTTTATCTGAAAAAGAAGTGTAATTATAAGGAATTTCACGCACCCGCGTTGAAAACTGCGATTGAGCTTTCATGAAACCAGGGGATATCGGTGCGTTCATTAATTTTTCTGTGCTATTTCTATTAGGGTTATTGTACATTTTATGAGAAAATTTATCACAATTATTAAGAACATTTTTTATAGGTAAAGTTTCATGCTTTGGATAAAAGCCTTTCATATTATTTTCATGGTTACTTGGTTCGCTGGTTTATTTTACCTACCAAGACTTTTTGTTTATCACGCAATGTCAAAAGATAAAATTAGTCACGAACGATTTATTGTTATGGAAAAAAAATTATTTTATGGAATTATGACGCCAGGTGCAGTAATTACATTGATTTTAGGTATTTGGCTTTGGTTAGGTTATGGGTATAGTGGATTATGGGTTCACTTAAAATTACTTTGTGTTATTCTCTTGGTCTTTTATCATATAGCTTGCTTTAAATATTTGATTGATTTTAAACTTAAAAAAAATAAACATTCTCATATCTTCTATCGATGGTTTAATGAGGCGCCTGTCATTCTTCTTTTCGCAATAGTTATTTTAGTGGTGGTGAAACCTTTATGAGTAATGTACTAATTTGTGGTTCAATGGCATATGATTCAATCATGGTCTTTAATGACTACTTTAAGAATCACATCTTACCCGACCAAATTCACAAACTAAGTGTTTCATTTTATGTGCCTGAGCTAAAAAGAAATTTTGGTGGGACTGCTGGAAATATTGCATATAATCTATCACTACTTAACACTTCCCCTTTAGTCATGGCAACTGTAGGAGAAGACTTTCAACCATACGTCGAGCGCTTAAGTAAGTTTGAGATTATTCAAGATTATATAAAGAAAATTCCTGATACTTTTACAGCGCAAGCCTACATTACAACCGACCTAGATGATAACCAAATTACAGCCTTCCATCCTGGAGCTATGAGTGAGTCTCATCAAAATAGCATTTCATCAATTACTGAAAATATAAGCCTTGTAATAATTGCTCCTGATGGAAAAGATGGGATGATTCAACACGCTAATGAATGTGTTGAAAAAAATATTCCTTTTCTATTCGATCCAGGTCAAGGATTACCTATGTTTGATAAAAGTGAATTAATGACCTTTATAAATCAGGCTCACTACATAGCTTTAAATGATTATGAATTACAGCTTGTATTAGAAAAAACCAATTTAACTCTTTCTAAATTAGCTTCGGCTGTGGATGCTTTAATAGTAACGAAAGGATCTCAAGGCTCTTCTATCTTCACTAAAGGTGAAGAAATTGTCATCAATGCTATTCCAATTAAAACACCAATTGACCCAACAGGCTGTGGGGATGCTTATAGAGCAGGCTTGATATACGGGATTTTAAATAAATATGATTGGGCCAAAACGGGTCAACTTGCTTCTGTTATGGGGGCAATAAAGATCGAATCACAAGGAGGCCAAAATCACACCACTACATTATCTGACATTGAAAATCTTCTTGGCAGTTCTTTAAAATAAATCTCTATGGTCTGCAGTGATTGATATAATTTTTTTTTCGTCAAAACTATAAGCGCTTAATTTTCTCCCCCATACACAACCTGTATCAAGTGTAATGCCACTTGTATAAGCCTGAATTCCAATTGCAGACCAATGACCTGATAGAATAAATTCTTTTCTTTTTTCAGCAGGAAAAAGATACCAAGGTGTAAGGTTGGATGGTAATTTATTTATACTTTCTTTAAAAGAAAAATTAATTGAGCCGTCTTGATTTAAAGCACGCATTCTTGTCATGGTGTTAATTGCGAACCTTAGGCAATCTTCTTTTTTATCATTTTCATTCCATATATTTGGGAGATTTCCATACATCTCTTTTAAAAATTTTCTTGGATTTTTATTTAATTCAATTGATACTTCATTGGATAATTTTTTTGTTAACTCCGAAGACCAAGATGGGGCAATACCTGCATGAACCATTAAGTATTCTTCATTTCCATAAGCTAATGGAATTGACAACAACCAGTCAATAATTTTTGATAAATTTTTATTTTTAAGAATAGATTCGAATGTGTCTTTAGTAGAAAGTGATTTAACTTTAAAGGCAACTGCTAGAAAATGAAGGTCATGATTACCTAATACAATTTTTATATTATCTCGATGCTCGTAACACCAATTAAGAACCTCTAGGGAGCCCTTACCACGATTAACTAAATCACCAACGAACCAAACTTCATCCTCTCTCTTATTAAAACTTACAGCTTCCAATAAAGATTGAAGTGAAAAGAAACATCCTTGCAAGTCGCCAATAGCATAAATTGACATCTAGTGATTTATAACTTACCTCCAGATGCGTTTGCCATACTTATAACAGCTGCAGCAACTTCCTCATCGGTAAGTCTTGAATTTCCGCCTTTAGCCGGCATCATTCTAATACCTTTAATCGCATTATTGATAAGTGTATCTTTACCTTGAGCAATTCTTGGGGCCCAAAGCCCAACATCTCCAATTTTTGGTGCACCCATTAGCCCACCTGCATGGCACATCGCACAATTAGCTTTTATAATTTTATCTGCAGATATAGAATTTTCAGACCCAGATTCAGTAACAGATTCATTAGCAACTACAACTTGAGCCACTGGCGATATATCTTCTTGCGTATTATTTTCGACAATCTTAGGTTCTTCTACTTGGCTAAAATCATATTTAGTTGTGGCAGCAGTAATAATTATAATTGCTCCAGCTAAGCTGCCAACAACAACTCCGATTGTTTCTAAGATGTCTTTTAATTTTCTTTTCCCGCTCATAAATCTTCCTTCTTAAAATTTAAACAAAAATAAATTTAAAATAGTGGTCTATCAAAAATGCTGTGAATATTAAGCCAAGATATAGTATTGAATATCTAAAAATTTTCATAGATAGTTTATCAGAATAATTCCTATAGAGCATCACTACATAGTAAAGAAATATGGCGTTTAATATCGTTGCAAAAAATAAATAAATGAGCCCTGTCATACCTATACTAAATGGCATCATGGTAACAATAGCCAAGATAATTGTATAAAGCACAATATGAAGTAAAGTAAATTTTTCTCCGTGCGTAACTGGTAGCATTGGCATTCCAACTTTGGCATATTCTACTCGACGATATAATGCTAATGCCCAGAAATGAGGTGGTGTCCAACAAAAAATAATTAAGAATAAAATCCATGCTTCTGGAGATAGACTATTATTTACTGCTGCCCACCCTAAGACTGGAGGCATTGCTCCAGAAGCCCCACCAATAACTATATTCATAGGTGTCGCAGGCTTAAGAAAAATTGTATAAACAACTGCATAGGCAAAAAAAGTTAAAGCGGTCAGCCACATCGTTAAGAAATTTACAAAATAAAAAAGAATAAATAACCCTAACCCACCTAAGAGAGAAGCGAAAAAAATAGTTTCTTGTTGAGACACTTTTCCCATGGGTAATGGCCTACCTCGAGTTCTTGCCATACGAGCATCAATTTTTTCTTCGATTAAACAATTGAAAGCTGCTGCAGCTCCAGATACAAAACCGATCCCAAGAATAGCGCTAATCAATACACTCAATGGAACCATGCCCGGTGTAGAAAGAAACATTCCTATAACAGCGGTAAAAACTATTAAAGCATTTACTCTTGGCTTGCAGAGTGCGAAAAAAGATTTTAGATTTTCAATTGAGCAATAACTTTTAATAGGTATAGTTTTTATCATATTGCGGGGTAATTCTTGAATTAATAATTGTTGTTATTATAACCAATAATGCTGCACCTAAGTTGTGCAAAGTAGCTAAAAACAAAGGTAAGTACATTACTAAATTAGCAATACCAATAATAACCTGTAACAATAAGATTAAAAGCAAAATGTTTCGATAGAACCGAGTAGATGGATAATTTCTTAATAAATAGACCATAAAAATAAAATAAGCAGTCAATATAAGAGCTCCAACTCTATGCACCCATTGAATTGCTTGGAGAGCTTTAATTGATAAGTTCTCTCCTGATGCAGTCATTCCGAGCTCCCTAAAAGGATTAAAGCCATTTTTAAAATCCATATCTGGCATAAGTGACCCATGGCAAGTTGGGAAATCTGTGCACGCTAGTGCGGCATAATTAGTACTTGTCCAACCACCGAGTAAAATTTGAATAAATAACAGAACAAAGCCAAACCGGATATAAGATTTAATCCCTGGATCAATAACGATAGTATTACTAACAGCGCCTAGATGACGATGGGTTAAATAAGTTAACAACGCCAATATCGTCATCCCCCCCATTAAATGAGCGGTCACGATGGCTGGCTTTAGAAGTTCAGTAACTGTCCACATCCCTAGAGTAGCTTGAAAAATAACGAGTGCCAATATAATAAAAGGTAAGGTAAGCTTTACTTTTAGTTCATGACGGATTTTGTAACTCACAAACGAAATTAATAAAATCAATAGCCCAAGAATACCAGCCAAATACCTGTGAATCATTTCTCTCCATGCCTTACCAACCTCTACAATACTCTCTGGATATAAGCCTTGAGCTTCTATGATTGCCACTTTACTTTCTGGAACTGTTAATGT
>Ga0209384_1001410_pt1 | contig 12600 bp, 13 predicted proteins | sample CoawatmetaG05DNA_FD_187511 | JGI IMG/M metagenome (GOLD analysis project Ga0209384, IMG submission 187511) | Marine microbial communities from the West Antarctic Peninsula - Coastal water metaG058-DNA (SPAdes) (version 2) | ecosystem: Environmental > Aquatic > Marine > Coastal ... | reverse complement strand
AGGTGGCGGTGGCACAACACAAACGGGGTATTGGGACATGACTAATTCGTGGAATGGTGGCAGTACGTGGGTACCAGCAGCACCTAATGTTCAAGTTAGTCAAAATTATGGTGGCAATACCGCCCATGCTATTAGTTACAGCTACGAAGACGCAACACCACATGATATGCTTTACCGCAATCTTGTAGGTAGATTTCAAAGAGGGCAAGGAGGGACAAACTACTAATGTTATTATCATTCTTAGGACCAGTATTAAACTTAGTTGGTGCACCAATAAAATCTTACATGGAAGAACGCACAACTAAAATTAAATCAAAAGCAAAAATAAGCGAAGCAAAAGTAGATGCAGAAATAAAACGTATTGCAAAAACAGCCGACTCAGAAGTAAACTATGATGTAGAGGCATTGAAACAACAACAATATAGCTGGAAAGATGAGTTTGCATTACTTGTAATAACCTTACCATTTATCGGCTCGTTTCTTCCTTGGACACAAGAGTACGTTATGCTTGGTTGGGGCTATGTATCCAAAGCACCAGAGTGGTACAGCTACACATTTATCGGTGCAATATCCGCATCGCTCGGCATTCGTTGGGCTACTAAAATGTTAGGTAAGAAATGATTGTAGATGGATTCCGTAAGTCTGAACTGGTAGACTCGTTGATAGACCATGAAGGGCTGGTACTTCACCAATATGTAGACAGCGAAGGTTATGCAACAATTGGTATAGGTAGATTGATTGATCCTGAAAAAGGTGGCAAGATTACAAAAGACGAAGCCATTTACTTACTACACAACGACATAGATGAATGTTCTGCAAGTTTAGACAACAGTTTATCTTGGTGGAGATCTAAACCAGCAAAAATACAAATGGCATTGATGCACATGAGATTTCAGTTAGGTATGACTGGGGTGCTTAAATTTAAAAAAACTTTAGCGTTAATACAGGAAGATCGTTTTAAAGATGCCGCTGTAGAAGCAAGAGATTCTCGGTGGGCAAAACAAACAGCTAGACGAGCTAAATATGTAACGGGATTAATAGAAGATGCTTAATTTTGAAGAGTTAGACCATGAGTTTATGACTGAAGGTAATCCTGATGCAGAAGCAGAAAAGATGGCAGGGTTAATTAAACAGAATTTAACACCAGAAGAGCAGGAAAGATTAAAAGAAATGATGCCAATACTAGAAGAGTACAATATGTTGATGGTAAAGGTACAAACTGGAAATACGGTAGAGGAGCTAGATAATTTGGGTGCTTTAGAGGCCCTAGGAGTGCCTAGTAGAGAAGAGTTAGGTACTGACACACCCCAAGAAGGTCAAATGCAACAGAGACCCCCTCCACAGGCCGCACAAGAGCAAGTGCCTCAAAATGCCCCTGAAATGCCTCAAGAAATGCCTACAATGGCACTTGGAGGTGTACCACCTGTTATTCAAGAAAATGTGGAGCCTACGGGCAACCCCGGAGACGTAGCAGCTGGACCAGTTGGTCTAGTAAATGATCCCGGAGCAGACAATTCCGGAGTAGGTGATGATGTGCCGGCAAAAAGCGATGGATTTGTAATAAACGCTGCAGCAGTAAAACATGCAGGTTTAAAAGATGTAAATGAAATGATACAGTCTGCAAAAGAATATGCAGAACAAAAAGGAATAAAATTAAACTTTGGCAAAACTCCTACAGGTGCAGAAGATATACTTGTATCAAACGGAGAGGTCGTTGTACCAGATGCGTTAGCAAACATAATTGGGTACGATAAGTTAGAAAAAATTAATAACCGTGGTAAAAAGGAAACAGAAGAGAAACTAGCAGCACAAGAAGAGGGAGCCTCTCCAGAAGGACCCCCAACAGAAACAGCTGCTTTACCACCGGTATTACAAGACCAAATGGCTGGTCTTACATAGAGTTTTAACCTCCGGGTTAAATAGAGCGTAGGCTACCCGTTTCTTCAACGGCCCCTACATACAACAACCGAAGTGGCTACCCTAGAGAAGGCCCCACATGAAGGAAAACAAAAATGGCGAAAGAATTGAAGACTACAAATAAGCCCGATGCTCCTATTGACGATGACAACAGGGAGAATATGTACAAAGGTGCTTATAGAGACGATGTATATGAAGATGATATAAAAACTCCAGAAGAAGTTGGCACCGTAGAGGCTACCCAACAAAACTCTGAAGGTTTTATGGATGCAAATAATGCAAGTGCTGTTCCTAACAATGAAGAGGTACAAACAGAAAAACAAGAACATGATTATAAGAAAAGATATGATGACTTAAAAACGTACTACGATCAGAAACTAAATGATTGGAAGCAAGAAAAAGAAACTCTTTCTGCCCAAGCTAATGTAGCTGAAAAAGTACAACAAGAACAAGCATATGCTCCTCCTAAAACTAAGGAAGAACTAGCTCAATTTAAGGAAAAATATCCAGATGTATATCAAGTTGTTGAAACTATCTCCCATGAAATGGCTGACCAAAAAACTGCTGAACTTAAAGCTAAAATTAACGAGCTTACTGAAAAAGAACAGAAGTTAATTGTACAGTCTGCATTTAAGCAGCTAAATTCAGTACACCCTGATTTTAATGAAATCAAGGCTACTCCTGAATTTTTAGCATGGCTTGAGGAACAACCTGCCACTATAGCAGATGGTATTCGTAAAAACAATACTGACGCTAAATGGGCAATTCGCACTGTTGACTTATACAAAGCGGATGTGGGTATTTCGTCAAACAAAACTAGAGCGGTCTCAAATCGTAAATTGGATGCAGCTCAGGCGGTATTAAAAACTAAAACTAATCCTGCGAGGTCAGCCTCCGGGAATACAAAAGTTTGGAATATGTCTGAGATTCAAAGTATGAAACCTTGGGACTTTGAGAAATATGAAGCTGATATTGATGCTGCCATGCGAGATGGTAGAGTCAACCACTCAGCATAACTTTATAAGGATAACTTAATATGGCTACAATGGGATCAGCAGCCGGCTACCAGAATTTACCTTCTGGAAACTGGGCACCTGCTATTTACAGTCAAAAAGTTCTTAAATATTTCCGTAGAGCATCGGTTGCTGAAGCAATTACAAATACCGACTATACTGGAGAAATTGAGAATTACGGTGATACTGTAAACATACTAAAAGAACCAACAGTTACTGTGGCTTCTTATGGTCGTGGACAAACTATAGACACACAATTACTTGCAGATGATCAAATTACACTAACAGTGGATCAAGGCAATTACTTTGCGTTTAAAGTTGACGACATAGAAGAAAGACAATCACATGTAAACTTTGAAGCTCTTGCAACATCTTCAGGTGCTTATGCTCTGAAGAAATCATACGACTTTAACGTACTAAATGCAATCAACGATGGTGCTGCTACTATAGATGGCACATTAGGTGTTGCAGGTACTGCTATATCTGGTAATACAGGTGACGAAATAGCAAACTACATTAGTACAGCAGCTCGTGTATTAGATGACAATGACGTTCCGGGTGAAAACCGTTGGCTTTGTGCCAGCCCTCAGTTCTATGAACTATTAAGACAGGCTGACTCAAAAATAATGGATGCATCTGTAACAGGTGGGCCATCTAATTTGTTTAACGGTCAAGTAACAGATAGAAAGATACATGGTTTTACTCTGTATCAAACTAATGTTATGACAGTTGGATCTGTAGGATCAGATGCAGCAAATACATTTGGACCTTCAGGAACATCAGGTGAAGCTGATGTCTTGTTTGGACATATGTCTGCAGTAGCTACTGCTTCACATATTGCTAAAACAGAAGTAATACGTGATCCAGATAGTTTCTCTGACATAGTTCGTGGTTTACACGTATTTGGTCGTAAAGTACTTCGTGGCTCAGGTGATGGCTACAAAGGTGTATTCACTGGTGTAGTGGATTTAAATACATAAATTAGAAAGGATTAATATAAAATGGGTACATTAAATGTAACCGGTGCCGGTGGCACAACAGGTCATCCTTCTAATGGAAGGGTACCTTATTTAGTTGAGAATACTATTGATTTATCTCAACTTAGAGCTGGCACTGGGCCAGACAATGCAGACGTTTTACAAGTACTAGACATACCTGCAGAGACTTTAATTATGGAAGCTGGAATAGAAGTGATAACTGCACTTTCTAGTTCTGCTACTATGGATATGGGTATTACCGGTGGAGACGTTGACATTTATGTTGACGGTGACGGTAACGCAACAGGCTATGGTGCATTAACTGCAACTGCTAGACATATAGCAGCAGCTGCAGACACTTTAGACATACTTATCGGTGGTGCAGATTCATCTGCTGGTAAAATTAGAGTGTTTGCTGTTATGTGTGATGTTTCAGGAGTTTCTGAAACTGACACAAATACTGATGCTCAACACGATACTGCAAGTTAACACTAAAGAATTTTGGGGGAGGGGTTATTCTTCTCCCTCAATTTAACTAAAGGCAAATTCATGGCAACAATAGATTTAAGATCTACACAAAAGATATATAAGCCTAAAACAGCTGTAGACAATAGAATAGAAGAAATGGAAATTCGTATGAAATCCATTACACAAATATTAAATACAATCTTAAAAAAATTGGACATCTAATGGTTAAAAAAGGTTTATATGCTAACATTAACGCAAAGAAAAAAGCTGGGACAAGTAACACAAAAAAAAAATCTACTATCTCAACAAAAGCTTACAAGAACATGCAAGCAGGATTTCCAAACTCTGCAAAGAACAAAGCTAAAAGAGCTAGAGGATAGCTAGTGGCTAGATCTCCAGCATGGCAAAGAAAAGAAGGCAAATCCAAATCGGGGGGATTAAACAAAAAAGGAGTGGCTTCCTACAGAAAAGCTAATCCCGGATCAAAATTAAAAACTGCTGTAACGACCAAGCCATCCAAATTAAAAAAAGGATCAAAGGCAGCAAATAGAAGAAAGAGTTTTTGTGCTAGAATGAGTGGAATGAAAAAGAAACTAACCGGTGCAAAAAAGAAAAACGATCCTAAATCAAGAATTAATAAAGCATTAAAAAAGTGGAATTGTTAAATGAAGGGCGTAAAACATTATACTAAACAGGGTAAAGTTCACAAAGGGACTACGCATAAAATGCCTAATGGAACATTACATTCCGGTAAGACACACAGCAAAAGTAGTAAAAGATTATACCACTATAAAGAGCTTACTAAAACTGCACAAACTGTAGCAAAAAAACAATAGGGATAGAATAGTGGCAACAACATATCTAGTATTAGTAAATAACGTGTTAAATGAATTGAATGAATCAGAATTAACAGCTTCTAATTTTTCTAGTAGCAGAGGAATACAAACTGCAGTAAAAAGTTTTGTACTAAAAGCTATGCATGAAACGTATAATGCCCTGTCTGAAATTCCAGATTTATATATATCTACATCACAAACAACAAATGCTGGACAAAGAACCTATGCCTTACCTTCTGCCGCTTCTCCTCAAAGCACAGATTTAGCTTATAGAAAAATGGATTGGGACACTTTTAGACTTGTACCAAAAGAGATAGTAACAAACGGTGAGTTTACATCAGCTATTTCTAGCTGGACAACCTCTTCAGGTACCCCTGCTTACAACTCTGGAGGAAATGGTAGATTAAGACTCAATGCAGCAGCAGCACATCAATCTCTATCTACAGTAAAAAATAAACAATACAAAATACAAGTTCGTCTATTTGATTCTTCTTCAGCAGGTACAAATTTAAAAGTGCAGGTAGGAACTTCTGCTGCAGACACAACAAATTTAAACGAAACAATATCCGTATCAAATTTTGGTGAAGGAAAAGTGCTAGACACTGTTTTCACAGCAAGTGCATCTACTACATTTATAACTCTAGACAATGATGCTTCTAACAATTTAGATGTAGACTACGTAAGAATTTCAGAAAATATATCTGTAAAAAAATTAAAGTATATAACTTATGATGACTGGAATAAAAGATTTTTAGAAAGAGATTTAACAAACTCCAAATCTTCTCAAGGTTCTCCAGAATGCGTGTACCGCACACAGAATAAAGAGTTTGGCCTATCTCCTGTACCAGATCAAAGTAACTATTCTATAGAGTACGAATATTGGAAAGTACACACTGATCTCTCTGCACATGGAGATACTATAGATTTAGATGATAGATTTAAAGATGTAATTACTACAAGAGCTAAATACTATGCTTACATATTGCGATCTGATCCTCAAGCTGCTCAAATGGCTTACGAAGAATACAAAAACCAAATGCAAATTATACGATCAGAGTACATTAACAGTAGAGTCTACATGACAGATACAAGGGTACATTAATGCCAGATACTTCTTATCAAAAACCATTTACCGCCAGTTGTGCAGGGGGACTTGTACTTAATAAAGACGTATTTACCATGCAACCGGGTGAAGCGTTACAACTGTCTAACTTTGAACCAGACATAACAGGAGGTTACAGAAGACTAAACGGAACTACAAAATACAACACAAACATTGTTCCTCAAGTAGCAAATGCTGATGAGAGAGTCTTAATGTCTGTAATATTTAATGATATTATAGTTGCAGCAAGAGGAGGAACAGTATATACTGGAACAACAAGTGGTAGTTGGACAAGTAGAGCTACAAGTAAAGGTTCAACCTTCACTTATGATTTTGATAAATATAACTACAACGGCACAGATAAAATAATAATTGCTACAGGAACATCTGCAGCTTTTACATTAAACACAAGTTTTTCAGAAGATATAATAAATGCAACAGATGGAGGCACGGCCCCTACCAACCCTAAGTTTGTTAAATCTTTTGCTAACCATATGTTTTACGGTGGTATGTCTAATTCTACGCATAGTGTTATATTCTCTGGCCCATTTACCGAAGATGACTTTAACACAAGTGCTGGTGAAATAAAAGTAGGTGACGTAGTTACAGGATTAAAAGTCTTTCGTAACGAACTATTTATATTTTGCCAAAGAAGAATTTATAAAGTGGCAGGAACAAGTTCAAGTAATTTTCAACTTGCCGAAGTAGCAAAGAACGTGGGTTCAATAGCTAACCATTCAATACAGGAGCTAGGTGGTGACATTATATTCTTATCTGCCGATGGTATCAGAACAATTGCTGGTACAACAAGAATTGGTGACGTGGAGCTTGGAACTGTTTCTAAGCAAATCCAAGATAGAATCAATGATATCACTTACGATAATGTTACCTCTTTGGTAATAAGAGACAAGTCTCAGTATCGTATATTTTACCCTCTTGACGATGGTTTTGAAGGTTCACAAAAAGGAATAATTGCAACGATTAAAGTTAATCCTAACTCTCAACAGATGGGTTTTGAGTATGCTGATATAAAGGGATTAAAAGTATCTTCTTGTGATTCTGACTATATAGCCAACGTAGAGACAGTTATACATGGCGGTTACGATGGGTACATATACCAACAAGATTCAGGCAATGTTTGGACAAGGGGTGGATACTCTAGCAACATTGACGCAACATACAGATCTCCAGATATAACAATGGGTGATCCGGGTGTTAGAAAAAACATGCAAAAAGTAAACCTTAACTGGAAACCAGAAGGTGCTGTAGATGCAAGCATGTTTATAAAATATAATTATGATGACATTAACACTCCTCAACCTGCGGTATTTTCTTTAACTACTTCAGGGGGTGGAGCAAATTTTGGATCAGGTTTGTTTGGAACTTCTGCTTACGGACAAGGAGATTTACCAATAACACGACAAGCTGTAGAAGGTTCAGGCTTTGCTGTAGCACTAAAAATAACAGACACAAGTAGCAATATTCCTTTTTCCATAAAAGGTTTTGAATTAGAATTTACACCGGGAGGGAGAAGATAAATGGCTGTTTATACTAGACAGAGCTCAACAGCAATAGTAGACGGGGGTGTTATTGAAGCAGTTGATTTAAACAATGAGTTTGATCAATTAGCTGCAGCATTCCTTGCACCAACATTTGGGGTAGGCACAGCAGGTACAGACATTGTACTGACTTTTGATGGGGAGACCACTGATGGTGTTCTTACATGGATGGAAGATGAGGATTACTTCTTGTTCTCCGATGATTTACTCTTAGCAACCACTGAAAAAATACAATTTAGAGACACTGGTCTGTACATCAACTCTTCTGCCGATGGGCAACTTGACATAGTAGCCGACACAGAAATACAAATAGCTGCCACAACCATAGACATAAACGGTGCCGTTGCTTTAAGTGGTGCTATTACAGGGGCAACTAACATTACTCTATCCGGTGAGTTAGATGCTGCAACATTAGATATATCTGGTAATGCAGACATAGATGGAACATTGGAAGCTGATGCTATAACAATAGGTAGTACAGCCATTGGTTCTATATATAGTGCTATAGCCGGCAGCTCTAACATTGTAACAACTGGTGCTTTGAACTCAGGTTCTATTACTTCAGGTTTTGGAACTGTTGATACAGGAGCATCTACTATTACAACTACAGGGCTTATCTCCGGTGGATCGTTAGATATTGACAACGTACTAATTAATGGAACAACAATAGGTCACACAGACGATACAGATTTAATGACTTTAGCTGATGGTGCATTAACAGTAGCAGGTAACGTAGTTGTAAGTGGAGACCTTACAATAACTGGTGACGATCTTGTTATGGGCACAAACACTGCAGGGCACATACTTGTTGCAGATGGGACTAACTTTAACCCTATAGCTGTTACAGATTTATCAGAAATTGGTACTGCTGCATCTGGTGATCTCTTTTTAGCTGTTGATGCATCTGGTGGTGGCCTTAAAAAAATAACTAGAAGTACTGTTATTGCCGGTACTGGTGCAAGTGGAGATTTAGCTAACGTAGTAGAAGACACATCCCCACAATTAGGTGGCAACTTAGACACTAATTCTCAAAACATATTAATAGACGATGCACATTTTATTGCAGACGAAGGTGGGAATGAACAGATCATATTCCAAACAACTGGCTCTGCTGTAAATCAATTTGAGGTAACTAACTCTGCATCTTCTACAGCTTTCTTGCAAGGACCACTATTAAAGGCAACTGGTGATGATTCTAATATTGATTTAAATTTAATAGCAAAAGGTACAGGAGTAATAGCTGTTAGGGGTAACAGTGCTTCTGGTGCAGTACAGTTGAATTGTGAAAGTAATAGTCATGGGCAAATATTACAAGGACAACCACATTCTGCTGGGGTTACAAACACTATGTTGTTGCCTGCTGGGGCTAACTCAACTCTTGTATCTCTTGTATCAACAGACACATTAACAAACAAAACACTTACAAGTCCTAAGATTAATGAAAATGTAGCTGTAACATCCACAGCAACGGAACTTAACCTTCTTGATGGTGTTACGTCTACAACAGCAGAGTTAAATTCCCTAGCTGGTATTACAGCAGTAGTAGGAGAACTTAACGCATTAGATATAGGTAGCACTGCTGTAGGAACAGCTGTTGCATCTAAAGCAGTTATATTAGATTCAGATAAAGACTATACAGGATTTAGAAATATTACTTTATCTGGAGAATTAGATGCAGGATCATTAGACATTAGTGGTAATGCAGATATTGATGGTACACTAGAAGCTGATGCTATAACAATTGGTGGTACAGCAATAGCTTCTGTATTGAGTCCGATAGCTGGTGGATCAGGCATCGTTACAACAGGTGCTATAAATGCCGGTTCAATTACTTCTGGGTTTGGAACTATTGATACTGGTGCATCTGCAATTACAACTACAGGGCTTATCTCTGGTGGTTCATTAGATATTGATAATGTTTTAATCAACGGAACAACAATAGGGCACACTGATGATACGGATTTAATTACAGTAGCCGATAGCCTATTGACAATAGATGGAGACGTAACCATAACTGGAGCTACTCCAACATTAATAATTGGAGATGCTGGTGCAGAAGATGCAAAGATTGTGTTTGACGGCAATGCTCAAGACTTCTATATAGGACTTGATGATTCTGCTGATGACCTTGTAATAGGAAAAGGTTCTACACTAGGAACAACACCTGCCATATCTATAACAGAAGCTTTAAAAACATCATTTGGTGGAGGGGCTGTAGGAAAAACCTTGACAGACACTTCAAATACAGGTAATGTTACACTAGATTATGATGCCAATCAAAACTTTGTATTGACACTTACCGGAAATACCGTATTAGTAAATCCTACTACAGAAAGTGTGGGACAGTCTGGAGTTATTGTAATTATACAAGACGGAACAGGATCAAGAACTTTGTCCGGAGGTAGTAATTACGAATGGCCAGCAGCAACATTAGGAACAATATCTACAGCTGCTAATGCCGTAGACATAATCCCTTATTTTGTAGATGCTGCTAATTCTATTTTACTTGGAGCACCACAATTAGCATTTGCAACCCCATCTTAGTAACGGAGTAATTAATTTATGGCTGGACCTCTTTCCAATCCTTTTATGTTTAAATCATCTGGTGGTGCTGCTGCTGCGGCTTTTTATCCACACCAAATAGCTAATAGTTTTAGGTGGGATTCAGGTTATTTAAAATTTACTCCCAGTAGTGCAGGTAATAGACAGACATGGACTTTTAGTTGCTGGATGAAACAATCAGGTACTATTCTAAATGATCAAGGTGATATGGCTATATTAAATGCAGGTACATCTGGTCACCATGCCGATAGGTTTAGAATGTATTTTCATACTCAACAATTACGTTCTTCATCAAATGAAGCTAATTATAATGTTAGTGCTAATTTATATCGTGATCCTTCAGCATGGATGCATATAGTATGGAAATTAACAGGGGGTGTTTCTTATCAATATGTTAATGGTGTCTTAATTACAAATGAATCTGTATCAGGAAATGTGGCTATAAATAATGCTGTAGAGCATACTATGGGTGTATATGGAGGTTATGCAACTGCTTCAAGATTTAAAGGTTATCTGGCAGAAGTAGTTTTTATTGATGGAACTGCTCTTAATCCTACTTCATTTGCATCTGAAAAAAATGGGTGCTGGGTTCCAGACGAAATTGATTTAACATTTGGTAGTCAAGGATATCATTTAAATTTTGCAAATGCGTCTGCTCCCGGCAATGATGTAAGTGGTAATAATAATGATTGGACAAATGTATCATTAGCAACACATGACCAAATGCTAGATACTCCTACGTTTGGTTCTGATAGTGGTGGTAATTTTTGTACTCTTAACCCTTTAAGTCCAACCACAAATGGAGCAGTATATACTGAAGGTAATTTAAAAGTTTCTCCTGCTTCCAATTGGTCATCTACAACTTATATAAAAGGAAATATGCATATACCTAAAGATAAAAAGATTTACTTTGAAGCTAGTGACGCAGGAAGTAATGGAGGTTTATTTGCCGTAGGAATAGCAAGAGAAAGTGGAGTTCCAAGTGGTACTAATGTGGGTGGAGCAGGAAGTGTTACCCTATATGATGATAGTAAATATGTTAACGGTACACAAACAAGTTCTTTTATAACACAAGCATCAGCAGGAGATATAGTACAAGTAGCAGTAGATGGAGCAACAGGAAAAGTATGGTTAGGAATTAATAATACTTGGGGTGGTAGTGGAGACCCTGCTGCTGGTTCTAATCAAGCAGGTATTGTAACTAGTTTTGCTACAGAACATTTATTTCCAGTAGTTGCACAAAACTCTGCATCTAATTTAGTTATGAATTTTGGACAAGATTCTAGTTTTGCTGGAGCAAAAACAGCACAAGGAAATGGAGGAGATAATGAAGATTTTACTTATACGCCTCCTACAAATTTTGTAGCTTTATCTACTGCAAATTTAACAGTAGCAGATGCAATAGACCCTGCACAGACTGATGATAATTATCCACAGAAGCTTTTTAATGCTACACTTTACACAGGGACAGGTTCTTCTAATGCAATAACAGGAGTAGGATTTAAGCCTGATTGGAGTTGGATTAAAGAAAGAAATGGTACGTCAGACCATCAAGTTACCGATTCAACAAGAGGTGTTACAAAATTTATAGAAACAAACACAACAGCAAATCAAGCTACAGATACAAATGGATTAACTGCTTTTGGTAGTGATGGTTTTACAGTAGGTTCTTCAGCACATTATAATACTAATAATGATACATATGTTGGTTGGAGCTGGAGAGCCAAGGGTGGCACAACATCTACAAATGATGAGGGAGATGTAGATACTACAATACAAGTTGACCCCTCTACTGGGTTTTCTATAGTACAATATACAGGTTCTTTATCCTCGTCAGGAGCAGTACACCTAGGACATGGTTTATCTAAGGCTCCTTCAGCAGTTATAACTAAAACTACTGGTGGTTCTAATGCTGGTAATTGGTGGTTTCTTTCAGACTCACAAGACAGTTGGAATTATGGAATGAATTTAAATAGTACTGCTGCTCAAACAGATAAATCTGGTAATGGTAGTATGGCTTCCCCTACTAGTACTGTATTTGATGTTAACTACACAGATGGTATGAATGAAACTGGGGATTTAGGTATTGCTTACTGCTTTGCTAACATAGAAGGATATATAAAAGAGGGATCATACGTTGGTAATGCAAATGCAGATGGAACATTT
>Ga0209384_1001409_pt1 | contig 12600 bp, 13 predicted proteins | sample CoawatmetaG05DNA_FD_187511 | JGI IMG/M metagenome (GOLD analysis project Ga0209384, IMG submission 187511) | Marine microbial communities from the West Antarctic Peninsula - Coastal water metaG058-DNA (SPAdes) (version 2) | ecosystem: Environmental > Aquatic > Marine > Coastal ... | reverse complement strand
ACCTGAGTTACCTGATGTACCTGATGTACCTGAAGAACCACTTGAACCTGAGTTACCTGATGTACCGGATGAACCTGAAGAACCAGAATTACCTGATGAACCTGAAGTTCCTGATGAACCACTTGAACCTGAGTTACCTGAAGAACCACTTGTTCCTGAAGAACCTGAGTTACCTGATGTTCCTGATGAACCTGAGTTACCTGATGTACCGGATGAACCTGAAGAACCAGAATTACCTGATGAACCTGAAGTTCCTGATGAACCTGAGTTACCTGAAGTTCCTGATGTACCGGATGAACCACTTGAACCCGAGTTACCAGATGAACCTGAAGAACCTGAGTTACCTGATGTTCCTGATGTTCCTGAGGAACCACTTGAACCCGAGTTACCAGATGAACCTGAAGTTCCTGAAGAACCTGATGTACCTGCGTCACCTGTTACTACAAATGCTAAAGTTACATCTTCACCGTTTGTAAAAGGTGAGGCTGCTGAAAATGCTTGGTCATTAATGTTTATTGTCCACCAACCTGTATTATCTGTTAAATCTGATATACTAAATAAAATAAATTGAGTAGCATCTATTCTATTTGCTAATCTTACGTGACCTTTTACTGCAGATGTTGCGCTATCAATTGTTTCTAAGAATGATTGTATACTAGTACCATCATCGTCCGTTATATCAAGATACATCAATAATGATGCATTTTGTGTACTGTTGTTTAATCTTATTTTTCCTGTGCCTGGATCTGCTGCACCTGTAGCTGTGTCAAATGTATAATCAAATGTAGCACCACCAAATGACCCATCAGCACCTGATGTACCTGATGTACCTGAAGAACCTGAAGAACCTGAGTTACCTGAAGTTCCTGATGAACCTGAAGAACCTGAGTTACCTGAAGAGCCTGAAGAGCCTGAGTTACCTGATGAACCGCTTGAACCCGCAGCACCTGTTTCACCAGATGTACCTGATGAACCTGAGGAACCTGAATCACCTGAAGTTCCGGATGAACCTGAAGTGCCTGAAGTTCCTGATGAACCTGAGTTTCCTGAGGTACCTGATGTTCCTGAAGAACCTGAAGAACCGTCTGCACCTGTATTACCTGAGGAACCCGAAGTACCTGATGTACCTGAGTCGCCTGAAGTACCGGATGTTCCTGAAGAACCTGAAGAACCAGAATTACCTGAAGTTCCACTTGAACCTGAAGAACCAGAATTACCTGAAGTTCCACTTGAACCCGATATTCCTGAAGAACCACTTGAACCCGAGTCGCCTGAAGTACCTGATGAACCTGAAGAACCAGAGTTACCTGATGAACCTGAAGTACCAGATGAGCCTGAGTCACCAGTTAAACCCGAAGTTCCTGAAGAACCACTTGAACCGGCTGCACCATCTGCGCCTGAAGTTCCTGATGAACCGGATGAACCGTCTGCACCCGTGTTACCTGAAGTTCCTGAAGAACCGCTTGAACCATCTGCACCCGATGTTCCTGATGTTCCTGAAGAACCCGAAGAACCGTCTGCACCTGTATTACCTGAAGATCCTGAAGAACCGTCTGCACCATCTGCTCCTGAAGTACCAGATGAGCCACTTGAACCGTCTGCGCCTGAAGTTCCGGAAGTGCCTGAAGAGCCACTTGAACCATCTGCTCCTGAAGTTCCTGAAGTTCCTGAAGAACCACTTGTTCCCGTGTCACCGGATGTTCCTGAAGAACCACTTGTTCCGTCATCACCTTTCTCTCCAGATGTACCTGAAGAGCCACTTGAACCATCTGCACCTGATGTTCCTGAAGAGCCACTTGAACCTGATATTCCTGAAGAGCCACTTGAACCTGGGTTACCTGGTGATCCGGTTGTTCCTGATGTTCCTGATGAACCTGAAGAACCGTCTGCACCATCTGTACCTGATGTTCCTGATGAACCGGATGAACCGTCTGCACCTGTATTACCTGAAGTTCCAGAAGAGCCTGAAGAACCATCTGCACCAGTATTACCGGAAGATCCTGAAGAACCGTCTGCACCAGTATCACCGGAAGTTCCTGAAGAACCTGATGAACCTGAGTTTCCTGAAGATCCTGAAGAGCCGTCTGCACCTGTATCACCTGAAGTTCCTGAAGAACCTGATGAGCCGTCTGCACCCGTTGCACCTGAAGTACCAGATGAGCCACTTGAACCTGAGTTACCTGAAGTTCCACTTGAAGCAGCGTTTTCTCTTGTTCCTATAACTCCATCACTATTAATAACTAGAGTTGTAATTTCAGATCCTTGGGTAGATAGACCTGTTAGTTTTAATTCATTTAATTCAGCACTAGACCCGCTAGTGACAAGTTTTTTCCAGTTTGGCATATTCTTTACTTTATTAGGTTGGTTACTAGAATAGGTCTAGTCCACTTCCCCGAGGGGCCATAATACAGTTATAAATATTAAGGTTTTTTGCCTCGTTTAGGAGATTCTGATTTAGAGTTGTTGTTTACTGCTTGTTGTAGAAGATCTTGTTTTGTTTTTTCTTCTTGAACAATATGTGTTTCTACTTCAGCTAATTGGGTGTTGATTTTATTCTGTAGTAGGGCAATAAAAGTAGCATCAATACCCGTAATAGGAATATAATTAAGAGAAGTTCGTATTGCTTTAATTTCTCTTAAAGAAAGATCATCTAAGGAATATATTATCATATTTCAATATTTTTAGACTTTAAATGTAAGAAATGTTTTTGAAGTTTCAAAGTTAAATTATATAACGTTTCAACATATTCACCTTTAAATAAACCATTTTTAATAGTAACTAAAAGGAATTCAATTTCTTTCTCTGACAATTCAATTGATGTTATATCAGGAAGAGAAGTGGAGATCTCGTTTTTTGGATCTCCTTTTACTTCTATATGTGATGCTCTAAAACTCATAAACCATTTTTTTATTTTTTTAAACAACTATTTAATTTTTTAATTATTATGAATACATAAATATATCGGCATTAGCAGAAACAAATATGTTACCTTTTGCTTGATATCTTGTAGGGGCGGCTGATGCTGATTGGTTTGCTGCTCCTTCTACTATAGTTGCCATGAATGCATCTGGTACAAAAGTTGAGGTGCTTGCATCAAAAGATGATGTTACGGCCCAACGAGTTAAATTTGCGTCAAATCCAAATAATTCACCTACATCTTGAGTACCTTGTTGTATAACAATACCACCATCCCCAGCAGTTGATGAACCTGATGCCATTAATATAAATCTATCCGCTACTTGTAAATTTTCTTGATTTTGAAAAGATGCTGTACCTTCTACTGTTAAATTCCCAGTTATACGTTCGTTACCAGTTACTAATAAATCAGTACCAGTAAATGTAAAGTTTGGTTCTGCAGTTAAAGTACCATCTCCATCAGATGTTAATATTCTATTTGCACCATCGGTTGCAATAACTTCTGTAAGGTCTAAGTTTAATACTGCTTGAGATGGTGTATCTAATCCAGCTCCTACTGTAAGTTCAGTTAAATTAACAAATAATGCTGTACCAGCACCACCGTCTAAACCAACACCTGCTACTGAAGAATCTAACTGGACAGCTGTAATTCCTACATCTGCAACTTTTAGACCTGAGGCAGAAGTTGATAAAGTTGTTCCATCTGTATTTACTGCAACTTTTATGCCTGATGTACTACCATCATAACTAAAGGTTTCAATACCATTTCCGTTTTCAAGAGGCTCTATGTTAATAGTAGAGGCAGATATGTGAGTTAATCCACCACCATCTCCAAAAAATGATCCTGAAAATGAACCTGATGCTACTGCTCCTGTAAGTGTTAAACCAGCAATTGTAGTTGCTGTTGCACCTAAAGCTATTGAAGTAGATCCTAGTGTTATAGTATTATTAGATAATGAAGCATTTGGGATCTCTTTTAACCCAAAAGTTAAAGAATCTGCTGCCGCATCTGCTACTATTGTTAATCCGGCTGCCGATGCTGAGGCAAAAGTTAATTTTCCTCCTGAGCTATTTGCTAAAAGGTCTGTACCATCAAAAGATGCAGTAGAGAATGCTGATAGAGAGGATGCAGTTGTTAGGTATCCAGCGTCATTTTTTAATTGTGAAACATTCGATCCTGATACTACGAGTTTTTTCCAAGTTGCCATTTATATATTGTTTTTTTATTGGTGTTTATTATAAATATGATTAAGTAGATGTTCCCACCCAAAAATTATTAGCATTATATACTACTCCTCCTTCTACCGCAGTTGGTAAAACAGAGAATTCAAAAAGTTGAAATACACCTACACTATCAATTTTAATACCTTGATTAGATGCATTTTTTATTAATAAAAGATCATTACCTGTTACATCATTTATTTCAAATCTTGCTCCAGCAGAAGCACCTCCTATACCTAAGTTAATACCGTCAAATTGTAATTGTTCTTGCCCAGATATTGTGTTAGTACCCGTAGCTGTTAAAACATAATTATTTATGTTAGGGTCAATATCTACGTTAGAAGTCTTACCTGAATCTACAGCATAGGCTCCAACTTTTAAATTATCGACAAATCTTACATTACTAGCCATTTGTATTTATTTTTTTAATTCTGTACCTTGAGCTATATCCGAAATACTAGATAAGCTACCATTATCTTCCCTTTGACGTCTTGTTCTACCGTCTTTTGTTTTTGTTACACCTTCTTCAAATATTTCGGCATTAGCCGTAGTTTCCATTGAAATTATAAATTTAGATTTTGAATTATATTTAGAAATTGAATGGAGATCTTTTTGTACTGTATCTGGTATTATATATCCTCTTAGTCGTATATTAAATGTTCCTTTTACTAATCTATCCTTACCTTGTGTTAATTGTGTTTCAGTAGTAAAGCTATCAATAAAAGCCCTAAATTTAAACCTTTCAGGATTACCCCAATAAGCATCGGATGCATATTCGCAGGCCTCTATTATTTTATTTAATTGTTCCATGTAGTACGTTTGCACAACTACACTGTATTCTATGTTAACAAAATCAGGGACAGCAACAGCATAAAATTGTTTTGCTGGGATTTTATTATTAATGGCTGCAAAGTTACTATAAAAGTTTTTTGGGTTGTATGTTCGTTGAAAACTACCATATAAGTTAGGACTATTAGCGTCTAATTTATTATATACAGTTCTATCTTTTGTAATGGAATTTCTTTTTAATATTATAATAGGAAGCATTACAGCCCCACTTTTATCTCGATAATAGTTATCTTTTTGAAATGATTTCCATCTTTCAGGAGATCCGTATATTATAGGTACTTCTCGTCTTTCACCATTTTGATAAACAAAGGGTTTAATTACGTTTTCAAAATAAAAGAATACAGCTTCATCTAAATCTTTAATACCAATCGAAAAGGGTTTTGTAGTATCTCCTTCCCAAGACATTTTTTCTGATCTATTAAAATCAATGCCCGTAGTATTTTCATTTGAGGGTGTTGTAGGATTAGGATTACCATACCTAGCATCAGTAGGTGATTGCTGGTCTATACTTAGTTCTTTTTGTGTCTTTGGTATGGGTTTTCTTATAGCCATTAAAATCTTTCTTTATATGGTGAAATCGCAGCCTTATCCGCTGGAATATAGTATGTAGAAACTAGAACTGATATACTACTTCCAAATTTTTCTAGTCCTGGATTTAATGGGTTTGGAGTACCATCTGAGTCATTATTGGGGTAATTTGGATTTTTACCTCCCCAATATTGATTAGCGATTGTGCTTTGTACACCATAATATCCTTCTTGATATAAAACAATATCTCCTACTTGTGGTACAACATCGGCATCAACTAAATCATCTCTAAGAAAATAATAATCAATACCTTGTTGGAATTGAACTCCTTCATCATCCTCTGGGAATTGTTCGTCTTGTCTATTTATTAAAACATTAAATAAGAAAGGACCATTATAAAACTTCTCACCAGCGGCTTCACCGTAGATGTTTACTTTAGTTTCTTCTAATTTAAACTGGTATAACGCACATTGTTGGGTAACTATGTTACCCATTAACTCACGATTTAAACTTCTTAACAAAGAGACATCCCTTTGTCCTGTATACATTGCCATATTATCCTATATAAATAAATGTTGGAACACCATCTAATTCTTTATCTCTACTTTCTTTTTCTGCTGCTCTTCTAGCTAATAATGCAGAACGAGAAGTTTCATCAAAATAAGCTCTTAATCTTTCAAGTAAGGCTGTTTTTTCTGCTGTTGCAGCACCTAATAAATCTGATTGGTTTAATGTTATATCAGCATTAGGTATTGGAATAGTTCCGTATTTACCTCTAACATAACCTAAAATTTCTTTACATAACGCCAAAGTATATTCAAAAATCCATTGTCTACCAATAGAGTTTATTAAATCATAATTTGGATTTGTATAGGGCATATTAGAAACGTTACTAACGGCACCACAAGCGGGGTCTACACTACCACTTGTTCTATCATTTGTTTTTATATATTCAAACCACATATTACCACAACTAACATGGTTAGCTGTTCTTTCATCATAATAGGGATCTCTATTTCCTCCTAAACTACCAGGTAATGGGAATACTCTTAACACATTATTGTGCATTTCAAAACTATAATTAGACATTCTAATCATTTCGTTCATTTCGATAGCTTGAATTACTTGCATATCATAGTGGAGAGGCATCATCATAAAACCAGTTGCCCCACCAAAACCTCCTAATTCTGTTATACCAGCAGCAGTAGCTCCACCAAAACCAAACCCATCCATAGGAGATAAATAAGCAGCAGATGCAGGTACAGGTTCTTGATAAAATACTCTTTTTATTTCTATACTACCTGTAATTCCTTGTTCCTTAGCCCATTCCTTTAAATCATAATCTTGTACACTAGCTGAGAGTGTAATAGCTCCTTTATACCAAGGTACATTTCCACCCGTACCAGCTTCAGCACCATATTGTTCTGACATTTTAATAATTGCTCCTAGGTTAGGGGTAATTATACTATCATTTAAATACTCAAAATCTTGTACTTCAAATCCTTCTAAACTTAACATATTATCTCTAACAAGATAAGAATATAATTCATTACCATACACTGTAATTGCTTCTTCAAAAGCCGTAAAAATTGAACCTGATTGAAGTTCTATGTCAACTAAAGGATAACCTAATCTAATAGCTACAAATTCTGCTACTTTTACACAATCAACTTGAAAATCATGAAATTGGTTATAAAAACCAAAAGGTAACGCATTAGCGTTCCAAGTAGGTTTACCATCATATATGGGTATGTTCATATTATATTGATTTTTGTTATAAATATGAAAAAAGAGGACTCAAATTGAGTCCTCCGTAATTTTATTTATATATTTAAATATGATTTAATCTCTTACCATTAAATATTTAGAACTACTAAAACTACCTGATAACCATAATTGACCTGATATAGCAGGTTCTACTGTAGGTAAAACTGAAAATATTACTGATCCAGATGTTGAAAAAGAACCTGTTACTTGTAATAAAGCATTACCAGCTGCATTACCTATTATATTATCAGATCCTGAAGCAACAAAATCATCAAATACCGTTAAGTCATCTCTAACAACTACATCTTGAGATACATCTAATCCACCTGTAATTACTAAATCAAAGTCCTTGATATCAAATACTGAATTTGCTGATCCTGAAACTAATAGTGAACCAGTAATTGTTAAGTTACCATCTATAGGATGTGATCCTGTAAGGTGTCTAAAGTTATTATCTAATTCTTCAATTGTTAAAGCGGAACCTTTACCACCGGAACCTGTTCTATAAGTTAATGCCATTTTTTATTATTTTAATTTTGTTATAAATATTAAGAGGAACCTACAAGATACTCTATTTGTACATCTGCAATATTAGCTTTTGCTTTAATTGAATATAATGAAGCAAATGATGTAAAATATTGTAAATCAACATACCCCTCTACTACATAGTCGTAATAATTACTACTTTCAAATTGAGCATTAGATAACATTATGGATTTGCCAGGGTCTAGTCTAAATACTCCCTCATCACCTGAACCTAAATTTTGTGTATTTGGAGAATATGAATCTGGGCTGTCTTGGATTAAGTATAAGGATAAATAATTATTTTTATCTAAGTTTGTAAATCTAAGATATTTAACAGTATCTCTAACAAACGAACCTGCTATTTGAGATGATTCATTTTCAACAAACCTTAAGATTTCAACACCTGTATTTTCCCATTTGTGAGATATGGTATCTATTCTTCTAACTACTTGTTGTACACCTTTAATAACAACACTGTTTATTGCGTTTTCAATGTTACCGTTAGGTAAAGTTATATTTTCTGAAATGGTTACTGTTAAAGAGCCAGTTGGGTTGCAAATCGCCATAATTCTATTTTATTATAAATATGATATTAAAATTAAAAATGTAATTGTAATTAATCTCTAAAGGTACTATATACTTTTAGTATTGGAGATACTATTTCATGTCTATGGTTTTTTAGTAATGTTGCTACTTTAAACCCTTCTACGTGTTCCTCTATTCTAGATAGAAATGAAAAACCTGTTTCTCGTTTATCCTTTAAGTCAATTTGAGCCATATCACCACATATTACCATTTTAGAACCTTTACCTAATCTTCCGATTACAGTTTCCATTTGGTTGTGGGTAACATTTTGTGCCTCATCTACAATAACAAATGCTTTTAAGAATGTTCTACCTCTCATAAAGGCAAAGGGTACAATTTCTATATTACCACTTTCTATTTCTTTTTCTATCTTTTCTTGACTATATAACATATGTAAGTTATGATATATAGGTGCTAACCAGGGATCCATTTTTTCTCTAATATCTCCAGGTAAAAAACCTATGTCTTCTTTAGACACTGTAGGTCGTGTTATAACAATTTTATCTACTTTTCTTGTAAATAACATATCTAAGGCCACTTGTGTAGCAACTAAGGTTTTTCCTGAACCTGCCATTCCTTTAAGCACCGTTATTGGTGAATCTATAATTTTAGCTTTAGCTTCTTTTTGTTCATCGTTTAACTGTACATTAAATTTAATCGGATTTTTAGGTCTTCTCTTTTGAACGAATACATCGTCCGTGTGGTGTTTACTTGCCATAAAGTGTTTAAATTAAGGGTTATGCGGTTAGTAGGTAGAAATGTTGTAAATACACTAAAAAACGTATAATTTTTAATATAACTATATAATTTAATAAATGTAGATAACATATAAAACATTTTATTATACGTATAGAGACAAAAAAAAACCCGGCCAAAGCCGGGTTCATTTTATTAAAATCTAATTTTTAATACTATAGAGTATTTAAACCAGATACATTGATCAATCCGTAAAATTCTGGACGAACCATTTTCTTAGCATAACGAGTAAGTAAACCTTTTCTTGGTGTAAAAGTTTCTGGATCGTATACTAAAGGAGTCATAATTAATGGAATGTATGGAGCAAATACTGCACCACTTTCTAAGAATTGTGTTCCTCTGTATCCTAAAAGAATTTGATTAGTTGTCATGTAAGGGTTTTTGTAAACCTTAATCTTACCACCACCTAATGCACCAACTTTTTGTACACCAAAAGCATAATTCATTTTATCTCCATTCATAGTATCTACGTCACTAGCAAATCCTGGGATTGACTCGATGATTGTAGAAATTGCTGGTGATAATACCATAAAATTAGCACCACCTCTAAGAGTTTTCTGGTGAATAATATTAGATAATTTCTGAATTTTTGTTCCTAATGTTTGGAACCATTGTCCTTGAGAATTGTAAAATCCTAAGTCAGATACAGTACCGTTTCCAGTTCCTGTAATTGCTTGATTATTTACAGCACTCCAGTTTTCAGTTCCTGCAGCTGCAGACTCAATTAACATACCTAAGATCTCTAAGTCAATTTCTAATGAAATGTACTCACTTAAGATTGAAGTTAATTCAGCTTCAGCATCCAATGCATGGTATGCATTTAAATCTTGTGCAAATTCTGGTGTCCAAACTGCTTTCAATTTTCTAGTTTTAGCAACGATTGCAGATGATTGCATCTGAATGTTGATTTCTGGAATTATTTGAGCAGTGTCGTTAAATTGATTTGGTAGACTAGTTCCGTCTTCAAAATCTCCTCTGAATCTATCAGATGGTTGTAAATTAAATACAACTCTAGCTGATCCAGTTGTTGTTGGAGTTGGGAAAGATGATGATAGAGCAATAAAGCTTACAGTTGCACCTTCAGCTTCAGTAAATGCTGATATTTGAATACCTGCACTTCCAGAAACACCTTGAGCAGTGTTTACTGATCCTGAGTAATACTGAAATGATTTAACTGCTTCTAAATCAACAAATGTTCCAAAAGAAGAAGTGTTTAAAGAAACTTTATATAAATCTCCTGCTACAGCTGAAGCTGAATATGCAGAATCAAAATTTACATCTGACCAAGTAGCTGTTGTTACAGCTCCGTTAGCGTTAGCTACTAAGTTAAAGATTGAAGATGTAGATTGTGAAGAATATCCAAATCTACCTGCTCCGTAAAGACCACCTTCATTTGTGTTTCCAAATGTAGTATTGTCGATTTTGTTTCCGTATAATGAATCGCCAGCAGCAAATGGAGATTTGTTAGACCCGTATTGGAAATCTAAGAAAAATACAAGACCTGAAGGTAAGTTCATTGGTTGTACTGATACAAATTCTTGTGCAGCTATTTGACCAAATACTTTACGTACTAATGGTAAAGCTACTCCAGCCCATTGTCCACCAACATTTACTTGTGTTTGTGATTGAAATGTACCAGTAGATGATGATCCACCACCTGTTTGAGATGTTTCTACTACCAACTGTTTAGCTTGGTTTTCAAGAATCATTCCCATATTGTTTTTGTTAGCGCCTTTTAGGCCTTCTAACAATCCCGTTTTTTCCCATTTGCTAGATAATCTAGCCGCATCAGACTGTAAAGACTGGTATGGGTTTGCGCTTTCTAAAAGAGAATTTAAGCTCATTTTTTTTTGTTTTAAGTTGTTTATTAATTGGTTAAATTAATCCAGCAAGTTTACGCATACGATCGTATACATCATTGCTTTCAATAATTGGTTTTTTAGCTTCAGAAATTATTCCTGTTGCTTTAGAAGCACTACCTTTTACTTCATTAATCATTGGTGTTGATTTACTAGAAATCACTCCTTCGTTTAATGTTTCAAAAATAAATTTTGCTTCTTTTACTGTTGCAGCTTTATCAAAAGCTTTTAACACTTTTACTTTCTTACCTTCCGATAAGTTTTTAGCTTTAAAGATCTTGTTAGTGTAAAGTAACTTAGCATTAAGTAAATTAACTTCATTTACTTCGACTTTAAGAGCATTGATTTCATCAATTGCTTCTTTAAATCTCATTTTTTCAGTTTCGTCCTCGATTGCATCATCTTTTTTACGATCATCACCTTCGGCCTTTTCTTTTTTAGACATTTCTTCGTCTAAATCATCTACTTTTGCTTCATCAATTTCTACATCGATGTCAACATCTTCCATGTCTTCCATGTCTTCCATGTCTACTACATCTTCTGTGTCTTCAATAAATTCATCTCCCGCTTCAATGGTTCCATCAGATACTAAATCTTTAATAACATCTTCAATGAATCCTTTAAGGTCGTCTTCTGACATATCTTCTAGGTCGATTTCTTCATCTTCCATGTCGTCTGTGTCTTCTTTTTCGTCCTCTTCGCCGTCTTCGTAGCCTTCTTCTTCAGCATCCGTACGTTCGTCCTCTTTCAAGTCCTCTTTTTCGTCCTTCATACCGTCTTTGTAGCCTTCTTCTTCAGCGTCTGTGCGTTTGTTTTCGTCTAAATCTAACTCAGCTAATAGCTCGTCAAGATTGATTTCTTCCATGTCTTCTTTCTCTTCTTTCATTTCATCCTTAGGATCCATTTCTTCTTTAACGTCGTCTTCTTCATACTTATCGTAAGCTTCGTCAACGTCTTCTTTTTCCATGTCTTCTTTGTCCATTTCTTCTAACTTTGCTGAAAGCATAGATTTTAGATGTGGGGTGAATGCTTCTTCAAGAGCAAGTTTTGCGTTTGCAATAGCGGTTTCTTTAACAGCTTTAGCATCAGCGATTGCTTCTTTTAACAAATTTTCGTTTGTCATAATCTCAAAATTTTTTTTGTGAAATACGATTATTAGAAATCGTAATAGGAATTATTTTTTTATATCAGTACCATATTTAAGTGTTCATGGCACATTGCGGTCATACATATATGACAGTCTTTAAAAACACAAAAGACGCTCAAATGAGCGTCTAGAGTTTTAATCCGTCGGTAGCGTCCGAAGAAAAAGTTTTTATACTATAGGACATGATCCTTTTGAACAAAGGATTTCATGTACAATTTTATTTACACTTGTGTAATCATATGTAATCATATTTTTACCTTCATTTAAGGTAGTCATATATGAGCCAGGATTAGATGGAGTTGAAACAAAATCCCAACACAATAATTCGAAATCATCTTGTACTTCCATTACACCTTGCTTTTCCTCTAATGAACCCATACCACGAGATGATACTCCTACAGTAACACCACTTTTAATTAGTTCCTTAAGTATATTTCCTGAAGGGGT
>Ga0209384_1001408_pt1 | contig 12603 bp, 19 predicted proteins | sample CoawatmetaG05DNA_FD_187511 | JGI IMG/M metagenome (GOLD analysis project Ga0209384, IMG submission 187511) | Marine microbial communities from the West Antarctic Peninsula - Coastal water metaG058-DNA (SPAdes) (version 2) | ecosystem: Environmental > Aquatic > Marine > Coastal ... | reverse complement strand
GTGATCTCTACGATCCTACCACCTGTGTTTGTGACTGTATTACCTGAGTGTAATGCACCACCAATAGTCAAAGCGGCGTTGTTGCCCGGATTGGCTGATGCTGATATACCGTTATCGTCTGCGGCTATTTCGTCACTGATGTGTTTGGCTTGCATATTTTGTTACTCCTTGAATTCTAATTGTATTTATTTACCAATCAGAACTTTCTCGAGGAAATTATAGTAAAAAGTTAATGATTATTACTCTGCTGAATATGATAGTGCGTTGTCTGTAGGTGTTTCTGCGTCAACGTTGCCTCTGAATCCAGTCACTTCTGCAACTGTGATCGCATCAACTATATCATCCTGACTCACAAGCAACACTGGTCCAACAGATACTTCCTCGTCTGCTATCTGGCCTATGTTTGAACTTGGATTGAACACACTCATCTTCTCTGTGTGAGAGGCGTAAAGTGCTTCTGAGATCTTGTCCTGGATGTAAAGTACCTTTGTTGTCGTAGCTGTTGATCCATCTGCTGATGTTCCTGTTGATGGAACGAAGTCATCGTTCTCGAACACTATACCAAAGTTGATGTCCGTGATTGGTGAATCACCTGCCGTGGCCGCATAAGTCGTGACCATGTTGATGATCCTGCAGTTTGATCTTATCTGAAGATTGTTTAACATCAGTTTGTATCTCAACTGTCCTCTTGAAACTAATAATGATTGAGCCTTTGTAGTTGGCTTGGTAGCAAAGTCGTTTGCCGCACACGGAGAAAGTCTTCCACCGTTGATCGTTTCTGTGTCTAAGAAGGCACTCATTGCGATGTCTACTGTGTAATATGCACCCTGCTGTCCTGCATTGGGATCATTTCTTTCATGTCTGGGTTGTACTGTTGCCATTTTTAAATTCCTTGTATAAACTTATTTATACGATTATTTATGTCTATAACGGCTTATTAATTGTAAAATGACCAGCTAGGAGATCCTATGTATTTGCAGGCATTGTTGGTCATGTGTCGTTCCTTGCCGTTTAATTTGATGTATGCTTGGTATGTACGACAATACCCTCCGCTTATGGGGTATGAGTGTATGACCCTAACCTTGCCGTTGGCCAGTCTCTTCTTGCTGTACCAACTCACAATCTTGCCGTTTGGTACTTGATCTAACATCAAGAACACAGCACTCTGGTGCATGGCCTTTTCCTCCCGGATCAGTCTGAATCTCAGGAATTGTGTCCGTCTCCAAAGGAAGGCAGGCATACTGTATTTCAGGTCATCTCCCAACAACTTGGGTGTTGGCATACTACCTATTGTTCCGTTGGTGTCTGTGGGTTTATTTGACCCCGCTAGTGCTACTTCTGACAGCACGAGCAAACTAATCAATGCTATGATAACCTTGTACAATTTCATATTCTCCATTCATTTTATGACAGGCAACCTGTCTTTGTGTTACTAGTACTTCACCTAAAGGCATATCCCATGTGTACATCTGACAGCTGTCTGCTATGCCCATTCCGTGTAGGAAGTCCTTTGCACTGTCATCGCATACCATCTTCTCTTCTGTGCGTTCTTCTATGATATTACCTTGTGCATCTACGACCTTGATCTGTGTGACTTTTACATCGCAGTATTGATTGCTCCACGGTCCACCCGCTTCTGCTTTTGATACTATTATAATCAATCCAACGATCAGTGATATCACAACCAGGGCAATAACTTTGAAAATGTGTTTCATATCGCCCTACTTCGTTAGTACTGATTCAGCCGCATCATTGATACTGTTCACATCAATCATGGCAACCTGTTTCTTATTGATCTCCTCTATGATAGCTTCTACTTCTTTCTTAGAAACTTCTATCATTACATAGACCCTATAAGATTTGTTAGTAGTCATTAGTATTTCTTGTTTAGTCACCTCATAGCCTCTGGCCAGAGTCGACTCTATCACATTCACTACGATGTCTTGTGCACCTGAAGTCACGGTCAGTGTTTCATTAGTACCAGCTTCATTCTTGTTGATGGTAGTCCTGTTGTTCATCTCACCGTTTATTCTATCCACAAGTTTGGCCTTGGCAAGTAATGTCGCTTTCTTGACAGCCAATTCCATGTCAGGAGATACAGCAGTTGCCGCCTCTTGATACTTGAACATAGTTTCGTGATTGTAGTCCACATACCATTTAGGAGTCTTGTTCACAACACCGTTCTTGGACATATCACCTTTGATCTTGTATGTCGAACACTGTGCAACCAATAGGCCTGCAAATAGTATAAGGAATATCTTGCTTATGTTTTTCATATTATCCTTATTTGTTAAATTTTGCAATAGTCTCTGATACAAAGTCAGTCACACCCGCAACATTAAAGTCGTTGCTGAATGCCGCCCAACCCTCACCTATCATCGGATACACCGCTAGGAAGATTGCAAATAGTATTATTAGTCTAATCATAAAACAATTATAGCACAATTTCCAAATACGTCAACCAAAGTTGGTCTTGCTAGAAGTGTTGATTTTATTGACTTTTTAGCTATAAATCTCTAATGGAAGTCGAGAACATCTTCCAGATCGGTCAAATCCTGTATATCTATTTTGTTTGAATCTAGGTTTCGCATGATGTTGTATATAATCGTTAACTCTTCTTTGCTTCTTGTCTGTGGCCACCCTAGTTTTACCGAGAGTTCGTGTAGTTCTAACCTACGTCTTATTCGTTCCCTTAGAGTCAAGTCAGGATTCTTCTTGTTGAGCCACCCTAACCCTAGGGCAATATCCCTAAGACCTTGAGGCAAGTTTTTAAACTTTGATTCGAAATCAGGATCCACTATCATCTCGACATCTCCCGGCTTCTCAATTTTTTTAGTATCTCTAAACATTCCTGTATAGCCCCATCTCACCATGTGTATAACACCGGACCTAGCATAATTTTGGAACTTGTAAAGGAATTCTTTGTTGTACTCATGATCCTCTAATGTTTCTATGGGATAACCAACAAACATCAGTGCAACATTTTTTATGCCGTAATAGGCAGACTGTTCAAAATGGAATGCCACGTCATCGTTTGTGTAATTTTTACCCATGTGTTTCCTCACACGTTCACTGAATGATTCGAATCCTGTGACTAGAAGATTGGCACCACCTTTGTGCATCAACTCCCAGTCCTTCTCTGACTGTTCTTCTTTTGTCCTGCAGATGAACTGCCCCATATATTTCAATGGTTTGAAAGTGTTGTCTGACTTTTTAAGATCTATCAGTTTGTAGTTCAGCTCTCTGAAATGTTTCATACTTCCGTTGATCAAACTATCTGTGAAGTGTGTTAGATTAACACCGTACTCTACTTTATTTTTCTTTATCTCTTCTACAATTCCACCAGCGTCACGTATTGCAAACTTAGGCCAAAGGTCAGGCACGTTGCAGAATGTACATCTCCGAACACATCCTTTGGACATGGTCATATAGACACCTGGTTCGTCTGTGTAGTAGTATTTCAAAGGTTCTATTGTTTCGTATGATGGCAGGGGTATTGCATCGAGATCCTTGACCATTATTGGTGGCAGGCCGTCTATGCCTGGGTATTTGTTGCCCATCAGCAATTCTTTTAACGAGTCTTCGCCATCTCCTGTGATGTAATGATCTATGAAATTTTCCTCCCTAAGGTAATCCGCAATAGTTTTGTATTTGGTATTTTTACCAACGTTAGGCAAACTTCCAGGCCAAGCACCTATGCCGTGTCCGCCTATCATTATTGTAGATTTAATTTTTGGACGTAGAAATTTTAAAATTTCAAAACAAGATACTGTACTAAATCTCGAGAACACACTGATCCCTATCCAGTCGGGCTCGTATTGTTTAAGTTCTATTAGAAAACTATCAAATGCATTGTTTAATTCTTTTCTTGTATCAGCAGTGATGTCTTCTTTCTTGCATCTCCAGAACTCTTCTAGCTCTGTCCAAGCAGTCTCGCTCACAGCATTATTCAAAAATAAATTGAAATCAAACACCTTACAATCCCACCCGATGGATCGTATGATACTGCTCAACAGTGCCGCGGCCGCCGGGGGTCTTTCAAGCTCTTGGCTGGGTATGTTTATAAATGCGTACTTCTTCATATTATTTTTTTTATGTTAGCTACCAAGTCTGTGCATGGATCAAGGCTACCTCTGAACTTGTTGATCCTGTCTGGATCTTTATCTAGGAATTTAATCACTTCTTTGTCTTGTTTTTTTACAAAGTACCAATCCCAGAAATCTCCTGTGAATTCTGGCAATACAAATGTTCCCGGGAAGTGCCACACTAACTGGCTTTTGAGTGTTTTTTCCAAGGGGTGATTAAGTCGTTGTTCTTGGTGTTGTTTTACAAATCCTTTAAAATAGTGTGGTTCGTAATGACTATCGGTCATCACCCAGTTCTCTATCTGTATTCCGTCGACTCTTACGTTTAGCAGTTCAAATGTTTGGTCCTCTGTAATTTTTCCATTGGTTGATTTTGTGTGTTTTTCTGTCTTGTTATGCCATTTAATCATGAGTTGATTGTTGTCCTCAGGCTGTAAATCAAATGTAAATGTGTCTCCATCACACTCGACTTCTTTTATAATTTTGTTATTATTTTGTATTCTAAGCCTGGGCCATTCCTTGCAGAATGATGATTTATACGTGATTTCAAATTTGAGCATTAGACGTATGACTCCCATTCAGGCATAAATTTTTTTATATCTGTTTTCCAGTAACTATCGAGACCTTTTATAAATTCTTTGTAATCGCTCTTTGCTGGTCCACTCACAAATTTTTTGTAGCTTTTCGAAACCTTGTCCTTGAGAGCATCTGGGAGGTTGGTTGGATGCAGTTCTTTCGGATCATATACAATGTGTTTCTGTGGATTGTGTATTTTTCTTTCGAGGCACCATTGGTCTAGTTCATGGAGATGTAGCACATTAAGAAGAGATATAGTCGATTGCACAAGGACATTAATTCCGTTGTTCCTGAATTTCTCTATATTAGATTCCAATTCGTTAAAATCACAGCCCGGTCTTATGTATTCGTGTACCTTGCCTATGCCGTCCATACTTACTATCAGCACAATTTCTTTGAAACTTTTCAATAGTTCTACTAGTTTTTCGTTGTAGAACATTCCGTTCGTCGTAATATACATTGTCATGTGTTTGGAATGACTGTTGTCTTTGAGCCACTCAAGTAGTGCTATCAGTCTTTTGTTATAGAAAGGTTCTCCACCCACAACATCTATGTATTCCACAGTGTCTGCATGTAACTTGAGAGTCTTTTCAGCGTCGAGGTCATATTTGTAAGGTTCCATGGTTTCCCAGCCCAGCGTTTTGTAGACTGTGTTTACCCTGGAACTGACATTGGTCACACACATTCTGCAGGCGAGATTACACAGGGCACCGACTTTGATTTTAATTTCTAGTGGTACTAGTTGTGAGTCGGGCAGTGATATCTTGTCCTTGTGTTCTTCTAGCCGGGACTCGTTTGCATTCTGTCTTATAGATGTTTTTCCTTTGCTCTCCATGTCAAAACACTTCCAACAACCTTTTGGTTTTTGGTCTTTACGGAATGTTTCTCGGATTTCTTTCAGCTCTTCACTCTTCCAATACGACTCTAGATCGTACACTTTTTCTTTCTGCTGTTGGTACATACAGCAAGGTCCCGCAGGCAATCCTTCGTCGTATGGGTTCCTGTCCATACTGATGAACGGCAAGATACAAATGTTTTTTCTATCCTTCGACATAATTTTTAGTTAGAGCTTGTGGATGAATCCCACATACGGCCTGGCCCACGCATCTAAGACATAGAGGTCAGTGTAATTGCCGACGTCACATTACTGCGGCGTTGCACAACTATTTATTCTCAAAAATTACAGGTTGTTTGAAACGTTCCGCACATAGTTGTACCTATTTAAATGTTTAATTCCTACGCATAGTAGATATCTCTTCTGCGCCTTCTTTGTCCCATATGGGAACGAGATTACTCTTGTGCATCATACCAATACCAAGCAGTTTACGTTCTCCCGAGTACTGCATGTGTTCTTTCTTGTTGCCAGTGCCCACGGGTATCTTGTCTCCGCACTTGGGTTGGTTGGGGTCTGGTGTGTAGTCGGGTATGTTGTAGCCTTTGAAATCTTTTGCACTTCTCCTCAGTGTCCTATCGTCAAGCCCTTGTGACTCCAACCACAACTTGTGTTCGGCCTGTGCTTCTCTCTTTCTTTTGGTGTCTGCCAACTTGACTCGGATACGTTTTGGCAGTTTCATTTGTATGAATCCCATAACTTATTATACTATTAAGGCAGTTTATTGTCAACTATGGCCTGCAGTATGATCTCGTGGTAGTCTGGATTTGTACTCCAAGCATTCAATAATATCATTAATTTACGGTAATTCCACTTGCCGTTATCTAGTTGTTGTTCTCTTTCTTCTCTGAATTCTTTGTATGCAGGATGTCTGTTTAGTATGGCAATCATATCCTTAACTGATTGGCATTTGGTCTTGTATTTCTTAACTCCCCAATTGGCATCTGGATTGCCTTTGGCTTTCATATGAGGCACAGTCTTGAGACTCCAAGTCCTCACACCAAACATTGCGTTGCCTTCTGTTGCGAACCTGCTTGTACCCCAACCAGACTCAACACCTGCCATTGCAATTATAATGCTAGTGGGCACCCTGCTCAATCTGTCTGTAGTGTAGTTCAGGTATTGTACACACCTACCTGTAGCGATCAAAAATGTAGCCTTGTCTGTGTACTCGAACTCCGGCTCTCTCAAACCAAGCAGTTTAACTTGATTAAGTTCTTTCTTGTGAACTTCTGCTTCTATCTTTTCCACTGTCCAAACATTTGGATAGAACGTACCACTTATAAATGCTCCTCCAATAATTAGGGTCACTAATATAACCGTGGCTAGTATCCACTTGATTACTGTGTTTGTTTGTTTTTTAGGTTGTTGTTTTTGCATAACTTCTATTTAATGATGCGTGTGGACCGAGATTTTTGAAAATTGGCCTATCTCTGGCACTTAGGAACTCAAGCCCACGCCTTCTGCATCGTTAATTTATACAGCAACTTTTGTTGGTGCTGTTTCTTGTGTAGCCGTTTGCTCTGCTTCGTACTTCGCTTTGTACTCTGCTTCTGCATTCCTCATCGCATTGTTCCAGTCTGCTTTTGACATACCTGTGAACCTAGTGATGATACCATCTGACATGATCTTGAATGATCCACACAACTTGTGTGAGCTGTCTTCTGCTATCTTGTGTACTACACCTGTAGCCTTACCATCAGCATTTTCTCTGCCCATGATATACATATAGTTTCCTGACTTACCGTGCCATTTGTTGTTTGTCTGCGTGTCTTCTTGGCATCTTGATCTCATTTGATCTAGTACCAAACTTGCTTTTGCTGAACATTTATACATATTATTTTTTCCTTTGTTACCACTATTATAACAGGTAATGGTATTACGTCAACCTGGTATAACCATTGGTTTTATTGGATTATTTTAGATTCTGTAGGATTCTTTTTTCTTGATCTAGCTTTTGCTGTTTGATCTGTTCAAGTTCTTCTGCACTTGGCGGTAAATTAACAAATTCAATATTTGATTGCACTTCCGGTTCTGCTTCGGCTTTCTTGGGTTTTTCCATGGGCATTCCGGCATTGTCAAACCATCTGCCATCTGCTGTTTCAAAGCAGGCAGAAAAAAATGAATTATCGTCCAATCCTTTTACCAGTCTACGTCTTTTGTGTATCTTGCCTGTGTATTGTTTGTGATTCTTCTGTATTAGTTTGTGGTCTCCGAACATATCACCGTACATACGATCTATATAGATAATTTTACCCTTGGAGTCCTCACCATACTCGTTGGATACCACTAGATGATTCTCTTCTTTGATTTGGGTCTTTGTTGCTATGTTTCCTAGACCTTCTAATATTTTTTTTGTTTTCTCGCTTGGCATAATATTTTATATAGCTATAACAATCCATAGGCAAAATAAACGGCCTCGCCCTACTCCTGGGCTTCTATATCATCATCGACGTAAAGCGTCTCAAATTTGATTAGCGAAAGAGAACTGCTCAGATGCCTATAGATTGTTTGTGCTGTCTTAATTATACACGATTACAACGATAGGTCAACCTTGTTTGATTTGATAGAACTTGTTCAACTGTTCTTTCAATATTTTCATAAGTTCATCATTGCATCTCAAAACAGGTTTGTGATGTGTTTGGAATATTTTATCCTTTAAAGGCAACGTTTGATCATAATTTTTAAGATCTAATTTCTTACAGATATCTTTGATGAATTTTTCCTGTTTATGTTCGATGTCTTTGTTATAGTCATAGATCAGGATTTTATCCTTGCCTACTAGATCATACCACCTTTCGAGTATGTCACCAAAACATAGAAGTTTTGTTTTAACAAGGGTAGACATAAAATCGTCAAATGACTCACCAACTAGTCTCCTTTGTAGATAGTAACTGGTGGCCAACTCTACAGGATCACGTGTGATCAGAATATACTTGGATACCTTTTTATCTATTTTCTTTGCTGTGCTACTATCCATGCTCCAGTTGTTAGTAGAGAAATCAACAATATTATTTTCAGTTGCTCCAAATTCTACGAGGGTGTGAGGTTCTTTGTCTCCGTTATACTCAAAATTTTGTTTGATCTTTTCCCATAACCAGGTGCTGGCACATTTGGGCATTCCTAGGTACACTATCATCGGTTCACGTCCTTAAAAAAACTTCTTCTGACAGGATATTTTATGTCCCAATTCAGCCTACCATTAAAAAATAAGTGTGTGTTGTTGACAGTGTTTTTTATCCATTGGTCTGTGCCTACTTTATCTAAATGATCTATATACTCTTTATCAAAAATAGTGGTTGGTGTATAAAAACTGTTGTCAAACTCCCAGAAGTCATCAACAATAACCTTGTCGACAAAAATTTTATTATCGTGATGATTACGAGAAGTGTGATACAGCTCTTTGCTGTCTCTTCTCACACTTAACTTTGTGTCACAATTATGTTCGAGACCCTGCATGTGAAGTTTTTGTTCTTGATTTATTATCTTTTGGGTTTGGATTACATCGCCAAATTGTAAGATAACTTCGGGATCGCTATCAATATTTTCTTTACGTAAATGTATTTCTATGTTCATGAGACACCATCTTTAAAACTTTTTTCGGTGATCTTCTGGACTGCTTCATCAATTTTTTGTAATTTAATATTTTTCTTTTTAAATTTATTATTTAGAATACTATATATGTATTTTTTATAAAAATCCCAATGCCATCCTGCTACTGGTACCATTCCATACTTCTGAGTAGTAGAATATTTTTTCTGCCAATCACTTGAATAGTAATCATCATACATAGACTGCAAAGTTACAAAACGGGTTAAATCAATTCCATAAGCGTCTGCCTTATCGAGAGGCATGTCATACCCTAAAAACATGTGGTAGTCGATCTTCTTGTGTTCGAGGGCCTTTTGCACTCCGGCAATGTGCATCAAGGTTTTGTCAAGCTGATATGTGTTGCTAGAGATGTTTTTGTTGATCCAGTCTTTTATTCTGTTGCCACCACTGACGCTTGATGGCCACCAAGCAGGGGCATTATCTACAACTAGACCAATATCATTTAGCACAAAATTTCTCGTATCATAGGTTTTAATTTCGTCTACGATTTCCTGTGATTCTATGTAAAAATCAATCTTGAGATGACCAGTCCATACTATAATTGCACAATCTACATCATGAAGATTTTTTATTACATTTTGTGCAATGTACTCATTTCCACTTGCAGGTCCACCGATATTGATATGAGTAAGATCGTGTGTGATTTCTGGATATTTGACCCATGTTGGCCAATGAGGGAAACTTGCTTGGCTGATACCACATCCGGCAGTTAGCAACTTCATTTTTGAATTATTTGACAAGAACATTCTCCTTGTTGAAATGATCTACTGAATGTGACCTGTCTTCTGGACACATAGAGCAAACCGATTCTGGTCTGTTAATATTTTTAACCAAGTCTTCAACATCGCCCGAGGCTTCTATACCTTCGTACTTGTAATTTTTACCCTTATCTAATTCCAATATGTTAGGTAATGGTGCACACTTGTACAGTTTGTTTTTGTATAAGATGGGAACATCAGGAGATCCACAAATGCTGTGTGCTTTTTTTGGATTACTCTTGAACGGTTTGAGTTCCCCATTTTCCAAGCGGTATGGGATAACAAAATTTTTGAACTTGCTCTTGTATATCGACAGATCTTTGTTGTGCAACTCCAACTGTTTATGTCCACCGGAAGTGGTTCTTTTGGTTTCCCAGTTTGATCTACACTTAACTATCCTTTTTATTTCTTTCGTGATCATGGCTTCGTGATCTTGTCTGTGTACACTCACTTGCATCTCCAATGATCCAAACTTGAACCACATCTCAGGATCGTACCTACGTAATAAGTATCCATTGGTTATCATTCTAATCTGTGTGTTAGGCCAAAATTCTCTGATCAAGTTTAATACTTTCTCTATCCTTGGATGTAATAAAGGTTCTCCACCAAATATAGATATCACTGACGGATCCAGTATTTTGCTCCACGTTTCGCACTGTTCTTTGATGTCTTGTAGCGGTTCAACCCCTTTACGGTCGAAGTCACTTAAACTTATGCAACCTTTACATGATAGGTTACAGGCATAAGCAACATTGAAATCTAATCTTTTTATTCTATACATGTTGTCCTAACATCTTAAAATGATCTCCTAAGGTCCATATGGAGAAGTCGATTACCTCGCCCCTCACATTTTTAATTATCCTGTTGTATCCTGCCTGTTGGTATCTCTTGAAAGGGTGTTCCCATGTTGCCACGGTTTGCCATTCGTTCTCCAATATGTGCTTGTCTGCGTCATCTATGACACACAGTGGCATCTGTAGAACCTGTTCAGCGGTCAGCTTATCGTGTAGGTAGGCCGTTATTATCTTGGTCTGTGGGATAGGATGTTCTAGGTGTTGTTTGTCCACCTCGACTGCTTTGTAGTGTGCACCATTGGGTGCCAACTGTTTCTGCATGGTCCTGATGTACAATGCTAACGAACCTTTGATGTGTTTCTTTGTGGCGGTGCTCCACTTGTCATTGAACAACCCTGACTTCATCTCGTCTATATACTGTGCAAGTTCCTGTAATGCAGGACGTTCCTTGCTCTTGAAGTTTATCTCGGGCAGGTTACTAAGGCTTTGGTAGTCCATCATCAAATTCCTCCTGTGTTATCATTTCAAGTACCACTGCATCTGCTCCGTTCTTGTACAACTGCTTGACATCCTTGAGCACCCAACTCCATGGAAAGTAGCCCCAACGATATGTTTCCGTCTTGCCATCTTGTGTGACCTTGACTTTGTAGAAACAATCACACTTCACTTTTTCTCGCCATGTATTTGTTCAAGGCTGTCTGTGCCTCTGAGTCCGGGGCAATATCCCCATCAAATATTTTAAGGGTCACGTTGGGCATGTAGCTGGGTTCGAACTCCCCGTCCTCTATGAGATAAACTTCTCTCAACAGGTGGCCCATTGCCACGGGTGCGTCCCAACCGACACCGTTTGCGTGTTGCCATTGTTTCTTGGCCGCGGCGTGTATCAATGCTCCACTTGATCCCATGCCTTGTTTGACTGCCTGTAACATCTTGAGCATCCAGTCCGCAGGCAATCTCTTCAATCTCTTGGCCTCACTGCCCAGCTGGTACTGTTTCATAAGTCCTATGAACAATCCTTGGTTGATCTCTCCACCGTCCTCTTCTGGGTATGTATCCTTAATTGCTTGTAGGGCCGACTCCAAACCTTCTGCACCTGCCATCTTGATACCCTTGTATGCGTAATCAAAATGTGAGAAGTAATGTTGGTTAGGTCCACACTTGCCGGAACTCTTCCTGACCCTTTTGGGTTCTAGATCAATGCCCACACGATCAAATATCTCCTGTACCATGTGTGCTGTGGCAACTCTTTCTGTTTCTGTTTCCCCCATCTTGTATCTGTGCAATAGACATCTATGGATCTCTTCTGTACCTGCCCTGAGGATGCCAGAGTCATTCACTATCTCAAATGCTTCTGCATCAAAGGCCGGTTCGTCTGTCTCCACTATTGTCACTGGTATCTTTTCATATCCTAACAATGCCAGTGCGACCGCTCTGTGTTGTCCATCGAATATGTACAAGGTGTTGGAATCAGACCGTTTAACAGCACTTACAGGGCAACACACACGTGGATCGAACTTTCTCATTATGTTCATTACGTGGGAGGCTCTGACGTCTCTCTGTACGGAATAGTTGAATCCAAAGTCTGCCAGCGGATGATCTTCCACACCCCTGGGCAACATCCTACCCTTTGCTATCTGATTTTGTAAATTTTGTTTGGCTTCTTCGTACCTCTTTGACCAGTTTGGTACGTCCTCTGGTGCTTCTTTTCTGACTTCTGCTACGACGTCAGACAACATTTTTACTTTGTTCATGAGAACTCCATTATATCTGTTAATGTATGCAACCCGGAGCAGAATTCCTACAATAGGATAAACCCCAAATTACTCCACTAGTATAACATATATTATGAGTTTGTCAACAGGCTAGGTTAAGATCAACTAGACGCC
>Ga0209384_1001407_pt1 | contig 12603 bp, 13 predicted proteins | sample CoawatmetaG05DNA_FD_187511 | JGI IMG/M metagenome (GOLD analysis project Ga0209384, IMG submission 187511) | Marine microbial communities from the West Antarctic Peninsula - Coastal water metaG058-DNA (SPAdes) (version 2) | ecosystem: Environmental > Aquatic > Marine > Coastal ... | reverse complement strand
CTTTGTCTCTCATGTCTTTTCTAATTTTAGTCGCGCTGATATCGGTAATGGCTTCCTCAAATACTTCTTCTTCAAATTTGTAGCCGACCCCTCTTCCATAGGTAATATTCACTACGTTAGGAACAAGCATGATTTCGTATTCTTGGCCGCGATGAAAGTTATCTTTTGCAAGGCCGTCTTCAATGTTTTGACAAACTGCATCCCAATCAAAAGGATTGTCGTCCTGCCCCTCGCCTCCAGAAGCACCTTGAACATCCCTGACCTGAATAATAACTTGACCAGTTTTAGCAACACATCTTTTGAACAAAGCTTGATGGCCATCGTGCCAAGGCTGCCATCTTCCCAGCATTTGTACGGTAGGTTTTTTCCAATCAAACATTTTTTAATATCTCCTTTGCTAGATCATCGTGGTTGTGTTCGTTCCATTCTGTGATATGAAAATCTACTTTTGAGGGATTCTGGAAAAGCTTATTCGTATCTTCGTACCTTCCTTCGGTAATTGTATCCATCCAAATTACTAAGTCAGCATTAAAATTCTCTCTAGTTGCCACGGTCGGACAAACAAAATCGCAGATGACAAATCGGCCATGAGACTTTTCAAAATCTGCAAAGGTCTTCATGCGCATTGATTGTCTGTTTCTTCCGTCGTCAGAAAAATCCCAATCATTTGCCATTTCTCTTACCTTATCAGCGTTATACCAAGCAGCATTTAACAGGGGCACAAGTCTTTCGGTAAGATATGTTTTGCCACTTCCTGGAAGGCCCATTACTAATATTTTCATATTTTCCTAATTTGTTCGTTGTACAGATTGATAAAGACTAAAAAATAAATAAAACAAAGGCATTGTGGTTGCATACTTTAACAGAGTTGCTAGAACTAAATAGCCTATACCTGTATCAATCCCGCCATAGCTAGCAAGGATTCCAAAAATAATCTGAATTCCCATAAATACAGTAGTTAGGACAAATAATTTTATCCCAAATTCATCGGTTGCTTGCCATGACTCTCCAAGAGCATCTACAGCAGTTTTGTTTTCGAACATTATGTACAGGGGAAACAAGCCCAATCTTCCATAAAGGAAAAATCCCGGGAAAACTAGCATAAGAAAGCCAATTCCATAGGCTAATGAATGGAGTAAATTGCCCAGAAGTAAGGGAAAAAATTTCTTTATGCCCTCAAAGAGAGCTTGGTAGGGAGACAGTGCATTAGACAAAGTTAACCCTTTGAAAGCAATCATAGAGCCGCCAGATAGACCAACAGATAAAATTAATGACATAACAACAAGAATCAAAAGTTGACCAGAGATGGATGATAAAACTTCCAATGAAGCACTGTCGGACATATTTGAATCTAAGCCTAGAGACATTACAAGATAAGCCAGGGCAATTTCCACTGTCATAACTGGTAAACACAGAATAAATAAGTAACCTGCATGGCTTGCACAGAAGCTTATAGATGAATAGAACTGTTGCATGAGGCTATTATGAATGTATGGCTGAGAAGATGAAAGTTAAAGCGTAATTTTTTTAAATTTACGCTTTCCCACCTGATAGATAGCGGTTTCACCTTTGACCACTGAATGCTTCGGATCCGTAATTTTCTCTTCATTAATTCTAACGCCGCCTTGCTTAATCATACGAATGGCCTCAGAGGTACTTTCAGTCATGCCCGCTTCCTTTAAAAGATTGGGCAGCAAGATTGAGGGCTCCTTAGATTTGAGGGAAAGCTCCTCTATGTGGTCGGGGATGTTTTTCTTTTGGAATTGATTTAGAAAATTATGCTCTGCCTCATCTGCTGATCTCTCGTCATGAAAACGGACTATAATTTCTTTGGCCAAGGAGATTTTTATGTCTCTAGGATTCATGCCATCTTTTTGTTGATCTTTTAATAACTGAATTTCTTCGCTGGATCTAAAGCTCAGCAAATCAAACCATCGCCACATCAGCTCATCTGAAATAGACATAATTTTTCCAAACATTTCTCCAGGAGCTTCATCTATGCCAATGTAATTTCCAAGAGATTTTGACATTTTATTGGTGCCATCTAAGCCCTCAAGAATCGGAACTGTAATAACAACCTGTGGCTCTTGGTCGTAGGCTCTTTGCAATTCTCTTCCAACCAATAAATTAAACTTTTGATCTGTGCCGCCAAGCTCAACATCTGCTTGAAGAGCAATAGAATCATAGGCTTGAATTAAAGGGTATAAAAACTCATGGATGGCTATGCTTTGATTGGACTTGTAGCGTTTACTAAAATCATCTCTTTCAAGCATCCGGGCAAGATTATATTTAGAGGCTAGTTTAATTATGCCGTCTGCTCCGAGTTTGCTGCACCATTCTGAGTTAAACCGGACCTCAGTTAGTTTAGGATCAAGGATTTTAAATACCTGATTTGTATAAGTCTTGGAGTTTTTCTTTATGTCTAATGCATCTAAGGGGGGTCGAGTTTTGTTTTTGCCTGACGGATCGCCAATCATGGCCGTAAAATCACCGATTAGGAATATAACTTTATGACCCAATTGCTGAAAATGTCTTAGCTTATTAATAAGTACCGTATGACCTAGGTGCAAATCTGGTGCCGTAGGATCAAAGCCAGCTTTAATAATAAGTTGTTTTTTAGCTTTAAGTTTTGTATGTAATTCATCCTCATTGAGCAGCTCGTCAATACCGCGTTTGATTAAATTGAGGTTATCTTCCATGAATTATGATTTATTATAGTATTTAATTAACAAAAAAAGGATCAAATCAGATGAATGAGCCAAAAAGCTTAAAATTTATTTTTCCCCCTATCCTAAGAGGGATATCTATACAAGAAAGAGAGGAATTATTTCCGGTAGGTAGGATTTACTGCGTTGGAAGAAATTATGAAGATCATGCAAAGGAAATGAATTCATCGGTGGATAGAGATAAGCCATTTTTTTTTAGCAAGCCTCCTCAGGCTATAACTCAGAGATCACAAATTCCTTTTCCAACTCAGACAGAGAACTTGCATCATGAAGTTGAACTTGTAGTATGTTTAAAATCAAAATGTGCAAATATTAAATCCTCAGATGCTCACAAACATATTTTTGGCTATGCAGTGGGAATTGATCTTACAAAAAGAGATCTTCAAAGCGTTGCGAAAAGTGCTGGGAAGCCATGGGATTTAAGCAAGGGTTTCGATAACTCAGCTCCCATTTCTGCAATTATGCAGAAAGATGATGAGATATTAAAAGATGGAAAGATTTTACTAAATGTGAATAGTGCTGAGAAACAATATAGCGATATAAATAATATGATTTGGGGAGTTGATGAGGTTATTAGCTGGCTCTCGAAGTTTATAACTCTGAGACCTGGAGATATTATTTTTACTGGAACTCCAGCAGGAGTTAGTCAGTTACATCCTGGAGATAAGATTGAAGCAAGCATTGAGAATGTAGGCGCGCTATCCTTTACATTAACTTAATTCACTCAGCATAATCATGGCAATTATAGTAAAGCCAAATACTAAAATGCTGCCCTATGGAGCATTTGCGTCGATTCTAGCTCTTATGATTTATGGGTCTGCCCTGGAGAGTACAGAAGCTGAGCAAGAAATAGTTACTGAATCAAGCGAAGTGCTGGTCATAAAAGCAGAAAAAATTGAAACTAGAGAGATTCATGTTGTACAAGAAGGAGAGAATCTCTCTGTTATTTTTGAGCAATACAGGGTTCCATTAAATTCTACATACAAAATTTTTAGAAAAGATAAGTCTGGGGAGATTAAAAATATTATGCCAGGTGATAGACTGGAATTTATTTTTTACGGTGAGTTGCTTCAAGAAATAAGGATTATAAAAAGTACTTTTTTAGTTTTTGAAATTAGTATTTCTCCCGATATCCTTATTAAAAAAATTAAAAAAACATCTGATCAAATTACATCTTTCAAATCTGGAATCATACAATCATCTTTTTATCTCGCTGGACTTAAAGAAGATATTCCAGAGAGCGTCATAATGGATGTAGCATATATTTTTGGATGGGATATTGATTTTATATTTGATATTAGGAACGGCGATAAGTTTAGATTGCTTTATGAGACCTCTTTTATAGATGGAGTTAAAGTTAAAAATGGCAGTATTTTATTTGCAGAGTTTTTTAATGGGGAAGAAAAATATACAGCAGTTAGGTTTAAAGGAAAAAATAAACCATGGGATTACTTTAATAAAGACGGTGGCAGTCTAGAAAAAGCATTTCTTAGAGCTCCTCTAGATTTTGCATATGTAAGCTCGCATTTTAATCCTAACAGGCGTCATCCAATTTTGAATAAGATTAGAGCTCATAATGGCGTAGATTATGCTGCAAAGAGAGGAACTCCGATTAGAGCAACTGGAGAAGGAGTGATTGAATCAATTGGATGGAAGGGAGGTTATGGCAGAACTATTGTCATAAAGCATGGAGGAGAAATAACTACATTATATGCACATATGGAAAAGTATCATTCCCTAATTACGAAAGGTAGCAAAGTGCAGCAGGGGCAGACAATTGGTTATGTTGGAGATTCAGGGCTAGCAACAGCACCTCATCTCCATTACGAATTCAGAATTGGCAATAAAAGAACTGATCCGTTAAAAGTTCCTTTGCCATCAGCATCACCATTAAAAAAATCACTTTTAGTTGATTTTCAAGCGCTGCAAGCAGATTACGTGCAATTATCTAATCATCTATTACTTCGAGATCCAAATGAAGCTTTCTTTAAATAAGATGTATATCGGGACAATGAGTGGGACAAGCTTTGATGGCATAGACGTATGTGCAATTTCTGTTGGCAAAAGTATAAAGCTTGTTCAATTTGATTCTTTTAAATATCCAGCAAAACTCAAAAAAGAAATTTCGATAGCTATAGAACATCAAGCCCTTGGTCTTAAAGATTATCTTATGTTGCATCAAAAAATTGGTATGGCCTTTGCTGGGGCAATAAATAATTTTATTCTTAAAAATTCTTTTACTAGAAAGGAGTTCTGCGCTATTGGACTTTCTGGGCAAACATTATTTCATCAACCAAATAGTAAATATCCATTTTCGATTCAAGCCGGGGATGCAGGAATTATTTCTAAGGAATGCGGTATTGATGTTGTAAGTGACTTCAGAAATGATCATATTAAATTAGGAGGGGAAGGTGCGCCTTTAGTACCTGAGTTTCATCAAAAAATTTTTTCTTCCTCAAATAAGGCAAGACTAATTATTAATATTGGTGGGATTGCAAACTACTCATTTTTAAAAAATAAACAAGGGTTTCTCGGCTCTGATTCAGGGCCAGGAAATGCACTGATGGACTCATATTGCCAGAAATATTTAAATTGTGCTTTTGATAGAAACGGGTTAATTGCTAGGAAAGGTGTCATTCATCAGCCCTCATTAGAAAAAATGTTAGTTCATCCTTTTTTTAAAAAAGAAGGGGCCAAATCAACGGGAAAAGAAATGTTTAACTTGAAATTCATTCCAAAAATTCTTTTAACACTTTCACCAGAGGATATTTTAGCGACTTTAGTTGAGTTGACAGCAATAACAATTTCAGTAGCAATTAAGTCATACGAAAAGTCAGTAGATGAAATTATTATTTGTGGTGGAGGAATCAAAAATACCTTTATGCAAGAAAGAATAAGTCGACATGTATTAACTCCTCTGAAATCATCAGAGGTATTTGGCTATCCGCCTCAAGCAATTGAATCCATGGCGTTCGGATGGCTTGCAAGCCAAAGAATGGATGAAAAGAAGATGCTCGTAAAAAGAAATAAGGGTTTACTAGGAAAAATAAATAAATTTAAACTGTAAAAGACTCGCCACATCCACATGTAGTTTTTGCATTTGGATTGGTGATAATGAATTTTGAACCAGATAGATCTTCTACATAGTCCAAAGAGGATCCAAATAGATATGGATAAGAAAGCGAGTCAAGCAATATTGCAAAATCTGAAAATAAAATTACATCGTCATCTTCTGCAGGGCTTTCATCAAATTTAAATCCATACTGGAAACCGGAGCAACCACCCCCAGTTACATAAACACGAAAATTCTTTGTTTCACTGCTAGGCAGTAAGGATTTTATGCGTGTAACAGCATTTTCAGTTAAGTTGATAGAAGAAAACTCATTGTTCATTAGCAATAGTTTATAGGATTAAAAATAGATTCCGTAATATTGAGAAGAAAGTTTTTCTCCATGCTGGGGTTACAAGAGATAAAATAAACAAGATGAACTTATATTTAACTTACAAAGCACTTCACATACTTTTTATGGTTTCGTGGTTTGCGGGTATTTTTTATCTACCTAGGTTATTTGTCTATCATGTTGAGAGCGATAGTGTGGATGTAAAAAATCAACTTTCTATTATGGAGAAGAATCTCTTTAGATTTATTACTCCGCTTGGAATTTTAGCCTTAATATTTGGAATTATGATGGGTCTCTTAAGTTCTGATTGGGGCGCATTTTTTAGTCAAAGCTGGATAATGGCAAAGCTAGTGGTGGTGGCGTTATTGATAAGTTATCAGGTTATATGCTGGAAAATCCTTCAGGACCTTCGGACAGATAATCATGGTTGGACTGGCTTTCAGTTAAGACTTTTTAATGAGGCGCCAGTTATTTTATTGCTTCTAGGGATTATTGCAGCTGTGTTTAAATTTTAATTTCATAGGCTTGTTATTGGCTGTAATATGATTCATCAAATAAGGTTAAATTTGATATAGTGTAGCTTCTAATAGCTATTTGAATTGAGAAGAAGAGAGCTACAAAAATAAGTAAATAATTAAGTGCAATTAAAAAGAACAAATTCAGACTTACTATTCACCAAAGCGAAGGCTTTAATGCCCGGTGGTGTAAATTCTCCAGTTAGAGCTTTTAAGAATGTTGGGAATAATCCAATTTTTTTTAAATCCGCAAAGGGGCCAATTCTTACTGATGAGGATGACAATAATTACATAGACTTTATTGGGTCTTGGGGGCCGATGATTTTAGGACACTCAAATCCAAAAATAGTTGAGGCTGTAAAAAAGCAACTTGAACTTGGAACCAGCTATGGTGCACCCACCAGAATGGAAAATAGTTTAGCTGAACTTATTCAAAATCAGGTTCCAAGCATGCAAAAACTGCGAATGGTTAATTCAGGTACTGAGGCAACAATGAGTTGTATTAGATTGGCTAGGGGCTTTAGTGGTAAAAATAAGATTATAAAATTTACAGGCTGCTATCATGGTCATGTGGATTCTTTGCTAGTAAAAGCTGGCTCAGGCATTTCTACATTTGGCTTGCCAGATTCCCCTGGGGTCCCTGATGAACTTGCAAAATTAACCTACAGTTGTTCTTTTAATGACGCAGAGTCTGTTACAAGGGTTGTAAAAGAAATTGGAGAAGATTTGGCTGCAATTATTGTTGAGCCAATTGCAGGTAATATGGGATTTGTTCCGGGGCACAGAAATTTTTTACAAACTTTAAGAGATTTGTGCGATCAAAATAATGCGGTGCTAATTTTTGATGAAGTTATGTCTGGTTTTAGAGTGGGCCTGGGAGGTGCTCAAGAGCTCTATGATATTAAACCCGATCTAACGGCTTTGGGTAAGGTTATTGGAGGAGGTCTTCCAGTAGGATCGTTTGGAGGGCAAGAAGCAATTATGAATCAGCTGGCTCCAATAGGTCCAATATATCAAGCTGGTACTTTATCAGGAAACCCATTGGCAATGAGCGCAGGGATAGCTTTGATGACTGAGCTTATAAAGATAAATCCATTTGCAGAACTCCAAACTGCTTCAAAATTCTTATTATCCAGTATGAAAGAGATGCTAGATGCTAAGGGCATTCCATTTTCACATGCATCTATCGGAGGAATGTTTGGATTTTTTTTCTCGGAAGATCTTCCAAATAATTATGAAGAAGTCCTTGCTTCAGATGGCGAGTTGTTTATAAAATTTTTTAATGCGGCTTTAAAAAATGGAATATACTTTGCGCCCTCAAAATATGAAGCTGGGTTTATTTCTACTACCCATGATTCAAATATTCTTGAGCTAACAATAGAAAAAATTAATAAAGCCATAAAGGAGTTTTAAAATGAAGAATGATATTAGCGCAATTGGAAATGCCTTGGTCGATACTGTATTTAAGGTTCCCCAGGAATTAATTGAAGAACTTGGATTAGAAATTGATCAAATGACTTTATCTAGTTCAGAAGAGCAGGCACCTATTATTAAGCGACTGATTGAATCTGGTGCTGAGACTGTATCTGACTGTGGCGGATCAGCAACCAATAGCTTGGTTGCTGCAGCAAGTTATGGGGCCACATGCTTTCATTCATGCAAAGTGACCAATGACGAAGATGGCACAAGATATTTAGACAGTTTGAAAGAGGCTGGGGTTACTCATAAAGGAAACATGGCGGATGCAGAATCTATGTCTACTGGAAAATGTTTAATTCTTGTGACACCTGATGCAAAACGTACTATGACTACCTCATTAAGTATTAGCTCTTATATGGACAATCAAGACCTTGATTTGGATGAGATTGCAAATTCAAAAATCTTCTATGTTGAGGGTTATATGGTTACAAGTGAGGAGAACTATCAGTGTGTATTAGAGATTTTAAATCATCTAAAAGGATACCCTGAAGTAAAAATAGCTCTTTCTTTGTCTGACCCAGGCATTGTTGCTGGCTTTAAAAATAAATTTGAAGAAATTGAGTCTTTTGGCTTAGACTTTATATTTGGTAACGATGATGAGGCTATGGCATTTGTTGGGGCTGATAACCTTAATCAAGCATTTGAGATGCTTCAGTCAAAATCCTATACATCTGTTGTGACAATGGGAGAGGAAGGGAGCGCTGTTGTGAATTCCCATGAGATTATTAAGACTCCTAGAGTAAGTATTGAGGCTATTGACACAAATGGAGCAGGAGATATGTTTGCTGGAAGTTTCATGTATGCATTGCTTCAAGATCATGATTTGAAGTCATGCGCAGAGTTTGCAAATTATGGTGCAGCAAAAGTTGTAGAGACCTTTGGCCCTCGATTAACAAAAGAAGGCTATCAAGATACATTAAAAAGTTTTAAAAAAAGCTAGCTAAATATAGTACTTTCTGATAATTTCATCGACCTGAAAACTTTTAACAAGTATGCCAAAAAAGACTGACACCAAAAAAATTAAAGCCTCCGCAGCTAAAGCAAAAAAAGCTCCTGCGAAGAAAGCTCCTGTAAAAAAAGCTCCTGCGAAGAAAGCTCCTGCGAAGAAAGCTCCTGCGAAGAAAGCTTCCACCGCCTTTACTCCTTATAAGCCGAAGAAAGGAGAAAAATATATGAGCGCGAAAATGAAAAAGCATTTTCATGCTGTGTTAATTCAATGGCGTGAGCATCTTAAAGATGAAATGAAGAAGACCTTTGATCATCTGAAGAATAAAGGAGAATCATATGCTGATCCAATTGATAGAGCATCTCAAGAAGAAGAATTTGCATTGGAGCTAAGAACCAGAGACAGAGAAAGAAAGTTAATAAGTAAAATCTCCAAGTCTCTAGAGCAGATAAAAATTGATGACTATGGCTATTGTCACGCTTGTGGAATTGAAATTGGCATCAAAAGACTTGAAGCTCGTCCCACTGCGACTCATTGCATTGACTGCAAGACACTAGATGAAATTAAAGAAAAACAACTGAGTGGGTGAAATATCTCACTATTTGAGCTTCAATCAAGGTTGTGAATAAGAAACTTAAATTATCCTCGGCTCGCTCTCCTAAAATCCTCGAGGAAAACAAATTTAGCCCTCTAGCAATGGAGGTTGTTAGATCCTTGCAAAAATCTAATTTTCAGGCCTATCTGGTCGGCGGATGCATCAGAGACATACTGGTTGGAATTACACCAAAAGATTTTGATGTTTCGACAGACGCTACACCCGAACAAGTAAGAAAAATTTTTCGATCCTCTAGAATCATCGGAAAAAGATTTCGAATTGTGCATGTTTTTAGTCGTAATGAGTTGATAGAGGTGTCAACCTTTAGAGCTGATGCCTCAAAATCAGAAAATGCTGATGGATTAGTGAAAGATGATGATGGGAAAATTTTAAGAGATAATGTCTGGGGAAGTCTAGAAGAGGACTGTGTAAGAAGAGATTTTTCAGTTAATGCGCTATATTTTGATCCTATAGGAAATGTTCTGCATGATTTTCATAATGGAATGCAGCATATCCAAAAGAAAATGATTGCTTCAATTGGTGATCCAATACTAAGATTTGAGGAAGACCCTGTTAGAAGTCTCCGAGCGGTTAGATTTAGCTCCAAGCTAGATTTTAAGATTTCAGGAGACATTAAGGAAGCTATCTATAAAAAATCCTCTCTTCTTGGAAATATTTCCAATGCAAGATTATTCGACGAATTTTGTAAAATATTTCTTTCTCAACAAGCCCTGAATAACTTTGAAAAGCTTCAATCATTTGGTGCATTAAAATATCTTATCAATACGAAAATATACCCAGCAGATTCTTTTGGTCTAAAGTTTCAACATGCAGCACTAATCAATACAGATAATAGATTAAAGGCATCTCAATCAGTTACTCCCGGCTTTCTCTTGGCGGCTCTCATGTGGCCTAAGTTAATTGATGAAACAAAAGAAGAGGGAATGCTGAACCTTAAAAAGTTTTTTCGTAGTATGGATAAAATAATTCGAGAGCAACAAGAATTAACAGCAATTCCAAGAAAATTTCATGGCTATATTAAAGACATATGGTCTTTACAACTCAAGCTGGAAACTCGCTTAGGACATCAGCCTTATAAAATTTTAAATCATCCGAGGTTTAGAGCTGCATACGATTTTTTATTACTTAGAGAAGAAGCATCAAATGACTCTCAGGGCATTGGCGCCTGGTGGACAGAGTTTCAGAAAGTAAATAGACCAAGAAAAATAGAGATGTTACAAATCTTAAGGGACTCCAGAAAAGGACCTGTTGAGAAAAAATTTGGTTTCTTGGAAGAGTTAAGCTAATCTTTACAAAACGAAAGAAAAACCTCTATGGAACCAGCTTTACAGGAAGCACTGCTTCCAAAATATATTGCCATTGAAGGGCCAATTGGTGTTGGTAAAACAACACTTGCTCATAAAATTGCAGAAACATTTAATTACGATGTTTTTCTTGAGCAGCCAACTGAGAATCCTTTCTTAAAGAGCTTTTATAGAAATCCAAAACAATCTGCTCTCGCTACTCAACTATTTTTTTTATTTCAAAGAATGCAGCAAATAGAAGATCTCAAACAACGGTCGTTGTTTGAACCTGTAAGAGTTGCAGATTTTCTTATTCAAAAAGATCGTTTATTTGCAGAAGTTACTCTTTCTGATGAAGAAATGGGTCTGTATGACAAGGTCTATGAACATTTAACCCTAGATGCTCCTTCCCCAGATTTGGTTATTTATTTGCAAGCTCCTGTTGAGGTATTACTGGATAGAATAAATAAAAGAGGCAATCCGGATGAAAAATTCTTAACAGTGGATTACTTGGAAAGGTTGAATGATGCTTATTCTAAATTTTTTCTTTACTTTGAGAATGCTCCACTTCTTATTATTAATGCCTCTGACATTGATCTAGAAAGTGGCGGCTCTGATTACGATATGTTGATCAATAAAATTATGTCAGACCCAAGGGGTAAGAATTTTATCAATCCTCAGCCCTCTATTCTTTAAAAGTTTTATCTACTATTTATGAGCGATAAAGTTTACGAACCACCCAAGAGCTTAAGCAATCCGCACATAGAAGATCTAGATCATTATGCGGCTATGTATAAACAATCTATTGAAGACCCCAAGACATTTTTTAGAAACGAAGCTTTGCAAAACCTTGTGTGGAGTGAGCCATTTACTCAAGTCCACAATGATGAGTTCATAGGATCAAGATGGTTTGAAGGAGGTAAGCTTAATATTGCTTTTAATTGCATTGATAGGCATCTAGCAGAACATTCTAGTAAAACTGCTCTCATATGGGAGGGAGATGAGCCAGATCAATCTAAAGAAATATCATACTTCGAACTGCATCAAAACGTTTGTAAGTTTTCCAATGTTTTAAAAGATCTAGGTGCAAAAAAAGGCTCGAAAGTTTGTATCTATATGCCTATGATTCCCGAAGCTGCATATGCAATGTTGGCTTGTGCAAGAATTGGAGCAATACATTCAGTGGTGTTTGGAGGTTTCTCTCCAGAATCTTTGAAGGATAGGATATTGGATGCTGACTGCAGCATCGTTGTAACTGCTGATGAGGGAGTGCGAGGTGGCAAAACTATTCCTCTAAAAAATAATGTTGATGTTGCTCTAAAAAACTGTCCTGCGGTAGAGCATTGCTTAGTTATTAAAAGAACAGGTTTAGAGACCGAATGGATGGATGGAAGAGATGTGAGGTATGAAGAAGTTTTTAATGCTGCCTCGGATCAATGTGAATGCGAGCCAATGGATTCAGAGGACCCATTTTTTGTTTTGTATACATCTGGCTCAACCGGAAAGCCCAAAGGAGTAATGCATACCACCGGTGGGTATTTGTTAGGTGCGCATTTGAGTTTTAAATATTTGTTTGGGCACAAAAATGAAGATAAGTATTGGTGCACAGCAGACGTGGGATGGATTACAGGTCATAC
>Ga0209384_1001404_pt1 | contig 12616 bp, 24 predicted proteins | sample CoawatmetaG05DNA_FD_187511 | JGI IMG/M metagenome (GOLD analysis project Ga0209384, IMG submission 187511) | Marine microbial communities from the West Antarctic Peninsula - Coastal water metaG058-DNA (SPAdes) (version 2) | ecosystem: Environmental > Aquatic > Marine > Coastal ... | reverse complement strand
TCTTAGCTTCTTTCAAGATGTCCCGATCAGATACAAGTCCGACCTTCTCGACAGACCAGTTGGCCCAGTCACCTTGGTCATTGCTATCTTCAGTGGAGGTTAGTTTCCACATGGTAGCGAAGACGGCTGGCGTAACCATAGCTCCTGTCTTAGGATGCTTGATCTTCTGCATAGCGATCTGTGTCTTCCAACGACGGCTGTGCTTTAAGGCACTAGACTTCATGTCGATCACAGCGAGTTGGAACATCCCATCGTCACCAAGAACTAACACAAAGTGTTGATCAGACTTAACCAGTTCGTTGCCATGCGGTAAGATTTCCTTGGAGCCTACACGGTTAGTTTTCTGAAGTATTGGATCGGACGGGCTGATCTCTCCCTTGTAACCACCACCTTGCTCACGAGGTACGAACTCAAGATACTTAGTAACCTGATAGCAGGGGATAACTGTTATACCAGTGCTACCGTCCCAGTATTCCTTGGTGACATTGTTATAAATGCTACCCAGTTCTGCACCCTCGATGTACTCAGGCTTTTTCTTGTTGAGTTGTGGGGATAGTTGCTGACCTAAACGAATAAAAGGTATCTCTAATTCGCTGGCGTCAAACACTGTACCTTCGCCGGCACTGTCAAAGATATCATCCAAAACATCTGTGCTTAACTCTGCATTTTTTTTCGTTGCTACTGCGTTTCCCATTATGTTTTCCTTTTGATTTCTGCTGCGTTTGCTATGAATGCCCCGAACATGTCGAGGTTGATTGGTTTCCCTGCGGTCACACGTTCTTTGATGAACGCCTTGAGTGTGCTGGGATGGACGTGGGTCTTGGTCGAAGGATCAAAACCTTTCTCGCGAAGGATGCCAACGACATCTCCGGCCAGATTGTCTTGGCCCTTACCAAAGGAACAAGTGATGTCATTCTTTATGATGTCATCAAGATTGTTTTCCCGTAGCCAATCGAACGCCTGTTCTTTATTAGCGGCTGGGATAGACGCATGTACCATCATCTTACGTTGGACAGTGAGCCCGTCTACATCGAGACGTTCAACACCCATTTCATCCATCAATGCTGGTATGTTTTCTACTGAGAGCTTATGTTTCTCAGCCTTCAAAGACTTCAGATGCACTTCAGCATCATCGATCTGGTCCTCCACGTTGCGGAGTTTTCGTACAAGGTTGGATAGATCCTTCCCCGTTCCTACTGTGACATCAGCCAGAGCTTGGCCTTCGTCAAACATGTCTTCAAATATATCACTCATAAGTATTCCCTCTTCAGAGTTGTGGTTGACACACAAGCAATGGTGTGCAAAAACTACGATACAGGAGGAAACAGATGACTGTCAACTATAAATTTAAAACCGTACCATATGACCACCAAAAGACTTCCTTGGACGCAGCCGGAGATAAAACATCCTTCGGCTTCTTCATGGAGATGGGCACTGGTAAATCTAAGGTGCTGATCGATAACCTTGGTCAGCTATTTGTAGATGGTAAAGTTAACTTCGCTTTAATCATCGCGCCGAAAGGTGTGTATCGTAACTGGGTAGCCAAAGAAATTCCTCAACACATGTCGGATGACGTACCGCATCGCATAATCCGGTGGGTGTCAGTCGGAAACAAGAAGCAACAGGCTGAGGTGCAGTCGGTGAAGGAACCATTCTCTGGTCTTACCATCTTTGTTATGAATGTTGAAGCGTTTTCTACAAGCAAAGGACAAACAGCAGGCAAGTGGATGGCTAAACACTTGGGCCAACACGGCATGATAGTTGTTGATGAGTCCACAACCATAAAGAATAGCAAGGCCAAGCGCACCAAGGCACTCATAAAGATTGCCGAAGGGTTCCGCTACAAAAGATTGCTGACCGGATCACCCATAACTAAATCACCTATGGATATCTATGCACAGGCAGAGTTCCTCGGCCCTGGGATGTTGGGTTATGATTCCTTCTATGCATTCCAAGGTCGGTATGCTGTGCTTCAGCGCAGAACTATGGGGGCCCACGCCTTTCAACAGGTGCTGGGGTACAAGAACCTAGAAGAGTTGACCGAAAGAATAGATCGGTTCAGCTATCGGGTGCTGAAGAAAGATTGCTTGGACCTGCCGGAGAAAACATACACTGCCAGATACGTTACACTGACATCAGAACAGGCGAAGATGTATGACGACATCCAACGGCAAGCTCTGTTGCTACTAGATAACGGGGAGTTGGTCACCGCACCAGCAGTAATCACCCAGCTTCTAAGGCTACAACAAATTATGTCAGGTCATCTGAAGACTGACGACGGTACGATGCTGTCGTTCCCAACACGCAGGATGGATGCGCTACTAGAAATCATGGACGAACATGATGGCAAGGCGATCATCTGGTCTAGGTTCCGGCATGACATAAAAGAAATCACAGCTACATTAAACAGAACCCTCGGTGATGGATGCGCTGCCGCATACTTCGGGGACACTGGCGACGATGAGCGCCAGGATATTGTTACTAACTTCCAGAATCCTAATCATCCTCTCAAGTTTTTTGTGGGGAATCCAGCTACCGCAGGGTACGGCTTAACTTTGACCGAGGCTAATCTTGTGGTATACTATGCCAATGACTTCAACTTGGAGACTCGTATCCAAAGCGAAGACAGGGCACACCGAATCGGTCAGAAAAACCCTGTCACTTATGTCGATCTAATTAGTGAAGGTACACTCGATGAGCGTATCGTTAAGTCACTTAGATCTAAGATTGATATCAGTGCAAAAGTTCTTGGAGAGGATGCTAGAGAATGGCTGACACTAAAGCCGGCGAAATAAAACACGATGCCGCAATAGAAACTATGGTTGATTATAAACGTGGACTAAGGAACCTGGACACTGGTTCTAAGATGCTGTCCTTGCAGACGGGACTAGACGAGGACATCTCTGCACTAATCTTGAAGTCCATGAAGCGGGACAACGTAACTCAGATCCGAGGCTATAGTAAAGAACCGGAGAGACTTCGTAAATCAAAGATAGGAAAATCAAATGAGCCTAAAAGATAACTTCGAATGTCGTTACGATCAGATCAAAGCAAAGTTTGCAGAGTTTCATAGTGAACATCCAGATGTCTATCAGTGGGTAACACAGTTCACGTTTGAATTGATTGACCGTGGCTATGAGAACTACTCGATCGATGGTGTGTTAATGAGGGTGCGCTGGGAGAAGGACATCTACTACGATACATCTGTCGGGTTTAAGATTAACAATAACTTCTCAGCGTTCTATGCTCGTATGTTTATGGAAGAGTACCCAGATCATGAAGGGTTCTTTCGTACACGCAGGCAGATCAGCCTGATGGCGCCGGCGATTAATCAAGACGAGCTAACGCCAGAGTTCTTTGATGCACTATAGACTACCAGATGGAAATGTACTGATAAGTTTTTCGGGGGGCAGGACCAGTGGGTTCATGCTCCACGAAATACTAAAGGCGAACGACGGTCTTCCCGAAAGGTGCAAGGTGTTGTTCGCCAACACTGGTCGAGAGATGCCGGAGACGCTGGACTTTGTACAAGAGTGCAGCGAAAGGTGGAACGTTCCTATTACTTGGCTAGAATATAACCGGCGTGATAGTAAAGTAACCTTTGATATAGTCAACCATAACAGTGCCAGTCGTACCGGCCAACCGTTCGAGTCCATGCTGACCAGCGCAAAGATACTACCCAATGTGCATCGACGGTTCTGTACCCAAGAATTAAAAGTAAAGACAATTAAAAGATACCTAGTGTCTCAAGGTTGGAAGACCTGGGCCCAAGCAATCGGCATCCGCAAGGATGAAGGCCGTCGCATCAAGGTGTCTAAAGAAAAACGATGGGACAACTGGTATCCATTGAACGATGCTGGCGCCACTAAGGCTACGGTCATGGAGTTCTGGAACGCACAGAAGTTTACACTGAATTTATACGGGCCCAATGGTGTGACACCCAAAGGTAATTGCGATGGCTGCTTTCTTAAATCTGAGGCCACGCTTGCTATGATGTGGCGCGAACACCCCGATAGAATGCAGTGGTGGGCTGACGTGGAAACCCGTAGGTCAAAAGAGATAGGTAAGAAGTGTCACTTCCATGAGAGCCGGACATACGCTGGGCTGGGAGAGTTTGTCAGTAGGCAAGGGGACTTTATCTTTGATGATGAAGCCTATCTATGCCAAGCAGATGACGGGGAATGCACTGGCTGAAACGTAAAACGAGGCGGATAGTGTCCAACACCCCGCCTCGCTTCTTGTCATTCAAAGTAAAACCCTCAAGTCAGAGGACACGGGATCCCCATCCCGTATGTATTATGTAACATCTTTCCCGCCTTCATCATAGGCTTTTCTTATCAAGACAGATAGCTGCCGTGCCATCGAGCGTTGTTCCTCGTCGGCTAACGTGTGAAGTTTAGCGTGATCCTCTAACAGGACGGCCACGTTTCTAAACTTAGGCGCTTCTTTGGTAGGTGCGTTCTGCATGATGGTCTCCTTGTATGTCACCTGTTGATTACTTCTACAAGGTATGTGACCCAAACGCAAGTCAGTCCTCAAAGTCTCGTAGTGTAGCCGCCCACATTATCAAAGACCCCATCCTCGTAGGGTCGGTGCTGAAATCAACTCGGCAGATAACAGCACGTTCGTACAACCTGGTGCATGCTCGATGGCATTCGGCTGGAGATGCAGTGTCTAATGTCGTGGATGCATTGGCACTAATTTTATCGGACACCTCCTTGTCAGTCCAAAGTCTACCCGTCTCAGTGTCAGCCCATAGTAGGCGCATGATCTCGTTGTCCAGGGTGGGTGTCATAGTTACTGACGAGGACCACGCTGCATTATCTGTCTCAACAAATTTCCTGGTGTCGGGCGAAGTCTGCTGCGGGGTGTCACGAGGTACATCAACACGCATCGCCCTCCAAGGAATAGTGAGCCGCTTGTCTTCATAGTTGGGTAGAACATAAGCCGTAACCAACCCCCCCTCTCTCAGGTTCATGCGCCCCATGATCCGAGCGTTGATAAAGATCTGTTCACCCGCAGAGTTAACCGCAAACGCACTGCCCGAAAATGATTTCATCTCCACAACAGCTTCCATCCTAGTGGTATCTAAAGTACTTTCCATTCGCCATTCTCCCTAATTACTTTTTTCTGACCTCTTAGCTCTATGAGCCAAGTCTTTATCATGCACTGCTTCACCTTTAGCTGGCGCTGTAGCATGGGTAGTGTCCAGAGTGGACGGGTCTTCATCAGCCGCAGCATATAGAACCTGATCATGTCTTCGGTCAGAACTATATCTGGTCCACGCCTCTGTGTCGGCCGGCATATAGCCATCATCCTCTTGTTCTCCAACGGCGCCACCTTCGCCATCGCCTGCCCGAGTTCTTGCTCGGTGTACTTCATCTCGTAGTCTTTCATTTTCTATCCACAACTCTTCTTCTAACCAATCAAGGTAGTCGGCCACCGCATCTAGGATATCGGCGCCGATCTTTTCTGGGGGGACGCCGCGCCTTATGCCAAGGGCAATGAGGCGAAGCTGGTAGGATCTATCAGATATTGTATCCATCACGACGCAAACCCTCTACAAAAGTTTGAAGCTCACGCCGCGCTCGATCCAAGTCTTGAGTTGTATTCGAGTGTGGATCATTGCTGAGTGACGAATTAATTCTGCCATCAACTTGGTTGCGAAGAAATCTAAGCTCCGCATCCTGGGCAGGGTTCAATGGTTTACTCATCGTCATCGTCCCACCCCTCGATCTCGCCATCGCCATTGCAATTATCGCAGACCATAGTCTGGCAATCCAAGTAGCCATAGGGGTTGCAGTTTGACATGGGAACTGGAACCTCGAACTCCATGGTTCCCTCGCCCGAACATTCGGGGCATGTGATCAAAGGTATTTCCGGTACTTTAGCAATCATAGTCATAGTATATACTCCTTAGTTAAATGATATCCTGACTGGCATATGTGTGCCGCGCTTATACTTCTTCTTAGTTCGGGCCACGCCCGTCAAACCATTCCATGAATACGTTGTGTCGTACCCATCGATGACGCGCTCAACTCTGCGGACGTAGTTAGTGTCACACTTCTGTTGGTTCTGATACCCGACCACCTGTTGGTTGCCGTTCTGTGCAACATCAGCCCCGAAGATAGCACCCAACACAGTCATAGCATCTCGTCCATCACCGCTACCAAACTGGTTGCCAATCGCGCCGCCAAGCACAGCCCCGAACAAAGTGTCGATCGGGTTAGATGGTCCGCGGCTCCCGTACATAGGGACAGATACATTGCGGCATGAGTTAACAGGATCAGAAAAAGTAACCTGTCTGTACACTGGGCGGACATCCACCACATGCGCCTTGACGTTGTATGTCTCAGCGTGGACCGCGGACGAGGCACATACTAAGCCTATTAATAAACTCTTATACATTTTTTGTTTCCTCCTGTTGTTTAACTCTTTGATTGACACCCAGATTATATATCAACTCATCTCTAAAATCGACAAGAGATGTCATCATCTCATCGGTATCCGCTTGAGCAATCTCATCCAGCTTGTTTAAAACATAATAAACATACACATAATCTTCTTTCATACGTCCCATAACTACACGTTCTCCCAAAAATCAACGGACATCTTGGTGCGCTTGGAACCATAGTACTTAATTATACGCTCCAATATATCACGAGGTGGAAAAAAGGGTCCACGCTCATACCGAGACAACATCGACTGAGATATACCTATCGCATCTGCCACCTCAGTTTGAGACACACGCCGTGCAGGATTAACCACAGAAACAATGCGATGCCGAAGCTGTCGCAGTTTCTTGTGGTTGAACTTTAACTCGAACACATAATCCTCCATCACCAACTCCCATAGTATTCGACAGACTTCCAAGTGTTGTCTTCCTTGTCCAACCAATCGGCTGCATCCCGTAGCATCTTCAAGGTCTCCGCTACTTTCTCCGGCTCCTTGTGCCACGCATCGATCTCCTCTCGGTAGCCTGCGTCCAGCAAATCACCTTGCTCCACGGCATCAGCAATCTTACGCAGATCGTCCGACTCCAATTCAATCTTAACTGAACCATCCTCGCAGTAGTTATCGTTGATGTAATTGTGCAGAGCCCAATGCTTGCGCCAGTATCCCATCTTTAATCGTTGGCTCTCGACAGGATAACTATCGACCTTGGCCCTCGGTAAATTGTCCTGATGCTCAGGAACATACTTGTCCCCAGTTAGATACATGTCTAGTCCCATTATGTTTCCTTCCTTGTTTCCATGTAGCTTTCGATTAAACCTTGCGCGACTTGAGGAACGATGCCGTTACCGTAGGCGCGCAATCGTCCCACCCTTGAGGTAGCCCCATCAACCAACGGGCATGTGCTGGGTTCAACTGGCCTCCACTTGCCATCTCGGCAGAAGAGCCAGTCAGCATCTTTCCAGTGGCCGTTAGTCTTGCCGCTTGGTCCTCGCTCCATGCCGTCAGTTGCGCTTGCGCTCCCGTGTTCCACCCGTGCTTGCCCGTCAGATGTGAGGGTGCTATCCCCGTGCCCCCCGTCATGGAGGTCGGTGTTGCCCAGCCCCCCGTCAGTTGAGCCGTTACGTCCAAGGTGTCCGTGCTGATCTTCCCGTTCCTGATCCGGCCCCCTTGGTATCCGCCCTTGTGATCCCGCGTTGTCGGTGTCGGCCACGAACCAGAGGCGTTGCCTGATGTGCGGAGCGCCGAACCCCGATGCGCTGAGATCGAACGCCCCGAAGGCGTAGTCCTTTGCTTCCATGTCAGTTTGTACAAGGTCGAGCCAACCGAGGCCGTCCTTGCTTGCAACTTGCTCTCCAAAGATTGTTGCAGGGCGACACTCTTGAATGAGGTGGTTCCAATGGGGCCACAAATGCCGCTCGTCAGAAGTCCCTGCTCTTTTGCCTGCGCCGCTGAAAGGCTGACACGGGCACGATCCGGTCCAAACAGGTCGGTCGTCGGCCCACCCTGCGCTCCTGAGTGCGTGGCTCCAGATGCCAATCCCTGCGAAGAAGTGGCACTGAGTAAATTCAAAAAGTTCTTCTGGTCTGACATCACTGATGCTCCTATCATCGACCACACCATCCGCGATGTGGCCTTGTTTGATTAAATTGCGTAGCCATTCTGCGGCATACGGATCGATCTCGTTGTAGTAGGCACTCATTTCATGGCCTCCTTCACACGCTTGGCCGATTCCAAAGTCGTGGACCATCGTGTCTCATAAGGTGGAAGGTGACTTGAATTATACTGTGCGTCCAAGTCATTCCACATCCCATCCCAACGCTTGATGAAATCATAGATCCATGTGGATTGCTCGGGAGTGAGCTCGTACTCATGGATCAACTCCATCGCATCCATGCACTTGAACTCTTGTTCAGCGTCCGCGCACCATGCTTCATACTCCTTGGTCAATAGCTCAATGGTTTTTGTAGGGGTCATGCGAACCTCTCCTTCAACCGCTTGGCGGCTTCCAACCGAGTGAGGTTGACACCCCTAGTGTCAAATGCCTCAAGAGAACGTCTTGCATCCTCGTCATTTGCACAAAGATCCTCAAGGTGCTCAACCATGTGGTCAATCGCAACTTGCAACACGTTCATCTCCAAGTCTGACATAAATGGATTGTTCATATCGCCACCGCAACCATGTTCTCAGTTGCGGCAAGGTCGTAGTCTTGACCAATGCCAACATCCGCAAGAACACCCTCAACAAGACTACAGTACTCGTCAAATAAATCTTGAGCCTCTTCAGTGAAGCACACATCCCCCTCTTCCTCAGGAGGCTCATAAAGTTCAATGAGGTCACCTTGATGCTCTACCATAATAGCCTCCGCCATCGTTGCGTAGAGTTCAACATATGTTGAGTTGGGTAAAAGTATCATGCGCTTGCCCTCCAAAGTGTTAGAGCCTCGTCAAACGGCATATCGTTTAAGATACGTCTAGTCTCACCCGCTTGCTTGTTAATAACCCATTCGCCCTTGGTCGTAGTCGGGTGGTACTTGGTCTGGTAAATACCCTCCTTGGATAAGAGTTGAATTAAAACATAAGACTTCATCTTGCGCTTGAGTTCCCTCGTAGAAAGCCAATCATTTACTTGGTCACCGCACCAACCCTCTAATGACTGAGCAAAACCATCCTCACTCCACTCACTAGGCTCATTCGGTAATGATTTGAAATACTCGTGAACCGCCTTCATCGTAGCGCGGTAGTCACCCTTGAACTTAGGGTGGTCATAGTCACGATCGCATCCGCCGTGCCCATCGTTGCTCACAATAGCAACAGGCTTGCCGTCCACAAATAAAGACGCTTGGTAGCAATGTGTCTCTTCACTTGCCCACTCAGTATGCTTGATTGCTTTAAGTTCTAGTTTCATAATAATCCTCGTTGATGTTAATATCTAGTTGATACTTGTACCCTAATTGCAGGAAACTTGTATGTCAAACAATTGTTTTGCAGGTACTGGACCTCGGTCCACGGATCTTGGGTGAGTTTCCCCCGATGACAGTGATTACACTATAGGCGTTTTTTACACAGATTTTATTTTTATTTTTATTTTTCATTTGAATATGATGTACTCAGTGTACTCACCGTACTCAACACCTTCTTTGTATAGCCCACTCCTGAGTACACTTGAGTACACTGAGTACACTTCTGGGAAGAAAACGCCTATATAGGACTGAAAAGCAGCGACCTTGTTCTCGTTGCCAACGTACTCACTTTGGTATAACTTGTTAACAGGAAACAACGAGGTCGCCATGCCATCTGCTAAGAAGAAAATTGAAGAAGAACATGGTCGAACACTGACAAACAGGCAGACAACTTTTGCACGTTACATAGTCGAGGGTATATACTCGAACGCAGACTGTGCGCGTAAGGCTGGGTATTCTGTGGATGTTGCGGCTAAACAAGCGTCCATCTTGTTGAACGGTCGAGACTACCCCCATGTGCTAGACTACATCAAAGATATGCGGGAGGAGCGGGTGCGCAGGTACGGGGTGACCACCATTGGTCAACTTGAACGCCTCCACAAGCTCTCTGTGGGGGCCGAGGAGAACAACCAGTTTTCTGCCGCCATCAATGCTGAGAAGATACGCTCCGCGTTGGGAGGTTTGACCATCGATCGCCGAGAGAACATCAACACCATTGACCAACTGTCGCGTGATGAGATCACCGCTCGCCTTGCCAAGTTGCAAGCCCAATACCCGCAAGCGTTCATGGTTGATATAACACCGAAGGAAACACCTGATGAGCAAGGGTCCGGAAGCAAACTTTTGGAACACGATCCGATCGAACCTACCACCGAAGACGTTCGCGACAAGGATTGAAAACAAGCACGGAGGGGGTGTGCCCGACGTTCATCTTGTCTGGGACGGCATCCCGATTTGGTTGGAGTTAAAAGTAAGCAAAGGAAACGCGGTCAACATCTCGCCTCATCAAATCGCTTGGCACATGGCATACCATGCCCGTGGAGGGCTGAGTTTTTACTTGGTAAAGAGGTCCAAGGACCGTGATATACTTTTATTTGGGGGTGATCAGGGGCCCATGGTCCTTGATTTGGGGTGCCTTGCGCCCTGCGCCCTGCGCGTTGACACTGTACCTGAGTTGTTCTGCGCCCTGCGCCCTTTATTGGTGGATAAATTGTCTTGCGCCCTGCGCCCTGCGCCCTGATTCTTTTATTACTGTACGCCTGCGCAGGCAAAAAGAAAAGGGGACCGAGAGCCGTGGCCCTTGGTCCCCTCGATTGGTTAGTGTTGCACGATTGCGATTGATTTTGACGACTTGACCGAGGTCCCGCCGCATAATTTGCAGGCATTGCATTGGACCCGCTGCCCTGCTTCCTTGCTGGCGGGGCATAGGATCTCTTTACCTTTGATTAACTCGCCAAGGTCCGCGATTACTCGGAAAGTCCGGTTGCCACGGTCCCAATGATCGAGCGCTTGCGCTTCGGTATCTGCGCTTTGCATCGCGATATCTGGACGGAATCCAGATTGATGCGAGTATGCCAGGTGTGATTCGCATTGGCGAATGAGTTGGTCCCATATCCAGGACGGAACCGCCGCTGGGTCGCCGTAAGTTCCAATACGAACCACGCGCCCTGCGCCTAAGTCCACACGGTCGCCCACGTTATCCGCCGCCGGATATACGCCGCGCATGTATGATTTATAAACGATTGTTGGACCTTGACCGAGGTTAACGTAGCAGTCACGCTTGACCGCTTGCTTGCGCACTGGGTCGGTCGTCGGTGTGCCTCTGAATTTGCAGTCGCCGCATATGCTAAAATCTGCGCCCGTTTTACTTGCGTTTAAAGGTGAGATATCCGAGCGGATAATGTAAGTTTGCAACACCTTGCCCGTCTTAGTATTGCGGTCGCTATAGGTCGCTATAACGACAATTGGTTTACCATCCAAGAGGCTGGGCCCGTTGTATATGATCCCGTTTTTCATGTTGTTTCTTTCCATTGTTGAATGCTTAAATACTAGCAGATTGTGCAGGGCATACAAGTATTAATTAACCTTGCGCCCTTGCCCTGCGCCCTGCGCCCTTTTTATTTTAACCCTGCGCCCTGCGCCCTGCTCTTTTTTTATAGGCTTGCCCAGGCGCTGGGCCGGTACGCAAAAAGCCCAGGCGCGTCAACGCCTGGGCTCGAGGTGAAAGAGGGGCCGAAGCCCCTCGATCTATGCATCCTCCTTTGCTTTTTCTTTGGTTACTTTGTACTCGATCACATCGTCAAAACGATTGGCGGTACTTACACCGCAATTTTCTAATCGATCGCCTGCACTCCGGATCGCCGCACGGATATCTTTGTGGAGTTTTATCTCGGTAGACCACCTCCCCAACTCTCCACCGTGATCAGTTAAAAATTTATCTAAGACAATCAAGTCTCCCAACGACACGGTCATATCGACCACGATGTTGCTTTCAAGTACAAATTTAACTTTCATTGTTCTTTCCTTTTCTAATTGAGAACACCTATTTGATACCACGGTACATACAAGCAGTCAACAAGTATAGTGTATTCCAGGTGAATAAATTAATCTGCCCTGCGCCCTTGACATTTTTTTACGAGCGAAGCGAGTAACTAATTTGCCCTGCGCCCTTGACATTTTTTGCGAGCGAAGCGAGCAAGCTCGAGGCTACCGGCACCGGTCTTGATACCCGCAGTCTTGATATACCCCGTGACATTCGCAGTATGTTGTCGATCTTGGAGTAGGTGCTGCCGAGGGGTAGCGGCGTATGAGTGGGGCAACCGGCGTCATCTTAAAGGTTTCACCCTCGATGAAGCGCAATACCCAGCCGGATGTATCAGGCTCTTTAGTCATGGTCTCTCTCCTTAGTTTCCGTAAGAATTCTTTTTAATTGTTTTATTGAACGTCCCGAGATACGGGACAACTCTACTAGTGTGATGTTAGTGCTGTCGAATAGATCTATAATCTCTTGCCGTGTCATGGTCTCTCTCCTTAGTTGAATAGGATGCGGGCCCTGGATCCAGGGCCCGACACCAATTAAACTATTGGAACAACTGAGTGTATTCGTGGTTATATAAGAACGATTTAAAGTTAATGCCCGCCAGGTCGGCTGCTTCCCACTCGGTACGGAACTGGGTAGCGTCGTCGCCTTGCAAAAAGAAC
>Ga0209384_1001397_pt1 | contig 12661 bp, 13 predicted proteins | sample CoawatmetaG05DNA_FD_187511 | JGI IMG/M metagenome (GOLD analysis project Ga0209384, IMG submission 187511) | Marine microbial communities from the West Antarctic Peninsula - Coastal water metaG058-DNA (SPAdes) (version 2) | ecosystem: Environmental > Aquatic > Marine > Coastal ... | reverse complement strand
TTAAAAAATTCTTTAGAAAATGTTCGTATTCTAAGCAATCATCTAGAGTTAGTAATTTATTTTCTGTAAAATATTCATCTGGGGACATACTATCAATTAATTCTTCTTCATCAGAAAATTCTTCTTCGATTATTTCCCATAATGTTGCACAATCATTAGGTGTAAATGATAGAGAATTCTTAATGAAATCATTATTAAGATCCTTAATATCTGTAGAACATAATGGGTGAACGGATTCTAATCCATCGTTATAAATCCATCTCTGGTGATTAATAAATCTTTTATTATATTCTACATAATGAATCTTTTTTGAAGGATTGATTTTATTAAAAGTTTTTTTAAGAAAATCAATATTACCGATAGTAGCTGAAAGTGCTAGAAAATTACAATCTAATATCTTAATTAGATTTTCATATACATCTCCATCATCTGATTTATTAAGATTATGGATTTCATCAAATACAGCGTAGTCAAAATCATTACCTATTTTATGGAGATTGTTTTCTATTTCTTTAGGAGTACCAACAAATATGTTTGTTTTGGAGTCAAACGAATTTTGTGATAGATTTTCAACTAAGTAGTGGACTTTATATCCCATGTAGATAAAATGTGATCCAACCTGGTAGGCAACTGGTTTAGCTGGACAAACATATAAAATCTTTTTATGAATAATACCTGTGCTCATAGCGATCCATGTTTTACCGGCAGATGTAGGTGCTTTTACTAAGCAAGATTCTTTTTTATTCACAATATTTATGACTTCTTTTTGCCAATCATCTAATTTCTTAACAGGATTATCCCAGAAATTAAGAGGTGGAAGCAGATATCCTAGTTCTTTCATCATATAAAGTTTGTATTCATATTTTTGTAATTTATTACCGATTAAATCAACTAAAGGTTTATAGTCGATATTAATAGTATCTTTTAATTGATAATAAAGTGAAATAATATAATTCATATATTTCTTTTTATCATAATTCCAATAGTTTTCCAATAGAAGATATTTCATTTTCTCAATACCTTCTATAGATTCTAATAATTTAACAGATTTAAAAGGATCATTAATATCCTTATTTTCAAATAAAAAAGGTATAGTTGCTAAGTCATCCTTAATCATTTTTAGGACACGTTTCTTATTAACTTCTTCTCTAATAATGTCCGCTTTTTTCATAACTGGTTTCTTTTTATTATTTTTCTTACCTTTATTAATAATTGGTTTCTTATTTTGTAAAGTATCCTCAATAACATGCTTAAGATTTGTATTTACAGTTGATGATAAATCACGAATAAATACATTGAAATTATTTTTATCAACGTTTTGTTTTAATAGATAATCCATTATACACTATATTTAATCAATATTTTCTTAAATAGTATTAATCATTTTAATAAATATTATATATATAATATGATTATTGGTATATCAATTCAATAGTTATTGGTCCAGATGGATGTAAATTCCATCAAATAGATTCACTGAAATAATTAAATTAAATTAAATTAAATTAAATTAAATTAAATTAAATTAAATTAAATTTTTTTCTATTATATATATATATATATATTTATGTCTGATGTCCCCACACACCCATCATCCGGAGATGTTAGTTCAGCAGTTGTTGTTTTGAGGATGAAAAAAGGTTCGGAAAAAGACGGTTGTTTAGAAGTTGGTCTCGCACAACGAGAAGAAATATGGTCGTATTTTCCAAGTTCTTTTATAAAAGAAAAGTTGGCGGCGGAGACTAAAGAATTGACGGACAAATTGGATACGGCAACAGAAAATATTCTTGTTCTGGAAGGACAACTGCTTACCGTGGGGAGTACCACGGCACTCCCCGGTGCTCATGTGCTACCGCCGCCCGTGCATGCGTCCGGGGCAGTAAGTAGCGGTGAGGCGAAGGTCACAGAATTGACGGCCAAAGTCAAAGCGGCGAAAGCGAATATTGATGTCAAGCATGCAGAGTGGTTCTCGGCGACAGAGAAGGTGAGAGAGGCGCGGGCGGTGTTAGTAGACACGAGTTCCACCCCCGAGGCGCGGACTGCTGCGGATACATTGCTGTTGACAGCGGTGCCATTCGCTCAGGCCGCGAGCGCTGCCGCGGTTGCGGCGGAAGTAGAGTTCGAAACGGGGAAAAAAGAGTTAGAAGAGTTGAAGGCAGCGACAGCGACGCCGCCGCCGACCGTGGAGGGCGAGCCGAGCGACGATGCAGAGGTGGTGGTCCGAAACGCGGTCGTGGTGCCGCCGCCACCGCTTGCCGCCGCCGCCGCCGCCGCCGGGGATGAGGATGAGGATGAGGCTCAGTCAGGGGCGGTGGCGGCTCAAAATTGGTCGTTGGGGGGTGGAAGACCAAGAAAAACAATGAAAAAAAGGAAAACAAGAAAAACCATGAAAAGAAGAAAAAGATATTACTAGTTAAAATTGTTCATATTTAGGGGTAAATTTTTCTTTAGATTCATCTATTTTATTAAAATCTATAGGGACTAATTCAGCAATTACGTTCATTTTTTCTTTAACACCATCTAATCCTATTCCCGTATCATTTTCATTTATTTTACTAACTTCTTTATAATTATTTGGTTTAATATAACCGTCAACTTTATTTCTAATATTAATAATATCTTTTTGTAATCTAAATATGTTAATAAGGAGAAAATTAAAAATACCAATAATCAATATAATATATAAGGTTTGTTTATCCATATATATATATGTTAAAAAAAATATTCATAAAAAAGGGTATAATTATGATATCTGAAAAAAATATTGAAATCAACTATATTATAATAAATCATTATAATAAGACAAATAATAAAGATATAATTAAAAAATATTATGAAAAAAAAGGATGTAAATATGATTAATTTAAATAGCAACGTTTACTTTAAACATATCAAATACCTTCGATAATACGAAAGCAATTGATATAATTGCAATGACCATTTCTATTGTTTGTAGTCCTTTCAAGTAATTCATAATACTTTTGAATCCTGAAAAAAAATCTAAATTAACATTGGTAGTATTATATTTGAACAATTGATGAATAATAGTATCTATTACCAAATATTTTGAATCATCACCATTACTGGCAGCAGTTCCTTTAAGACCATTAACTATTTTCTGTAATATATCTGGTACATGTTTTAATAATCTATTTAATACTTTATGAATGTTTTTTATATTATTACCCCCAGTATCAATATTATGAATGTTTTTTAATAGATATCCTAAATCATTAAATGTTAGATCAATTGATTCATTCGATAACTTTTTTCCATTATAAAATGTGATTACTTCTTTATCAGATAGATCTAAGAATTTTAGTATTATAGATTCAATTTTATTTAAAAATTTTTCATTTTTTTCCTCGCCTAATTCTACAAATGTCAAACCATTAAATTGCGGTAACCAGGTCCTATAAGAATTGTCAGGGGGCACAAATTTGTTAATTATATCTGCTATAATGTTTGACCTAGATCCATTTATAAGGGGAGGAGTATCTGTAGGGGTTGTTATTGTAGGGGTTGTTATTGTAGGGGTTGTTATTGTAGGAAGTGGGATTGGACTGTTTGTAGGGTTGTCTAGTCCTTCAACTAACTTCATACCTTCTAAATAAGAAAACATATATATTATGTAATATATTTTTTTTAATAAACAAATGAAGATAATGATTGAGTATATGGGTTATCTTTGAATGGGGTAAGTAAATTAGGATCTAATCTCCCGCCATCCATAGAACCAATAGATGTATCATTTAATTTATTTTTGAATTGTGTAAAGTTACAAGTATTTTTAGCTAAATATTCGGGATTACCTCTATCATGATGTGTTTGTCTATGATTAAAATAATCTTGTTCATCTTTTTTGATTTCAATATTATATGTTTCTTTACTGTTATAATATTTAGTTCCTTCAGGACCCGGATATCTACCTTGTGCAATAATTTCTTTTGTAGCATTAGTTACCATATTTTTATAATTATCTTCATTAATAGGTTGAGAAACAGATGTACCCCCAACACCTACATAATTTTCGTCATAAGTAGTAAATTGTTTCTTTGTGTTTTTAACATTATCATATTGGCGTTCAGTTGGTAAATCTGTACCAGTCAAATATCCGTTATTTGCTGAATTTATAGTTGTTTGTTTAATAGTATTTTTGATTTTATCCTGAACACCCATAGTTGATTTATCATATTCTGATTTAAGGTTACTATCATATGTTCTTAAAGTAGTGACATCTCTTTCATTAGGATATATTATTATTGAATCTTTAACTGACTCATTATTCATTTGACCAACTGCTGTTCCAGCATTCCTAACTGTATCAGAAGCAAAAGTTTGTTTATTTGATAAAGCAAATAATGGTCTATTAGATTGCGCTTCACTATCAACACCAGTCGCGGGTCCAAATTCTTGCTTATTAAAGTATTGTCTATTAGTAACTGGTAATATTTGTTCTGGTCTTTCGGTATTTCCAGTATAAGCACCTGTTGTAGTCAACCATTTATCCGGACCATTAAAATAATCATTCTGTGGTTTATGTTCAAAAACTTGTCCAATTTTACCAGTTTTACTATGTTTAGAACCTGGTAATATTCTACCTTCGTATGATTCTTTTTGATTATCTAATGTTCGTATGTTTTCAGTTTTACTTTTTTCATAATATTGTCTAGTAATATCCCCTATAATAGGATCATTTATATCCATAGGTTGGACCTGTGTTTGTTCAAATGGTTTCATATTGTTATTAATTTTACTAGCAACATAATGGGATTTTAAGGTATCTCCATCAAATTGTTCACCAAACACATTTTCTTGTTTAGTTGGGGTAAAGAAATTAGATTGTTCTGTCTTCTTAATTTTAAATTCATTACCACCTTGATGTTTATTAAGTTGTCTACTATCATATAAATTAACATTTGCAGGTGCTTTACTAAAAAATGGTTCTATTTTAATACCTTGATCATTAACTAAAAAATCACCTTTTAACACCTTTCTACCTGTAGAACTACTATATATATATTCAGAATCATTTTCTTTAACTGGTTTATTAACATATTCCTCAATATTTTTGAAATTAACTATTTTTGATCCTGGTATTTTAGATTTTTCATAGTTTTTATAAAGTTTATCTTTATATTCTTTATCAGAATCTTTAAAATAGTTAGATTTATACATAACGGATGGTTTATTTACGTCATTTATTTCATAGTCATTCACATTTCCATCGTCTTTATCATTATTTAATAAATAACCAACACCTAATATTCCTAACAATACGGCGGCTTCCATAATATACTAATATATATATAATAATTTATTTAATTAAATAAATTATAGATAAATAAAGAAAAGAAGAAAAGAAAGAAAGAAATAATCTAAAAATTGTTATATATTGATTCATTAAATGGGCATGATTTATAATCATCTAATATTGTTAAGTATGTATCGTCACCTAATCTTTTAAAAGGTTCAATTGCTGTTTTTTGAGGATCTGTAAATAAATTATAAAATCTATTTTTAGCTATACCTCTAAGTTCAGAAGGAGGATTGGTTAACAGACTATTTTCAGTTTGAAAAAACCCATCTTTTAAATCTAAATAATCAATTTTTTTATCAGGATCAGGTATATATTTTTTATTAGGATCATTACTATTAACATTAACAATATTATATAGGTCAGATTCGGTATCTATTAATGACATATTTTGGTTAATGGAAGCACCCATTTTTTGGAGTCTAACTGTTGGTGCCCAAGGGTAAACTACCTGATTTAGTTTTTTTGATACATCTAACATATATAATCCAGGACCCATAGATTCTCTATTCATATTTTCAAGTTGATATGATTCATTTTCAGCATATAAATTATTCATATATATATATATATATAAATATAAATTATTTATTATTAAATTGATTACATCTATCATTATAATCCATTAATTTATAAACATCTCTTGATGGAACACCTCCTCTAACCCATCCCTCGCTATTATCTTCAGGTATTAAATGAATAGGATTTTGAATTTCTTTAGATAATCTAGGTATCATTGGTGTGAAATAATTATCTATAGTTACACCGGATAAAACATCACATGCTCTGCCTCCAAAACTTGTCAAATTACCACCCTGTATTACAGATTCAACATCTGGATCATATTTACCTCTACCAAAAAACCCAGCATTATATTTTTGAGGTAATTGATGAATATAATTTTTATTTGTCAATACTTCATCTCTTAATTCTGTATTTATATTTACTAAACAACCCTTTTCACCAATTGATCCAGAACCTGCATTGAAATTAATCCCAATTTGAGATAACTGTAAATCTCTTGCTTCAGGTAATTCACAATTACATCCGTTCATATTATCTAATTCATATCTGCCTGGACCTAATCGTTGTTGTGAATCTATTAATGTAGTTCCTTTATCATACATTAAGTTATTTTGACCAAATAATTGAAATTTGGATTTATCAATATCAGAGTTTAAGCACATAACACTTTTAAATTCGTCATTTGATTTAATACTGGTTCCATATCCATCGATTCCTAACATATTCATATATATATATTGTAATATATTTTTTTTTTTAGAATGATATGGACTGAATTACTTATCGTTAAGAATGTCTATTACCCTTTTGAATTAGCTTGACCTCCTGGTCCTCCCCTTACACCTATTATCGACGAACTCATATTTGAAGCACATTGAACACCATTACCTTCCTTACAAGTTGGAGGAACCTTATATAACCATTCTGCAAATTTAATTGTATCGTTAATTATTGAATTTACAGGCATAGTATAAAATTCTCTTTGAGAATTATTTTTATTAAAAATATCTGATGTGTCTCTATATAAATCATTATTAAAATATTCTTCTTGTAAATTTTGTATTACACTATTATCATATGAATTACAGGCTTTTGATAAATTACCATCTTCATAATCTTGAAAGGTAGGGTTCATAAACGGATTTACTGCTGTCGGTAATTTACATCCTTTTAATTCATCATCTGTATTATTACTATCATTATTTCCAATAACTGTATTGGTCTCAACATTTAATACCTTCTTATTATTATTAATAATGATTGTTAATACACCTGTAATTATTATAATAAATAAATATCTATAATCTTTTTTTAAAACAAACATTATTACTGAAAAAAATATTGATAATCGTAGTATCGAATTCAGTTTTTTATTTAAATTTTGCTTATTATAAGGAATAATTTCTAAAAAATTACCCCTATTAAATAATACTGTTAAATCATTTAACCAAAAATTAGTCATATATAATAACTATTAAAAAAAAATTATTTTTTAGAGTTGAGTTTTTTCCTTAACCGTGCTTTTATAACATCCGGATTATGATTACCATCTGAACTAGGTGGAGGAGTAGGAGCAGCAGTTGGACCTCCCATACCTGATAACATACTCATCATCCCACTTAGATCTGGGGCATCTGCTCCTGCACCTGCACCTCCCATACCTGATAACATACTCATCATACCACTTAGATCAGGGGTATCTCCATCAAATCCAGAGGTACCTGATAACATACTCATCATACCACTTAGATCAGGGGTATCTCCTCCTCCTCCTCCTCCTTTACCCATACCTGATAACATACTCATCATGTTGCTCATCATATCCCCTCCATTCATTAAATTAGTCGCCTCTCCTAATAATTCATCCCCATCCAACTCCTTATTTTCAATTTTTTCGGTTATTGTACTGTTTATTTTTTGAAATATATTCATCATATTTTCAGGTTTGAAAAAAGCACCCATATCTTCTTCATCCATATCATCTATATTTAAATCTTTTGTTATTTTTTTTGCTAAATTACCTATTGTTGAGTTTTCTAATAAAGTATCCATTGGAGTAGAATCTGGTTTAATATCGTTCTTTATATTTTCATTTATTTTCTGGACCTTTTTCATCTCTTTTAATGTTTTTTTATCTTTGACTTTTTCATTTGATTCTATTGATTTCAATACTTCATTAATTTTATCATTAGAATTAATTGTAATATTTAATAAACAAAATGATTGTAAATAATTCCATATACTTGTTCTGGTTTTATCACTAATATCTGAATCCCAAATACTCTTCATAGATATTTCTTTAATAAGATATAATTCATCTGTAAATATACTGTCATTTTTATTTGTAATATTATCACTATTATCTTCAACCAATTGTAAGAATTCTTTTATAATTTCATTTTCATCTATTATTAATTCATCTAAATCAATAATAGTTTTATAGTTTCTATCTAAAGATTCTATATGTTCTGGAAATACTGTTCTTAAATCAATTATAAATCCTTTAAAAATCTTCAATATTTTTTCATTAACATCCATTTATATATATGATAATTATTATTATTATTTTTTTACGCATTACATACTCCTATTTTTCATCATTTCTTCATATGCACCATTATCAAACCTACTTTCTTTACCTTCTGAACTACTTGGTTTCTCTATGGGTTTATCCTCGCTATATCCATCATCTAAAAAACAATAATCACCATTTAAATTATTATTATTATCATTATCAATGCTTTCAAATAAACATGATTCAGAATCACACACTCCTACTATATCTTCATCAGGTCCTCTACCTTGACCTTTACCTTGATCTTTACCTTGTCCTTTACCTTGTCCTTTACCTTGTCCTTTACCTTGTCCTTTACCTTGTCCTTCACCTTGTCCTTTACCTTGTCCTTTACCTTGTCCTTTACCTTGTCCTTGATCTTGGGATTGGATAGGACCTTTACCCTTACCTGATTTACTCATATGATATTGATTAACATCATTTATAACTTCATTTAATTTATCGCCTGAATATAATATATCATCTTTAATTAATGTTGGTACTGATGTAATTGATTGTGGATACGGGTTTGTCTCTATATCCATTATATTGAAATAAGGTATTAGGTATTTATTTTCACTAAATAATATTAATAGTTGTTTACAATGGGGACAATTTTTACTAATATATATATCCATTTATTTTCATAATATTATAATTTTTGATAATAAACATAACATAAATTTGATTATTTAAAAAAATAAATATAATACAATAATATATGTCTACCTTTACTTGTGATATCGATGTTAACACTGATAAAAGCAACAAAAATCATTTATTATTTGAAATCAAGGGTAATGAAGAATATGGTATGAATAGGACAATTATTAATGCAATCCGTAGAACATTATTATCCTCTATTGATACCTATGCTTTTAGAACAACTTATGATAATTCAGATATTATTATTGAAAAAAATGAAACATCACTACATAATGAATTTATCCTTGACCGTATCGGATTAACCCCTCTATATTTAGATCCAAACCTTGTTAAGGATAATCCGTTAAAGTATTTATTCGTATTAAATGTTAAACATGATAATTCTAAACCAATAACTTTAATTACAGCAGAAGATTTTAAAATCTATGAGATCAAAGAAACAATTTCTAAAAGTTCTGACTATATTAATGGTATGATCACATCGATTGATAAAAACAATTATGATATGAGTAAAACAATACCCGATAAACTTAAAAAAGAAATTTTTAGACCTTACTCATATGATGGTAAATATGATCATTATTGTCTACTACATGAACTCAAATCAACTAATTCAGATGATAATGTTCAAGAACTAATATTATATGGTTCACCATCAGTATCTATTTCTAAAGAAGATGCAAGATGGCAAGGAGTTAGTTGTGCATCATATTCTTATAAAATAGATAAAGAATTATTTGGAGAAATTCTTAAAGCGAAAAGTATCAAAAATGAAATATCAGAAGAAGATTTTGAAGATTTTAAAAAAGATTTATTCCTTAAAGAAGGACAAAGATATTATCATAGGGATATTACAACTGAATCGTATTGGTATAATTTTGATTTAGAAGCACAACATTATCTAAACGCAAAAGAGTTATTCTTAAGAGCTAATGAAATCATAATTGATTCACTAGAAGTATTTAAGGAAGAACTAGCAACTGTTCTTGATGAAGATAAAAAATCACTTATTAATTTAAAATATAGTAATAGTGAGGAAAAGAAAAATGTTGTAAATATTACTGTTCAAATGAGAAGTGTTATTAAAATAAATACTGTTTGGCACGGTTTCGATGATACTTTAGGATCAATCATTCAAGCACATATTTCTAATAAAATGATTAATGATGAATCAGTATTAAACCTAATTGGTTATAAAAGAACTCATCCATTAGAAGACACATATTTGTTTACAGTATCTTTTAACCCTAAACATCACCTTGGTGACCCTGATTCAGATGAAAAAACAAGGACCGCATCTATTATCCAAGTATTTAGTGAATGTTGTGATGAATTAACTGGGATATTCAATACTATTATTGAATCTGCTGGGAGTATTTAATAAATAACATATGAACAGTAATATTCTAATGTCAATCTTTAACATTCATATTGTATAATAATCATTCAGTATTTTTATTTTTTACGATTAAAAAGACTCATCGCCCGCGCAAATCTCCCCGGTTTTCCCGAATCTTTCACCCTGGTATCTACCGAGGTACTATTGTCGGGATAAGGAACCGCCTCGGTCCGTACCGCCTCGGTCCGTGCCGCCTCGGTCCGTTCCGCCGCCGCCTCGGTCCGTTCCGCCACCTCTTTCCGCGCTGCTTGCCGGTTCCTTAGAATTTGCTCATTTCGTCTGATCACTTGTGCTTGCTTGCCCTTCGGCGAATTGAGATATTCCGGCGAATTGAGATATTTCGGCGAATTGAAATATTCCGGCGATGACGTATCGGTTTCCGTATACTCAACCCGAGCCGCGCGTTGAGTATCATGTACTTCCATACCATTTATTCTTTTTTTCAGTTTAACTATTTCTTCTTCCTTTTTACCCTCGGACGCCGCCGCATTTTGTGCATTTTTTTTTGCTTTCTCCACCTCATTATCTAAATCATTCAAATTTTTATTAATTATGTCTATGTAGTTTGTTTTGTTAGTGGAATTCAAATCAGAGCGTTTAACTAAATTTTCGGTCACACCACGGATCCATTTTATTGCTTCATCGGTTATTGTTTTACCACCCCTCATATTTTTTCTAATAGTTTTTTTCATCCGTATTTTCTTTGTTTTATTACGCGTATTTCTTATTGTTTTATTACGCGTATTTCTTATTGTTTTATTACGCGTATTTCTTATTGTTTTATTACGCGTATTTCTTATTGTTTTATTACGCGAATTTCTTATTGTTTTATTACGCGATTTAGTTTTTCTATATTTTTTTACTACCATATTATATTATATTATATTATATATAATATTTTAATAAAAATTCAGAATAAATGTTAGTCTTTTAACATTCATATTGTATAAATAATCATTAATCACTTTCATATTAATTTTTTGATTGAAGCTTTGATAGATTGAATGTAGTTCATAAATAATTGGTTTCAGTTGAAATGGGACATCTTTTGTAACAATTGATTTCTTAATAAAATGTTCACAATAATTACTATATAATTCATTTCTCATAATCTCATATCTATTTTTATATTTCTCAAATAGTTTTTTATCAGTAGTATATACTTTAAGATATTCTTCTACATTACGCTGTTTGTAAAGTGTCAAGAAAATGAATAGTTTATTATTTTGATTTGGTTTGAGATTAAACAAATATTTATAATCCTCTGTAATATAGACAGATCTAATTCCGTCTTCAACAACATTATATCCTTTATCATATTTATTAATATCTTCTTTTCCAACCACTCGCGCTGCTGTTAATTCATGATAGTTTTTATAAGTTTTACTAATCATGTATGTTCGTGAGTACCTTGTTGTATTAACCTTTTCTGGTAAATCATTTTCATATGAATATTCTTCTACAAGAATAACTCTATTATCTTTAACAGGTGTGATATTACTATTGTCTTTATGTTGAAGAACAAATGAATATGAATGTTTGGTATTTAATTCATCATAAGTATTAAAACATTCATTAAACATATCTTTGAAAGATTTTTTAGAGTTCTTGTTCCAATAATTCTTTGCACCAATATATGAACGCGTTGATAAGACCCATTCACCATTATGATAAAATACGTTGATCATTGTTCCGTCGTATAAACGACTGATTTCTGTATCTTTACTTAATAACACTTCATGATTACCTTTAAGAGATTTCATTGGTGAAACACAAATAATTTTATTAGTTTTTTGATCGATAATAACAGATTTGAATAAATTAGTGAAATTATTAATTTCAGTATTGTTTCTATATTTAATTAAAGTTAATCCTATAACATTATATTTATTGATTTGTAAACCATATTCTTTAAATTTAACAAGATAATCTTCATTTTCATTTACAAAAGTTTGGATGTCCATTACGTAACAGTTATAATATAATTATGGTTTTTAATTTTAAGTAATTAAAATATAAAGTATATTAATATGAGCGATTTTAATGATTCACCTGATTCGCAAGAAATGGTTGAAGATGAAACATTAGATAAAGAAGAAATATTAGATAAAGAACTATTAGAAGAAGATAAAGAAGAAATATTAGATATGAGTAAAATGCACTCAAGTGATGCGGATGATGAAAGTGATGAATCATTTAA
>Ga0209384_1001395_pt1 | contig 12681 bp, 10 predicted proteins | sample CoawatmetaG05DNA_FD_187511 | JGI IMG/M metagenome (GOLD analysis project Ga0209384, IMG submission 187511) | Marine microbial communities from the West Antarctic Peninsula - Coastal water metaG058-DNA (SPAdes) (version 2) | ecosystem: Environmental > Aquatic > Marine > Coastal ... | reverse complement strand
CTATGGCCATGAAGATTGAAACATTTATGATCTTTTGGCACTAAAGGAAGTTTATGAGCCGCCTCAAATGTAAAATCTTTAAAAATTTTCATTTTAATTCAATCCATACAGGGCAATGATCTGAGGGTTTTTCCATTGCCCTTGCTTCGTAGTCTATCCCAGTTTCTTGTATGGCGGGCACCAGATTTTTTGAAATCATAATATGGTCAATTCTTAAGCCTCTTTTTGGGGTGTCATCAAACATTCTCGAACGATAATCAAACCAGGAATAAATTGAATCCTCTTCTGGGTTTTGCTCTCTCCAAGAATCAGTAAATCCTAGATCTTTAATACTATTCCACATCTCAATTTCTTCTGGTAGAAAAGCAGTTTTTCCTTCTTTGAGCCATCTTTTTGCATTAATTGGACCTATGCCAATATCTAACGGAGAGGGCGCAACATTAAAATCACCCATGACAATTATATTATCCTCAGTCTTTTGGATCTTCTTAATTTGCTTTTTAAGATCAGAGTAGTACTTTATTTTTTTTGGAAATTTTGTTTCATGAGCTCTATTTTCACCTTGTGGGAAGTACCCATTCATAATAGTAATACTTTTTTTACCCCACTTAAATTTTGCTTGAATAAATCTCTTTTGATCTTCCACAGTATCTTTTGTAAAACCTTTTTGAACCTCAGTAGGTTTTTTTTTACTTAGAATAGCAACGCCATAATGGCCTTTTTGGCCCCAATACTCTGGATGATATCCAATCTCCTTAATCAAATCTACTGGGAATTCAGGGTCATTAACTTTAGTTTCTTGGATTCCAATGATATCTGGATCTAGGGTATCTCTAAGATGAATTAATTGATGCGGCCTTGCTCTTATGCTGTTCATATTAAATGAAACTATTTTCATATTTTACGCCGCCTCTGCAATTAATAGATTTGTATTTAAGTATATGTAATCTGAAAGAATAAGAGCGCCTTCTTTTAAAAGATAGTCATTTTGAAGATCAATATCAATATCTTTTTTATTCTTATTAAACTCCTCAAGCTCCTTGAAGTCCTTAAAAATTTCTAAGCTCTTAGCAGTCCTTCTCTTATTTTCAGTTTCAAGAACCCATTGCTGCCTACCTTTTTTCTCAGCTCTTCTAGTGTCAATATTAATTGAAAGAGATATCTTTTCTTGTTGTTCATCATATCTTTTTCTTACATCTAAAATATATTGCAGATCTGGGCTCTTGAGCATTCTCTTTTCATGAGCAACTCTTACTTCGTCTAGAATGCTTCTATCAAGGCTAAACTTTTTAAATGGAGTAGATCTAATTTGATCCCATGGAAGAGCGAAGTCTAATGAGCTTTCTCCGCTTTCCTCTATATCCCATGTTGCGGGAAGAGTAATATCTGGTTCTACACCTTTATTTTGCATGCCTGAACCAGTGACTCTATAAAATTTTGATTCTGTTAGCTTTAGCTGCCCACTAGTCAGATCACCAAGTTGCTGAACTGTCCCTTTGCCAAATGTTTGATGTCCAATTATTAATCCTCTTTGATAATCTTGTATTGCTCCTGCAAGAATCTCAGATGCAGATGCAGAATATCTATCAATCATGACAGCCATTGGTTTTTTCCAAACTTGTTTTGCCCTTGTATCTCCCCATGACCTTATGTTCCCATTACTTTCTTTTACTTGCAGAGTTGGACCTGCAGATACAAATAAACCAGTTAGTTTATTAGCCTCATACAGCGATCCACCGGAATTACCCCTTAAGTCCACTATTACCGCATCAACATTATTTAAAGTAAATTGATTTAAAATCTCTTCTACATCTTTTGAGCTACTTCGAAAATTAGGATCTTTATTTCGCCATGCATTGAAGTCAATATAAAACGCAGGCAAATCAATAATCCCTATTTTAAAATTACCCTCGTTATATGGCACATCAACAATTAGAGATTTAGCAGCTTGCTCTTCAAGCTTTACTTCTTCGCGAGTTAGCAGAACCCATTTTCTGTCACTCAGATCTTCAGTCTTTGCAGGAATAATTTCTAGCTCTAGCTTAGTACCAGCCTCACCTCTAATAAGCTGGACCACCTCATCAATTCTCCAACCTACCACATCTACGGAATCAGATTCAGCATCTTGAATTTGCTTAACTTTAACTATCTTGTCATCTGGGTTGATCTCACCTGATTTTTCAGCAGGGCCACCAGGAACAACACTTACAATGATTGGATAGTCATCTTCGGTAGTAAGCAATGCACCAATTCCTTCCAGGTTTAAACTCATGGACATTTCAAAATCTTCAGCTGTTTTGGGAGACATATATGATGAGTGGGGATCAAATAATCCAGTCAGGCTATTCATTATTATAGAAAAAATATCCTCTTCATTTCTTTGTGAGATTCTGCGCAATCTATTTTTATAGCGTTTAGCAATTAGCTCTATAGCTTCATCTTCAGTTTTATCAGTTAGCATGGAGGTTAATACATCATTTTTTGCCAGCTTGACCCACATATTTCTGAGCTCTATGTTTGTGTTTCGAAATTTTTGTAAGTCATTCTCAATGAGAATCTCTTCTAATTCATTAAAGTCAAAATCTTTTCTTTGTATTGCTTTGATTTGATAATTTGTAGCTTCAATCAAGCGATTGAAATACAGGTTAACCAATTCATAGCTAGTTGAAATTTCCACATCATTAGATGTAGATACAAACTTATTTGTAAAATATACAATTTCATTGTTAGTAAAATATATTTTTTGAGAATCTAGCTGTTTAATAAGTGCTTTGCCTAGCTTTGGGTTTATTTTTTCCAATGTTTGATCTTGAAAAAAGTGCTCTTTGCTAATTTTTGTATATATTTCATTTGCTAAGTTATATTTAGAAATGCTAGCTTTGATATTTATTTTAGGCTCAGCAGTACAGCCAATACAAAGACCAAGTATTATTGTTATGATTTGTAAGTTCTTTTGCAAAATGATTAATTTAAAATATTTTTTATGAACAAAACTAATTGTATAGAATTCTACTTTGACTGTTCGAGTCCTTGGACTTATTTAGCCTTTGTTGAAATTTTACCACTATCTCAAAGACAAAATGTAGAAATTATCTGGAAGCCAATGCTTGTAGGGGGTGTTTTTAATTCAGTGAATAAAGATGTTTATGAATTTAGAAAAAACCCAAATCCTCTCAAGTTAGACTATTCTAGTAGTGACCTAGACTTGTGGGCAAAACATAGGAAAATTGAGATATCTATGCCAAAAGTATTTCCTGTTAATTCAGTCAAGGCAATGAGGGGATGCCTATTTGCTATGCAAAAAAACTGCTTACCATTATTTGCTCAAAAGGTTTTTGATGCCTACTGGGGGAATGGCTTGGATATAAGCAATGAAAGTGTTGTTATGGAGATTGCAGAAAATTCTGGTCTCCCACCAATAGAATTTAAAAATTATATTGAATTACAGTCTACAAAGGATGCTTTGATTAGCAACTCATCAGAATTAATTGAGAGGGGTGGTTTTGGCTCCCCAACATTTTTTTACAGTAACCATATGTTTTTTGGGAATGACCGTTTGCATCTCTTGGAAGAAGCTATTAGCAAAAAGTTAATTTAGAGCTGACACTTTAGGGCTTCCTCTCTTATTAATTCAGGAGAGCCTAGTATTTGACGATTAACCCCTATTCTTTTGAACCAGTAATGCAAACCAAGCAGATCAGTGAAGCCCATGCCGCCATGAACTTCTGTTGCCTTTTTTGCAATCCCTTTTCCCATTTCTGATACATGAGCCTTTGCATGACAAGCCATGAGTCTAGCTTCATCAGGAGAGTGATCATGGCAATGGGCTGCATGCCATACCAATGCATAGCAAGGCTCTAAGTCAGCTACCATTTCAGCACACATGTGCTTAACTGCTTGAAACGAGCCAATGACTCTGCCGAACTGCTTTCTTTCTTTCGAGTAATCAACTGCCTGATCAATCATGGCTTGAGAGGCTCCGAGTGTATCGGCCGCTAACATAATTCTTCCTGCATCAATTGCTTTTAAGATGGAGTCTATTGACAAGCAAGAATTTTCGAGCATCTCTGCAGAAGCACTGGTACAAATCACTTCAGCATATTGCCTAGTTTTATCCACCGTTGTGAGATGAATGATCTCAACATTTGGGGATTTTGCATCAACAACAAAAATTTGGCCTAATTGATCAGCAAGCAATAGATGTGTCGCCGTTTGAGCATCCAGAACAAACATAGCTCTTCCGGTTAACGATCCATCTTTAAAACTAAGCCCAGCATCATTTCGCCTGCCAACAAACTCACTAAATCCAACGCCGAACATTATTTTATTGGATATTATTTGTTTGAGATATTTCTCTTTTTGATCTTGGCTGCCCGCAGCCAAAATAGCTGTTGGCGCCATAACATAAGGTGCAATAAATGGAATGGGTCCAGTATTAGAGCCCAAGCTTTCAGAGACTACTGCAGCAAATAATAGATCTAATCCGAGTCCACCAAACTCTTCTGGAATTAACAATCCATTGACCCCTAGGTTAATAAAGCCATGATGAATTTCCTTGCTAAGATTTTTTTCATCACCATTAGCAATATGCCTAATAGAATCCAAAGATGCATTATCCTCTAGATATTTTTTTACGTTGTCTTTAAAAAAAGACTGCTCTTCTGATAGTCCGAAATACATTTTATGCTCCTTGCACTTTAGGTTCTTTTGGCATGCCTAATCCGCGCTCAGCGATAATATTTTTTTGAATTTGACTTGTGCCTCCACCAATAATTAATCCTAAAAAATACATATAAATAAATTGCCACGTGCCATCATTTTTGACATGAGGACTTTGCTCATAAAGAGTTCCAATTTCACCCATAACATCAATAGCCAATCCCTCGAGTTCATGTCGAAGCTCAGTTCCAGTTAGCTTTTGAATCATCTTCCCAATTTTTACATCCGTGCCTGGGTTTAATTTTGCGGAGAGAAGTCTTAATGCATGAGACTGTTGAGCTAAAACCTTTCCTTGTATTTGCATCAATCGATCCCTATAAATAGGGTGCTCAATTAGAGGCTTCCCATCTAAAGTTTCTTTTTTCATTAAATCCATCAGCATATTAACTCTATTCATTGTTGCATCGGGTGGAGCGAGCGAGCCTCTTTCATGGCCTAAGGTTGCATTTGCAACAGCCCATCCTTCACCTCTTTTACCGATAATGTTGCCTTCAGGAATTTTTACGTCAGTAAAAAAAACTTCGTTAAAACCTGGTTTTAGAGTCATATCTACCAAGGGTCTAATTTCAATTCCAGGTGCATCCATTGGAATTAATAGGTAACTAATTCCAGCATGTTTGGGGGCATCTGGTTCAGTTCTCACAAGGCAGAAGCACATTTGAGAAAACTGAGCGGTGCTCGTCCAAATTTTTTGACCATTAATAACCCATTCCCCGTTTATAAGTTCACCCTTGGTTTGAAGGCTAGCAAGATCACTGCCAGCATTCGGTTCTGAGTAGCCTTGGCACCAGATCATTTCTCCATGAAGGGTAGGTTGAATATATGTTTGTTTTTGTGCTTCTGTTCCCATTTCTAAAAGTGTAGGAACCAACATGTCTATTCCTTGACCTCCCAAAGGCGAGGGCGTCTTTAATTTTGAAAATTCTGCTGCGATGATTCTGCTTTTGAGCATGTCAGCTTCACCGCCATAACCTCCATATTCCTTTGGTACCGCTCTAGCAAAATACCCATGCTCTATCAAAATCTTTTGCCACTCTGTCCGCAGCATCTTTGGCCCATCAGATACTTCAGGATCTATCAGCATTGACACTGGAGTCTCTCTTGATGAGAGAAATGAAAGTCCAGAGTACTTTTTACAGAATGCCTCAACTTCCTTCGTAAATTCTTGATATTCAAGTCCGTATTCTAAATCCATATTTTCTTCTCTTTTATTTCCAATTAGGCTTTCGTTTTTCTAAAAATGCTGCAATACCCTCTTTTGCGTCATCACCTTGAAAGCATTGTGAAATTTGTTCTTGCAGATATGGCAGGGCATCATCAAATGCTAAAGCGTCTTGTTTTTCAAAGGCCGCTAAACCAAGCTGCATTGTTTCAGGAGCTAAACTTGCTAACTCACTTGCCAAATTAGTAACTGTTTTCTCTAAATCAGCCGCCGCCACAGACTGATTAATCAAACCCCAAAGTTCAGCCTTGGTCGCATTAATTGGTTGGCCACGCATAATAAAGTCTAATCCAGCTCTTTTTGGCATTACTCTAAATAAACCTGCCATTACCATAAAGGGCCAAAGACCTCTGTGAATCTCTGGTGCCGAGAACGTAGCCTCTTTCACTGCTACTGCATGAGTAGAATTAGAAACGATTAGCAGAGCACCAGCTAACACTGATCCTTGAATTTTACAGATTACAGGCTTGTGGAGGCGTCTAAGAGAAAAGCTAATGTCATCTGCATCATCTAGTTTTGGGACATTAGATTCTTCTTTTGCTCGCCTTAGATCAGCGCCAGCACAGAAAACATCTCCTTCAGCTCCAATAACAACAACTCTTATTTCTCTTTCTTGTTTTGCATAGGCAAGTGCATAGTTAAGCTCATTCATCATTACATTGTTCAAAGCATTTTTTTTCTCTGGCCTATTTAATGTAATGGTTAAAATATTGTGAGAAATATCAATTTTAGTTGCTTGAAAATCCAACCCTTGCAGAGATAATTTTTCTTCTGTCATATTCTTTCCTCTAAAAGTGACTGGGGTATTTCTATGTATTTTGCTCTTAAGTATTCTCCCAATGATTTTGCTTGACCGTCTTTCCTGGTATTGGACGATACACCGTCTTGCAAGATTCCATGAATATAAAAATTTAAGGAAAGAATATTAGGCAACTCGTAACGATCAATTTGAAACTCTGCTAAATCAGGCATTAACTCTTTTAGTTTCTCAACAGTCAGGCATTCATTTAAAAAAGAAAATGCACTTTCTGTTGTTGCCCACACACCAATATTTGCACATCCACCCTTATCTCCTGATCTAGCTCCAAATAACTGACCCAGAGGTTTTGTGAGAGGCGCATCAGACGGTGCAGGTGGAACGTGAATGGGTTGTTTTTGATAATAAATTTCTTCCAGGCCTAGTTGATTAGTTGGCAGAATCTCCATCTCTTGACCTTCAAAATGAACGGTTTCTTTGATATGTTTGCTATCTATTAAAGCAGGCCAGTAGACTAAAACTGGACCCCCCGACCTTACACCGCCACCGGTAAAAAATCCTGGGTAGTTTGCTAAGGCAAGTTCAATCATCTTTGCACTGAACATTCTCCCAACTAAATCTGCATTCGTTGATTTTACAGAAACCCTTAAAGAGGCCATAGCTTCTTCATTAGAGTTGGGATTTTTTTTATCAGTTCTATCTAGCAAGATAGAAACCTCGTCGAATTGATCTTTGCCACCTAATGAATTGAAAAAAGCATCAGTAATTATTTTTGCTTTTTCTTCAATATCCAAGCCAGTCAGAATGAACTCCATACCATTTCTATATCCACCGGCTAGATTTATGCATACCTTATGAGATTGAGTCGGAGAGCTGCCTCTGCAGCCTGAAATATAAACTCTATCTTTTGAGTCCTGTTCTATTTTTAAAGTATCAAAATGGGCAATCACATCAGGATTTAGGTATGCCGGAGAGCTAATCTCATATAAAAGCTGGGCTGTAACTGTTCCAGTGGAAACCAATCCACCTGTATTTGGATGCTTGGTGATATAAAAACTTCCATCCGCTTTGATTTCAGCAATTGGATACCCCACATTATCAAAACTAGGTACTTCTTTGAAAAAAGAGTAATTTCCTCCTGTTGCCTGGCATCCGCACTCAATAATATGCCCTGCAGCTAGCGCTCCAGCCAGAGCATCATAATCATCTCTGCTCCAGTTAAATTTCCATGCAGCCGGACCAATGACTACTGCTGCGTCAGTGACTCTTGGGCAGACCACTATGTCAGCACCAGCATCTAAAGCTTCTTTGATACCCCATGCTCCTAGGTAGGCATTAGCAGTGAGAGTTTGGCAGCCAGAGTCTTTTATTGGTATTTGTCTATCTATATTCGAAAAGGGTTCTCCTTCTTTTATGAGGACATCCATTCTGGGCATCAAGTCATCCCCGGTGATGTATGCCACCTTTAAAGATATACCCAGTTCCTCAAGAATCTTTTCTATTTCATTTGCCATAGAGGAGGGGTTAAGCCCCCCAGCATTTGTAACAATCTTAATATTTTTTTCTTTGCAGGTTTCAGCTACAGCTTTAACTTGCTTTAGGAACGTTCCTACATAGCCTTTGTCCTCACCGCGCTGCATCTTTTGGTTAAAAAGAATAGTCATTGTCAGCTCAGCCAAATAATCTCCAGTTAAAACATCTAAAGGACCTCCCTCAACCATATCTTTGGCTGCAGATAACTTATCTCCGTAATACCCGCTACAATTTCCAATTCTAATTATTTCTTCGCTCACTGATTCTCCAATTTAATACCATTTAATATTACTTCAGTTAAAAAGTTACTCGTTTGCTCAGGAGTTTGCTTTAGATCTTTTAGTAATTTTTTTGCTTGAAAGTATCTACCCAAACCTCCCAAGAGGATAGCAGTTGCTTGAGTGTCTATGTCTTTAATCTCTTTTTGGTTTTTAGCTTCATCTAAAAGACTTTTTACAAAATCAGTGATGTATTGCTCATGATAGTTAACCATAGATTTTGAGGTTGAGAGATTTGCAAGGGGCAATGTAAATTTCTCCAACCTTGGGCCTACAGCTTGATTTGCAACAGTCAAAAAACTTTCTAGCTTTTTTATTGGCGATGAATGATCTTTAATAGCATCCATTGCAATTTTTCCATGTTTTTTTAGCACTCTATCTACAGTTGCAACAATTAGCTCCTCTTTGCTTGGGGCAATTTCATACAAAGTCCTAAGAGAAATTTTTAAAGTCTTTGCCAGCTCAGACATCGTTGAAAATGATTCGCCTTGATCTAACATCCTTTCAAGATCATCCATTACTTCCAAATGCCTTTTGCGAAGAGTTGGAGAACCGCTTCTAATAATAGATAAATTTGATTCCATTTAGCTATCAAGCACCAAGAGTGTAGCGCCGTTATCCACTTGCTGGTTAAGAGATACCATCAATTTAGTAACTTTTCCATTTTCAGTGGCTTTGATTGAATGCTCCATTTTCATAGCTTCAATAATAATTAACGTATCTCCAGCCTTAACTTTGTCACCCTTTTTAACTTTTACTTCGATTACTTTTCCAGGCATTGGAGCCACGAGCCCACCTTCTGGAATTTCATTCCCTGGCTCTAAAAACCTTGGGACAATTACCGCATCCAGATCACCAAATGGCATATTAATTAGGATTTGATCATCCGCGCGAGTTACCTGCGCAAAAAACCTATTGGAACCAACCTCAACATCAATTCCAGATTCATCGACTGCATGAATTTTGCAATTTGTGCCCATCACCTCAAATAACCCATTGGGTTTAAGCTGATACTTAATCTCGATTTCATTTCTTAGAATCATTAATTTTATTCTTTGATATGGCATCCTTCCATTTGTCCAATTTGATGGCATAAAATTAGTCACTCCATCAGAGGCTCTATTCTCACTGGCGATCCATAATGCAATTGCTGTCGAGGCATTAAAAATTTGATTTTCGGATAATTCCAGCTCACTTTTTGGCTTCTCCCTTTCAATAAAATCAGTTGTAGTATTTCCGTCAATAAAACTCTGATTTCTTAAACAGGATATTAAAAATTGACGATTAGTTTTTACGCCTCCAAAATGAGCCTTTTCAAGCCCCCTAGCAAGTTTATTAATCGCATCTATTCTATTTGGAGCCCAGGCAATTACCTTCGATAGCATGGGATCAAAATCTGTGCCAACTTTATAGCCTTGCTCTACACCGGAATCCCATCTGATATCTCCAGCCATCTCAGTATCATATGCAATGAGTGTTCCCACCTCAGGCAAAAAGTTATTTCCTGGATCTTCAGCATATAACCTTGCTTCAATTGAATGACCGTGCCATGAAATATCATCCTGGGTGAACCCAAGCTCCTCACCTCTGGCTATTTTGATTTGCTCATATACCAAATCAATCCCAGTGACTTCCTCTGTTACAGGATGCTCTACTTGAAGGCGTGTATTTACTTCCAAGAACCAAAATTCTCCCGTCTTATCATCCATTAAGAATTCGACCGTACCAGCAGAACTATACTTAATTTTTTTTGCTAGTTTAATTGCAGCTTCTCCTATTTGCTGACGAAGAAATGGATCAACTTTTGGAGACGGAGATTCTTCAATAATTTTTTGATGTCTTCTTTGTATTGAGCATTCTCGCTCCCCTAAATGCACGATGTTTCCATGTTCATCACCTAGAATTTGAATTTCAATATGCCGTGATTTTTCTACATACCTTTCAATAAAAATTCTATCATCACCAAAACCTGACAAAGCTTCGCGTTGAGCGCTAATAACGGATTCTTTTAAAATTTTTGGACTTGTTACAATTCTCATCCCTTTACCACCACCACCTGCAGCCGCCTTGATGAGAAGAGGGTAGCCTAGATTCTTAGCTTCCTTAAGATCTGAAGCCATCGGAAGGGTAGGCACTCCAGATTTTTCTGCCAATTCCTTGGCTTTAAGCTTGTCGCCCATTACTTTGATGACATGAGGAGAGGGCCCGATCCATATCAAGTTATTATTTTTTACCTTTCTCGCAAAGGCTGCATTCTCGGATAAAAAGCCATAACCTGGATGAACTGCTTGTGCTCCAGTTTGCTTTGCAGCAGAGAGGATGGCATCGCTATCCATATAGCTTGAAGATAAAAGAACAGATTCATCTGCCATTTTTACAAATGGAGCATCAGCATCAGCATCAACATACACAGCAATGCATTTAATACCCATATTTTGTGCTGTCTGCATAATCCTGCAGGCAATCTCACCTCGATTGGCAATTAGAATTGAATTAAAGCTCATAGTCTAAATACTCCATATTCAGTAGCACCATCAATAGATGAGTTACAAACAATCGAAAGGCAAAAGCCAATTACATTCCTTGTGTCTCTTGGATCAATTATTCCATCATCGGTAAGCATGCTGCTTGCAACAAGTCCCTCTGACATCTGCTCTGACATCTGCTCAACCGTCTTAACAATTTGAGCATCAAGCTTCTCATCAAATTTCTCACCTTTTCTTGCAGCTTGACCTCTTCGAACAATAGACATTACTCCAGCAATTTGCTTTGAACCCATAACAGCAATTTTTGCTGTTGGCCAAAGGAAGGTAAATTTATTGTTATATGCTCTTCCAGACATAGCATATGTTCCAGCTCCAAATGATGCTCCAATAATAATTGTAATATGCGGAACATTAGAGTTAGAAACAGCGTTAATCAGTTGAGAACCTTTTTTAATAATAGCCTGTCTCTCAAAATCCTTTCCAACTAAAAATCCAGTAACATTTTGAAGAAAAATTAACGGTATGTTTCTTTTATTGCATAGCTGGATAAAACTAGCAGCTTTTTCAGCGCTCTCTGGGTATATAGGACCATTGTTTCCTAATATTCCTATTGGATAGCCGTGAAGCATGGACCACCCACAAATCATAGTTTTGCCATAGAGCGGTTTGAACTCTTCAAACCTTGAACCATCAACAATTCGACCAATCACTTCTCTAATATCAAGGGGACTTTTAAGATCTTCATCAACAAGACCTAATAATTCCTCTTGAGATAGAGTTGGACTATCGGCATCAGGAAGGGGAGAAGGACCTTCTTTTATCCAATGTAGATGTGAGACTACATTCCTGCATAATCTCAAGGCATCCATTTCATCCTCCGCTAAATAATCTGATAGACCTGAAACTTCAGAATGCATTTTTGCACCACCCAAGGTCTCATCATCTGACACTTCTCCAGTTGCCATTTTCACGAGAGGAGGTCCTGCAAGAAAGACCTTAGCTTGATCCTTAATAAAGATATTATAATCTGACATACCTGGTTGATAAGCACCACCTGCCGTTGATGACCCGAAAACAATGGATATAACGGGTATACGCATCTTAGAAAGCTCTGTTAGATCATAAAAATATCTTCCCGTCGCAGCGAAATGAGTATGACCTATAGTTGGTGCGATTGGTGGTTGATCTCCCTTTTTCCCAGTGCCCATTCGAAGATCTCCACCCGCAGATTCAACAAAATTAATATAGGGCAGACGATTATCTCGAGCAATCTCCATTGCTCTATTCCATTTTTCTCCAACATAAACCGTCATGGCGCCAGCTAAAACTGAAGGATCATTAGCAAAAATTACACATTCAGTACCAGCAACAATTCCAATTCCAGCAACGCATCCACCACCCACAGTAAAGTCAGTTCCATAAGCAGCAAAAGGAGCAATTTCAAGGAATGGTGTATCAGGATCTAATAAATTAAAGACTCTTTCCCTTACAGGCATTTTCCCTCGCTTAGCGAGTCTTTCATGGTGGTAGGCTCCACCTCCTAACTCAGCTTTATCTAGGAGCTCATCTAAGAAATTTATTTTTTTTAACATTACATTTTTGTTATGAATAAATTCATCAGAATTAATATCAATATTTGTATTTATTTGCGGAGCTATATTTTTTCTGAGCATTTTTATTTAATAA
>Ga0209384_1001391_pt1 | contig 12711 bp, 13 predicted proteins | sample CoawatmetaG05DNA_FD_187511 | JGI IMG/M metagenome (GOLD analysis project Ga0209384, IMG submission 187511) | Marine microbial communities from the West Antarctic Peninsula - Coastal water metaG058-DNA (SPAdes) (version 2) | ecosystem: Environmental > Aquatic > Marine > Coastal ... | reverse complement strand
AAATTCAACAATAGGATTATTATGATTTGATAACACTGTTAATGTAGCATCTGACGTAATAAATTGTGCAGAGGTAACACCGGCACTCGATGAGGCATTTGCAGAATTTTCAGCTGTAGTATCTCTAAAATCCGAAAATTGTTTTCTAGATTGTGGAAAACCAATTCCGATTAACCAGTTATGAAGAGTTATAAAGTTCTCTAATTTTTCATCAGCAATAAAAGATATATTGAATGCATCATAGGTTAATTCATCACCAGCGATAGAAATTTGTTTAAATGGTGTAGGAAATATACTTTCTCCTAAAATAACAGAGGGAACATTTGCGGCTACAGTAAAGAACTCAACTTTTGGAAGTTGATTAATTGTAAACTTAAACTGTGTTGGGCTTGCATAGTCCAGAACAGTTGGTTGTCTATCTAGTGCAGTTGTCATATAACTATTTATAATGAAAAAAAGGGGAGAGCCGAAGCCCTCCCCAAATTTGTAGTCAAGTTTCTTATTTTTACATAAGGTTTGTAACTTTAACCCGACGATAGTAAACGTTGGCACCGTCATCAATAGATGCATCGGTGTTCTGCGTGTCACCCGCAGCAACTGCACCAGCAGTCTGAGCGAATGGGTTAGCAGCCATTCCGTAACGAGTCTTGAACCCGATTTTCGGTTGGAACGTATTCTCACCAACCGCACGAACCATTTGCAACGGAACGTATGGGCAGTAGAACATGCCAGCGTCATAAGGCGAAGAACCCTTGTAACCAACAACGTAGTACTGACTTGCAGCAACGTTGGCAGCATACGGATCAACATACACTTTATAACGACCATTGAGAACACCAGCGAACGTTGTCGTTGTGTCATCAATATTCATGTTGTTGTTAAGAGCCGGAGTGTAATCAAGGATACCAGCCATTTGCAATGCAGACGCAACGTCAGCAGAACACATCAGCATGTTACCTTTACCACGACGAGTCTGTTGACCAATCGCATTGGCATCTCTTTCGATACCAAACATCAAACCCTTGAACTTCTCAACCGACCAACGACCGTTAGAGTCGGTGTCGAGATCAAAGATACCAGCAGTTGTCGTATTAACCTGTGCGCCTTTAACAGCAGCAACATAAACACGGCGAACAACCTCACGGTTGATTTCTGCAAGAATTTCTGTCGAAAGAATGTTAGCAAGTTCTGTCTCAGCATCCAAACCGTGGATTGCCTTGAGGTCTTGAGCAAGTTCCATCGTGTACTCGGCCTTCAGAGCACGGGTAACGGCAGTAACCGTTGACTTGTCGATGGAGAATGCCATCTCAGCGAATGCGTTTGTAGATGTATCACCCAACGCTTCACCTTGAGCAGTTGTCATACCAGTTGCACTTGTGTAAGTACCAGCAGAAGGACTGTCGTTAAGAACGGCAGGGTTTGTTTCTGTGGCACCAACATCGCCACCACCAGTTGTACCGGCGGCGTTCTGGTTAGAAGCACCTTGTTGACCTGGCATCGCCTCATCAACGAGAGCTTCAGCACCATCCGAAGACAGGAACGAAGCACGCATTGCGAAGATCAGACCCGTAGGACCAGTCATCGGCTGAACACCGCAAATGTCATACGCAATCAGATTGGGCATGGCACGGCGAACGAGCGAGATTAAAATTGGGTCCCAATTAGAAATGGAACCACCTGTGGAGTTAGTAGGCGCAGCTTCCGAAAGGAAACTTGCGTCTTCTTTCATAGCCTTTTCTTGATTTTCAAGAATAACAGTTGTGACCGCACGGCGATAGGAATCCTCAATCTTAGGAAGATCGGGGTGTTCTAGGACTGGCTGCCACTTTTCTTGTAGATGTTCTGTCTGAAACATTTTAGTTTCTCCTTATTGTATTTCTACAGTTATTTATAAATTATGCACTCTTTGACCGACTGATTGCCGACATGTACGAACGAATCGTATCAGTCGTATCAATGTCCTGTGCAGTCTCACCATTTTCATAATCAATCACGAAAGACGTTTCCCCACCAGTTTTCGGGAAATAACTTTCCTTTAAGGTGTCCAATTTTGCACGGAAAGTATCTTCTCCAACAAAATCAACATCTTCGGTAAGGGACTTGAACTTCTCTACTTCAGTAGCAGCAAGGTCTTCAGATACTTCACTAACAATCTGTTCTCTTGTAAGAGATTCAACCACCTTTTTCTTCTCAACGTTTTCTTCAATAGTTGCATTGAGTTTTTCTTCCAACTCAGCAATTTTTTCTGACTGAGCTTCTAGAACGTCATATTTTTCATCAGGAACATCAATATAATGATCTTCAAACAATTGTTTCAGACCACTGATAAAGTCCTCAGCGATTTCACCCTTTAGACCACGTTCAATCGCAAGTTCGTTCTCTGTCATCCACTGTTCGACAACGTAACCAAGATAGTCATCAACTTTCTCTGACAACTCTTCTTTGATTGTCTCTGTAGCTTCTTCAAGAGCAACTGCGTAGCCTTCTTCCATTCGCACAACTTCACTACGGATTTTCGATTTAACAGCAGCTTCAAAAATCGTCGCTGCTTTTTCTTTAAATTCTTCGGAGAGGTCTTCACCAGCAACCAGTGCGTCAACATCTTCTTTGACGCTGATTGATGCAATTTTCTCTTCGATAGCATCTTTCTCAGCCTGAAGTTTCTCAAGTTCTTCTTCAGTCTTTGCATTTCCTGCTTCTTCAATCTTAGCAGCATGACTCGCAAGCATCTCTTCGATTTCAGACTTCTTCATCTTTCCAATCTGTTCAAGAGCTTGTGCCTTTGTCAACTTCGCTTCTCCTAAAACTTCATCACCTTCGGGTTCGTACCCAGCGGCCATAGCCTGTGATTTGTTAGAGGTTGGTGTGCCATCAGGATTACCCTGACCCTTCACCATCTTCTGAGGTTTGCCTTCGGATTTCTGTTGTGCATCTCCGCCAACTTCTTTTGCACTTTTATCTGTAACGTCTGTTGGGGATTTTTTTGCATCTGGTTCAACAACCGGCTCTCCGCCATCTTGGACTTCACCGCCAGGTGTTTTACCTTTTAGTTTTGTAGGAGCATCTGCTTTCCCGCCCGAATCATCGGGCTGACTGGCTTCTTCTAGTTCGGCCAATACCTCAGCTTCAAGCTCCTCAATTGTTTTATCTAATTCGGACATGGAATTGTCTCCTTTTTGCATTTATATTATTTATAAGTTATAACATTTTGAGGAATTTGGCGAACTCTAACGCTTCAACATTCGCCTTTCTATGACGTTTTTCAACGTCAAATTTCGTTTTCAATTCAGCAACGTGGGCTTCCACCAACGCACCGTGATTCCAAACCCACTCTTTACCCTCCATAATGCCCTCAACAAAAGCGTTGGGTGCAGAAGGGTCTGCAACAATATCGGCCGCAGTAGCAAGGTAAAAATCATCTCTCACATAGTTAGCACCATTCTTTTGATCCAAACTTCCCATGCCCCTAGATGAAACGCCTAACTTGGCACCTTCATCCATAAGGTTTTTAACAATTTCTCCCATTGGTGTGGCCATAATTTTTGCCTCCCCAATGAAATTTTTACCATCTGGTGTCAGAGAAGTAATCATGTGTGACACTCTTTCCAAATTGACGGTTGGACCGTCTGGATGTCCCAGTTCACCAAATGCACGATTCTCTCTGATAAAGTTTTTATTATACTTTGAAACTTCTTTCTGTAACACTTCCATAGGGTAGACCCGGCCGTTACGGTTTTTCACATCCGCTTGCATAAATATGCCTTTGATCTTGTAGGTCTTACCACCATCTTCTTTTGCTTCGGTGATATACTCTACTTCTTCTACGGCTTCTGAAAATAATTTTACAGTTTGCATCTCATATCCCCTATGACGTATAGTTTTCGTCTTTCTTAAATTCGATGATAACAAAACCAGATGTACCAAAAGTAGTTATTTCATGGTCACCAGAAGTTGCTGTTGTATTTGCCGCAGTGCCAGGAATAACGCCAGCAGAACCATCATAGTGTCCAGTTCCGGCAAGTCTAATCTGAACAATATCTGTTCCAGAAGATACTTCTTGAATTTCAACATGACCAGTATCATCATCAGCACTACCTTGAGTCAATGCCCACCAAAGTCTGGCGATGTGTAGTTTTGCACCGTTCGCATGACCATCTAATCCACTTGCATCTAAAATAGCGCCATTTGCAGCTGCATCATCTTCGATATCAACTTTAATTGTAACTGTTCCACCAGCGCCGGGTGCATTAACGGCAGTATCTCTGAGTGTTCTTGTAACAATGGCCATCCTCTAACTCCTTAAATCGACAACATTTCTTTTTCAAAATACGACAACAATTCGTTTTCTTTTACTTTAAACTCTCTTGACGCATCTTTTATTGTTTTTTCAAAACTATTTAGGAAATCTGAAGGTTTAGCATCCATTGCAGTAAAAATAGAATCAACAGCATCCTTCATCCTTGGAGATAGTTTTTTATATTCCTTAGATTTACGATGTTCGTCTTTCTCTACAACTGTAGACTCATAGATTTTTTCAATCTTCCTCATTTTCCCCACCCGGCGTATTCACAAATACACTGGCCAATTCTTTTCTTTTTGTTTCAAGTGCGCTTCCGACCTTTGCCGAAAGTGCATCATTAAATTCTGATTCTGCAGCAAGATTATCTCCATTTGATAATGCGTTAATTATCTCTTTACTCATTTCTTTCTACCTTTCACAGTTATACTTTTATCAAAGTTATCTTCAACAGGTTCTTCTTTATCTCCACCTTCTTCTGGTGGAGCTTTTCCATCATACTTGGACATATCATCAGCAGGAATAGCACCACCGCCACCATCTTGTGGATAACGTGTGATACCATCACCAACATCTGGCAGATCAATACCACCATCAAGAGGATCAATATCGAGCTCTCTTTTAATCTGGTCTTGCATATCTTGAATTTCACTATCGTTCATACGCAATACAGTTTTAAGAACATATTGTTTGCTGAAAAACGTACCGATATAAGATTGAATACTATCCAAAGTTTGAATACGATCATTCAACAATTCAGCTTCTTTCAACTCAGAGAAGTGACCATCTTTCATAAAGTCGTATTGAATATGTTCCTTCATATTATCCCAATCATTTAATGAGATAATACCTTTTAACAACAATTGAGTTTTCAATATATCAGTGAATAGTGCAGTATATTTTTTTCTTAATTTTTGAATAAATTTTGTAAATTTTAGTTCGTCTCTTGTAATCTCTGTAGTTCTGCCAAGACTAAAACTATTTTCTGCTTCCAAACGAGAAATAGGCACGTTCAGTGAACGATATAGTTTTCTTTGGAAATATTCTATATCATCAATTTCACCAAGATTAGAACCACCTGGCAAAGTTGTAATTTCTGTACCTCGGCCACCTTCACGGCGTGGGAGCCAGAAATCTTCCAGCATACTCATTTGATTTCTATCATCACGAATCTCGCCAGTCGATGCATCATATACCAACTTGTTACGATAACGATTCATAACATCTTTGAGATACTGTTCTGCTTTTACCTTTGGTAGATTACCAACATCAATATAAAATATTCTTCTTTCTGGTGCCCGTGAGATACGATAGATAACCAACGCATCTTCAATCATCCTTAATTGATTAACAGGTTTAATTGCCTTATGTAAATAAGACAGAACCTTTCCACCATTCTGATCAATTACACCAGACGGAACATATGTGATTGCATCTGCTGCAATTTTAATTCCTTGATTTGAACCACCGTATCCAGCTGAGAAAAGACCTTTTTCGTTATAAACATAGTATTCAACAATACGTTTTACTATGTCTATTCCGGTTTTGGGGTCTTTCTCTTTTTCAATCTCTCTAACTTTTTTAATTTTTATAGGATCAATATATCTTAATGAAGTAATACCCTGTTCTGGTCTTTTAGGATCAATTTCCTTATGATAATAAAGTCGGCCGTCAACATACCAACGTCTAAAAATATCATGTCCTTTGTCATCAAAGTCCAAAAGGCGAAGAACAGAGTCAAACTCTTTTCTTATCATTCTTTTAATTTTTTCTGGATATGGTAATCTTGTAAGTTCTATTCCAACAGATTGAGAAAATTCATCATATGCAATAGCTTCATTTACAATATCTTCTAATGCACTATCGCATTCTGGTTGTTGGGATATATCACGATATCGACGGATAAGGTCGAGTTCTGTTCTTTCTCTACCGTCAGTATCAAGGATAGAGCCAAAAAAACCACCACCAGCAATATCTTGTGTGCCGTCATCAGGAGTGGGGGTAGTGAAGGCTTCTCCACTACCCTTTTCCTTTTTACGATTAATTGTATATCCGAATAATTCAGCCATAATATCTCCCTACTCTTTTATTTAGTAGGTATATTAAACCAACTATCCAGCAACTGCTGAAATACCAGCCGTAACTTCTGAAGATTCAAAGTGTTGATATCTCCAAGTAACCTCAAACTCTTCGATTGCGTTTGTGGTTTCTGTGGAAAGCTCAATTGCACTAACTGTAAGAGGAAACGCATTTCTAAAGATATAAACCTTCAGAACTGAGTCGTCTCTATCTAGTTGCGAAACTTTAAGATCAGCCTGATATTCAGAAGATGACGTAACACCTGTACCTGTAACCAGATCGTTAATCCCATTGTTCCATCTTTCAAATGCATTTCGCAGTGCAAAGTTTGTATCGTTGATAAAGGTTGTTGTCCAAGTATCGGCAAACTCCCTGTCACCAGCAATATAAATTTTTCTTCCTCTGAATGGCAATTCAATTTCACCAAGCGCCATGGATGGCATATTAGAAGCCTTGCAAAGGAAAGCAGCATTTTCTGTCGGCAAACCAATTGTAATCCCCGGCGGAGATACAATTTCAACCTTGAATTGGTTTGGTCTTGCACCGCCACCGATCAATTGTGCTCTGAATTGGTCAATAGTTCCAACCATTTCTTATACTCCTTCTTTAAAACCTACCAATGACTTCAGAGAACTCAACGCCGGTGCGAACTGCAACAAAGTTAAGAGTAATGAAGTTAATTGATCTGGCCGGTTTGATATAGATATCAGCGATAAATTCGTTTCTATCTATTACCTCACCAGTGTTGTTAGTGCCGTCACAAACCACTTGGAAGTCTGTAATACCTCTGCGGCCTTGAACATCCCTCAAAAAAGGTTCAATCAAGTTACGGAACTGAGCCCGTGTAAACTCATCATTGAACTCAAAGAGTTGGAATTTAGCAGCAGTAGCGATTGCCTTCTCAAGAACAAGGAACAGACGCCGCACGTTAATGCGATCAAATGCACTTGGTTTCAAGAGAGCAGTTTTATCACCAAAGAGTATCACACCTTGGCCGGGGAAATCAACTACTGGGTTGATCCGAGCCTTGTAGAGAATATCTCTGTTAGCGTTTAGTGGGTTGTATGCAAGTTTAATTGCACCACGAATATTACCACGATTGTAACCACCTGGCGAGAACCAAGGTTCTGCAACACGGTCTGTGTTTGCACAAAGGCCAGCAATGTCACCGTTTAGTGGCACATAGCGATATACATCATTGTACTTGTCATACATGTATTTGTAACCACTGTCATAAACCACATAAGAGGATGACGGTAGTGTATCAAAAGAGTTTTTGACATTTGTTGTTTGTGTAACTTCACTTGCAATATTCACAACAGCCTGACGGGCAGGAGAAATAAATGCAACACAGTCTTTGCGTAGTTCAACAAGGTCAGTAAGCATTGTTCCATGCGTATCAAACTCATCACCGGCAGTACCGAATGAACCCGCATCCACTGTAGCAGAAGGTCCACCAAGAATAAAGTTTACGTCAATTAATTCAACGTTTGCAAACTTATCATATGCAATTCTTTTTTCTCCAAGTGTCACAGCATAGTCATCTGTACCACCTGTAAGACCGTCATATGTCGGCGTATCAACTGCTGTATATGCACCAGCATTTGTATCCAAGATTACATTGTCACCAGCGTTGGTGGAAGAACCATCTGTACCATCTAGGATAACTGAATCGCCTTCATCTGATCCATTTGCATCTGTTCCGTTCAAAGAAACATTGTTACCGGCATCAAGGTCTTGCCCCCAGTTTGTACCAGCTGCGAGATGATCCATCCAGTAGATGAATGAAGATTGAATGAACAAAATTTCAGCGTAATAGTTTGTTCCTCCCTGCGGCGTTTTTGCCTCAGAGTTCTTGGAAAGAGCCTGATATACTTCTAGAATTGAAAGTGTTCTTTGTCCAGCAACACTTTCAGCATAACCACTAAGTTCACCAGTGCTGTCGTAAACGACAATATGCAACTCATCAGCTGTTCCCCTGTCATTCTGTGTTGACCAATCAGATGTGCCAGGAGCTGCATCAAACAAGTCATAGAACTTCCAACGTCTCCGAATGAATGAATTGTCAGCAAGTGTAGCTTTCAATCCTGATCCTGTAGGATTATCCAACTCACGAAGTGTTATTGTGTTATTTGCTGTATCACGGGAAGTAACATCATATTCTATTCCTTCGTGACCAGTTGCAAAAGTACCGAAACCACTGTCAGTGAAGAATGAAACAATATCACCAACGTTAATTACGTTAGATGCAAGATCAACATCGTCAACTGTAACACTTGTTGCACCACTTGCCACAGCGCCGTTAACTTGGTTAGCACCTGTAATATTTTGCGAGAAGGCAGTTGATGTTGCACAAATGGAAACTTTCAATGAGTTACCAAAATCTCCGGCTGTTCTTGAAGCCCAAGGACCAACACTACCTTGACCATCTTGAAATGATCCTTGATAATGATCGTTATCTCTAATGAGAAGTCCAAGTTCTGAACAGGCGTTTAGTACCCCACTTTCAGCACGAACAACTCGTAATGCGTTTGAATACTGCAAGAAATTTGCAGCAGTGAAAAAATATTCAAAGTTATTGGCATTTGGTTTACCAAAAACTTGTACAAGTTCTGCTTCAGAACTAATAGCGGTGACAGAAGATACTGGCCCCTTTTCAAATGGCCCTGCAAACGCACCAATCGTGGTTTGAACTGCTGGAACAATATTTGTGAGGTCAATTTCTCTTACATGTACACCAGGCGAAACTAAGAAACCCATTGTCGTACTCCTTTACTTTTTAAGAGAGCAATCTTATTGTTATTTGAAATATTTATAAAAAATGAATTCCTAAACATGATTTTTATATGTGTTAATTCTTATAAATAAAATTATGGAATCTCATTATGAAAAATACAAAGAAACTATCAAAAAGGTAGCTCGTAGAAACTATAGACAACGTATAGTATGGTTAAACGAGTATCTTGCAAATAAATCTTGTGTTCACTGTGGAGAAAGTGAAACTGTATGTCTCAAATTTTATCCTCATAATAATGAAATTAGAAAAATAACAAAAAGAAAAGGTATGAATAAGGAAAGTCGTAAGGGTGCTGATGAGCTCATCAAACAATCTCATATAGTTTGTTCCAATTGTTTCACTAAACTAGATAATGATCTTATCGAATTTATTTAAAATTTACCAATCAGTTCCGTAATCTCGTACTATAGGATTCCATTTAGTTCCATATTCATCAACCATTTGACCAATATTTTCTTCTTCAAGACCATTGATTACAAATCCAAACGGAGCCATATCCTGTTCCAATGAGTCTTGTTGTTCTCTCATCATAGTTGCTCGAATGTCTTGATCAGACAATTCTTTAAAATATTGTTGGTCAGTGGCCCATGCAAATATAAAAAGACAAGCAACTAAATCATCATTACATCCATCATCTCCCTCATAAGACCGTCCCTTGGATACGAATGTAGATAATTCATTTATAATTTCTAAGTCCTCAACAATAAGTTTATTATCCTCTACCAACTGTTTGAGATTAGAACAACCGATACGTTTTACTGCTTTAGTTGTTCTTACCCCCAACTGCGCTCGGCCCCCTGAGAACCCTCCTCCAAGGACTTGTCCCGCACGGCCACGCATAGAAGCCATAATTAGGTTGTCATACTCCATATCAAACTGCATAGCATTAGCAACCTGTTCTCCAATGTCATTTACTTCGATTAAAACGAATGCTTGATTATATGCCCTCGCCACCTCATAAATTTTTGCTGGAAATATAAGAGGTTTAATCTCATTGTCTCGAAATTTTGCAACAATCTTATATGGAATCTCTGTAACATCAAATACCACAAAAGCTGAATAATCGTTTGCTACTCCTCTTGATACATCAACAGTCATCATATATGAATGATTTTCTATGGGTTGAACGTGAACATCTAATCCAGCATTAGATTTTATTGGTTCTCGATATGTCATTGATCGAAGCTTTGCTGGTGTTATCAATGTATCAATTGACCCCAAGAATTCGCATTCAAACTCTGTATTAAACTGTGCCTCAGACGTATTCTTAATTGTTTGTTGTTTCCATGCCTCATCACGGCCGGGAACCTCACTCCAATGCACTTCAATTGGAATGTATTCGTTTCTTTCCTCCTCTGCATCCACCCACAACTTGTAGAACATATTCATACCGTGTGGGGTTGAAACAATCATTACCTTGGTTGTTTTACCAGAACTGATTGTTGGATAGACTGAACTAAAGAACTGTTCTGCAACGTTTGCTGGGACGTAGGCAAACTCATCCAGAAATATAATGTTATAAGACCCGCCACGAACAGCGCTTGCAGAAGTAGAAGATGCGAGTATTTTACTACCATTTTCTAACTCCAAGCTGCCTTTGTTCCAAGACATGACGCCTTGTTGTAACCACTTGGGTAAATGCTCGTATGCGAGTTGTAGTCTCCCAAGTAAGTCCCTTGCAGTAGCAGCCTTATTTGCAAGGATTGCCACATTCACACTTGGATTAAACAAAACATAGTGAAGTAGATATGCAATAATTGTTGTTGATTTACCAGACTGTCTGGGCAACTTGCATATCGTAAAACGGTTATTATGGAACGTTCCTATCATATCCTTCTGAAAGTCATAGAGCTTGAATGGCACTAGACCTTCATCAAGAGAAACAATCATGATGTAGTTTTCCACAAAATACTGTGGAGAATCCATGCATTTTTTATACTCTTGAAGTTCTTCCTTTGTCCATTGTTGTTGGACATTAGCCTTCTTGAGGTTTGGATTTCCTAGATAATTCTGTTCCATTTAGTATTAAACTTCTTCGTCTACTGTTATTTCAGTAGTGATATTATTATCTGTATTTGCTTTATTACGTCTTGCTATTTCTGCTTTGATAGTTGAATCATTTAAAAATTCATTTTTAGTATCTTCATCTGCAAACACAGAAGTCCATGTATATACTAATTCATCATCATCATGAGTTACAGCAAATGATGTTCTCTTTCCAGTATCAACATAATTTGTTTGAATATATGCGATTGACTCATCAGTCATTGTTTCAAAAAGTGTAGTGTTATTTGGTAATGTGCGAACAGTAACTTTTTTCCACGCCATAATTGTTTCCTCCTTAAAATATTTATATAATAATGTTAGTGAGGCCGAATAGAACTCCATTTTTTACTAAACTGCCTATTAGAGTCTGGAACATCCTTCAACTGTATTCTTCGACACTCTCTTCTATATCCTTGATAGTCATTAACTGCCATATGATTAACTGCACGATTATCCCACATTGCAATTGAACCAACTTCCATTCTAAACCTAAATTGAAATTCTGGTCTTTCACACCACCTATACAAATAATTCATAAGAGGCATACTTTCTTCTACTGACATATTTGCAAAACTACGAGTATAAGAAAAATTAACAAACAAAGATTTATTTCCTGTCTCTGGATGTATTTTTACCAAAGGATGTTCATATCCTGTTAGTTCCCAAATAGGAGATTGGTAAGACCCACCCATATCAATGTCACGATTCTCTGGTGGTTTATTGCCAGCGGAATCTGGTTCTGCAACTGGATTTCCTATGATTTTAGAACCTCTGCCATAATGTCGATTAGAATCAGGCCCTGCTACTTTGTCATCTGTCATTACACATTTAACATCTTTAATCATATCTTTCATGCCAGGAGACAATGATTCATATGCTAAATTGAGATTAGCAAACCAAGTTTCGGCACCAAAAGGTGGAACCTCTATACCATACAAAATACTTGCCATTGGTGGATTAGCAACATGACAAGTATCTGCATGAAAATCCTCTCCTACAACTCTGAAATTATCAACTTCCTTCAGAACTTTTTTTACTTGTCTAAATTTAGGCCCAGTCTCATCATCTTTTTCTTCATCTGTAAAATTTTCATTTACAAACAATTCACCAAATTGTTCACCAAATTGCATGAACTGTTCATCTGATAATTTTTGATCTTTGAAAAAAAGAACTCCATATTTTAACCAGGCCTGTCTCAATTCTAATACTACATCGTCTGATAATTTTTTTGAACAATCAACTCCACTCACTAAACCACCACCAGCACCATGTGTTTGTTTAACACTAAGGGGTTTTGGCCAAAAGGCCCTTGGTATGTGTTTATATTCCATAATTTAACTCCTCAAATTCATATAATACAATCCGGCGAGTTTCGCCCTCACCTTTTTGTTTTTTCATTTTTAGGGAGACTAATTCTTCAGCTTCCTCTCCTTCAAATCCCATTGCTTTCACAATAACATTTGGACCACGTTCATACCTTGCAAATTCACTG
>Ga0209384_1001387_pt1 | contig 12739 bp, 11 predicted proteins | sample CoawatmetaG05DNA_FD_187511 | JGI IMG/M metagenome (GOLD analysis project Ga0209384, IMG submission 187511) | Marine microbial communities from the West Antarctic Peninsula - Coastal water metaG058-DNA (SPAdes) (version 2) | ecosystem: Environmental > Aquatic > Marine > Coastal ... | reverse complement strand
AGCCAACTCTAAACCGTTCTTACGCACACGCATCCAATGGCTTGGCCCATGAACGCCTGAGTGAGACAGTTTAAATTTACTGACTACGAACCTTACAAGCTCAGGTGTTAAGTAATGATGAAACGGCACAGTAAAGCATCCTTTGATTACAATACATGATGATTTTCTATTAACGCTGCTAATGGCATTATCGATATATCAGCCTAAGAATTCCTCAGAAACATAAACGTCGCTGTAGGTGCTATAGATCGCTTTTTTCGCATCGCTAACTGACTCGTAAAGACCTATAAACACTGGATCCCACTGTTCCCTTCGCTCAGCCCAACCTACAAAGACAACAATCAAATCCTTATTACCGAATTCAAAATATCCTATCCGAGCATCTGAATGGTTAATCCCTTCACTATATCTTGTAGCAAGTTCTTTTTTAATCACATCAATTTCATTATTGGTCAGTGGCAGACCGCCCTGTATTTTCAAAAACCGGTCTTCTGAAATTACTTCTTCACGCGCCAGCTCCTCAATAAAGCTTTCACTAAAAATCGTAGGTATGTTCTCAAATATATCAACCAATGGATCTGCAGACTCAGCTTCCGAATAGGTATCAGCATAGCCTTCCTGCTCAACAATCCAATGTTTTTGTCTTGCTTTATCAAGAGCTAAAACTTCATTTAGATTCATAACCATGATCCTTACAATAAGTACCTAACAATTTTTTTAACTTCAAGAATTCATATCCTCAATTGGCTACCTCTTTAATCTACAGCGCGTTTTCTACCACGGCATCAGTTAGTTGGATTTGAGTTTGCTGCGCCTGCTGGAGTGACTCTGTTAACTGATCGCAAAGTGCCATTAGGCTATCCAGTTTTGTGATAATACGGCACTGCTCGGCTAACGGGGGCAGCGGTATCCCTATCTCTTTTAGTACCGAGGCTTTTACTCCCTTCGCAGTCATCCCAGAAGCGCTGCTATTGAGTTTATTTTGAAATTTTTTCGACATTATCAAATATACAACAAACCTTGAAATCAAAGGTTCATGAAATTGAAAGCAAATTGCTCTCTGTGCCAAAGCAAACTTCTCATTAATGTTAATAGTAGCAACATTCCCTAATGGTGCTTCGGTAGTAAACAGCACATCGCCAATTTCAGGAAAACCACGAGTCATCCAACCACTATAATCATCTGAAGATATAAACTCCTCTGGGTCTTTAGATATATGACCAAACTTAATATTTTTAGCTGTAATAAGTTTTACCCCAAATTGGGTTTTGGTGGGGGTTTTGCCTCGATAGTCAATAAACTTGGCTATGTCACCCAAACGCATATATTCCCAGCTATTAGGTACAGCAATGTATATTTCATTCCCTCCTAATTTTTTACCACTGGATCGTGTTTTAAGTCCTTGTTGTTTTAAGTACGCACGTTTCTCCGTAATCTTCTTAACCAGCATACTAGCAGGCTCATCATTAGAATCTTGCGGTACTAACTTCCCCATCACAGCTAATTGCAGGATGGTTTCCTTAAGCTTTCCAATACTATGCTCTGTAGTGAATAGCACATCAAAATGGGCTGAGATGCGCTGCCATGAGGCTTGAAAGGCATCAGCATCAGCTGCGTTAGTGAGGGCTTCTAGAAGGGCTTCTATGAGGGTCTCATGGGCTTGAATGCTGTTTTCTTGCTGTTGCTCTAAGGTGTCACACAGGGCCATTAGTTCGTCTACCTTGGCGACGATGCGGTATTGCTCTGCCACTGGAGGAAAGCACAATTTAAGCGCATAGGCCTCATTCCTATTTAGCCCCGGCTTTATTCCTTTGCCAAGTTTATCTAACCCCAAGGTTTCAAGCTGTATCAATACAAAATCTAAATTGAGCGATCCGGGCGGCACAACGCTATACGCTACGTCCGTAATCCAGCAGCCCTGACTTTTAGAAAGATTTAGAGCTCCAGCGGATCCTTTTCGCCCTATGACAACACAAGGTTTAAATATACACGCTTCTTTGTGGGAGCCCACTATGCCATTTGAGCCATAAACAGGAAATTCGCCAGTATTTGATCGGTCTGCCTTATTAAGCCCTTTACCATATTCCATAGTATAGACATTACCAAAACACTCGGAGTGCCAATTCAATGGAATAGAGAAGGTAACGTTATCAGGACACTTACCGCTCTGTCCTTTTTGGTTTTTAAGCAGATGACCTTTCTCAGCCACTATTTTCTCAATAAGAACACTAGCAGGCTCATCATTAGGATCTTGCGGCACAAGCAAGCCTCGAACGGCTAAGTCTAAAATAAGTTCCCTTAGCTTTTTAACCCCATAGAGTTTGCGCTTGCTGCTAGTCCCTCGTCCTACTGAAGACTTGGACTGTATCGAAGATGACCATATAGGCAGGTTGTCTGTGATTAATTTTTCAACAGAACCCATTACGCTTTACCTTCCAGCGCATTAGCTAAGATTGACTTTAGCTGGTCACGAATCTTTTGAATGTTGGCCTGTTGATCAGCATAGTTACTTAACAATTCCTCTGGGTCATGACTAATTACCTCGCCCACATGGGGGTTTTTAATATCAAGGTTATAGTTCCGCTCAATAATTTCGTCAATGCTCACCCGCCATGCCTGCTCAGTTTCTTCACGGCCTTTTCTTGCTGCCTTTTCGGTAACCGAACCACCTTCTCCCCACCAGTCTAAACAAATTGAAAAGTCATTTAACTTCATGGGTTTTGTTTTATTAAAGGCCTTCACACCCTTTGGCAGTGGTAGTTCATAGTACCAAATATCTTTAGTTGGCGTGCCTTTTTCAAAGAACAGGATATTCGTCTTAATGGAGGTATAGGGGGCAAATACTGAGTTAGGTAACCGAACTAAAGTATGCAGGTTACATTCTTCTAGCAGAAGCTTTTTGATTTTGGTCTTAACGCCCTCGCCAAACAAGGTGCCATCAGGTAGGACTACCGCTGCTCGTCCACCATTTTTTAGCATTTCAATGATGTATTGAAGAAACAGGTCTGCCGTTTCTTTGGTCTGAAGATCGGACGGGAAGTTCTTTTCAATACCATCTTCTTCGCTACCACCAAATGGTGGGTTAGTAACAATAACATCGACCATCTCTGATGCTTCTATGCTGGATAGCGGTCGCTTAAGAGTATTACCCTGCCTAATTTGTTGAGGCACTTCGATGCCGTGGAGCATCATGTTGGTTGTACACAGCAGGTGCGGTAATTGCTTCTTTTCGATACCACTCACAGCCGCCTGTAGTACTTTTTGATCCTCGGCAGTTTTAACCTGCTCTTTAAGTAAGTCGATGGAGCATGCTAAAAATCCACCTGTACCGCACGCTGGGTCATAGATTGATTCGCCAAGCTTTGGGTCTATCATCTGCACCGCAAAGCGGGTTACCGCCCTTGGCGTATAAAACTCACCTGAATTACCCGCCGCTTGGAGGTCACGCAACAGTTGCTCATATATATCACCAAAAAGATGCCTTTCTTCTGAACTGGCGAAGTCTATATTATTGAGTTTGTTAATAACCTGACGTAGCAACGTACCATTTTTCATGTAGTTGAAGGCTTCACTTAACCCTTCACGCACTACAAAACCACGCGGGTTAGTCGCAAGCGGGGCTTGCAATACCTTTATGTCAGGTAGCAGCTGGTTATTGATAAAATCCATCAATTCCTCGCCCGTAATGCCCTGATTGTCTGCCGCCCAGTTGCGCCATAGATACTTCTCAGGGATGGGTGAACGGTAGTTAGCTTGCTCAAATTCTAAGTCTTCTTCTTGGGCATCAAATATTTTTAGGAATAAAAGCCATGAAAGCTGCGCTAAACGTTGAGCATCACCATCAACGCCGTCGTCTTTACGCATGATGTCTTGAATAGATTTAATAACTGTAGAAATGGACATATAAGGTTCTTATTTAGCTAGTTTTGTTTGGTGGAATTTACGCGCTTTGCTGCTTTTCATTGTCGTATAACGCATGCTCTAGGTCACTGATTGCTTGTTCATATTGGGGCTTGCCACCAAATGCTTTGGTAATTATTTCTCTGGGGCGTCCCATCTTGTCAAAAGGTGTTACCTTTAAAACATTTTGAGATTCAATTTCACTCACACCACTGTCGGCATATTTTTCGAGCAAGGCGTTTAAAACTGCCTGCGCAGACTCATTGTACTTACTAAAGTAGTTACGCTTTTTCACGTTGTCTGCACGCTCTCGACGGGTTAAAGCTGGTTGATCAAAGACCACATGGCAGATTAGGTCAAACGCCCCCATCTCACTGCTCACGTCTTGTTCTAGAGCCTCCCAGATAACACCCGCATTTGCTAATTCATCGATAATAGCTTGCTTACGATCTGCTTCACTCCATCGTTTAACAAACTCATCTAGCGAGGAGAATTGGGCTAGTACTGCCTTACGGGTGTAGTCCTTAAACGATTCGGTAACGAGCTTGCCTCCAGAGCCATAATATTGAACACGCTCTGCTATTTTGTGAACTGTAACACCAGAGACATAAAACTTGGTGTAGGAACCTTTTCCACCTTCATTAGGGATTAGGCCATCAGGAAGCTCAGAATCTTCGCCGTGATCGTTTGCACCTTCATCATTTAGGCTATCTTCATTATTAATGTCGTGATCAAAACTTTCATTTTCTGGGTCGTTTATTTCATCCTCTGTCCGGATTAATACCTGCTCTGGCTCACCATCGAAGGTAGGATCAGCAAATAATTCAGTAGCTTTTTTAAAGTCTAAAATAGTAAACCATAGCTTGTTGTAATTATCATCGATGCGGGTACCACGCCCGATAATTTGCTTAAACTTAGTCATGGATTTAATGTTTTGATCTAACACAACAAGTTTACAAGTTTTTGCATCAACCCCCGTTGTCATTAGTTCTGAAGTGGTTGCTATGACGGGGTAAGCCTTCTTCGGGTTAATGAAATAGCTAAGTTGACCCTTGCCTATTTCGTCATCACCCGTGATCTTCATGACATATTTGTCGTTCTTTTTTACTTGCTCTGGATTATATTTAATAATAGCTCTGCGCATTCGGTCAGCATGGTCAATGTCGTTGCAGAAAATGATGGTTTTAGCCATTGGATCTGTCCGCTGAAGGTAGGAAGAGATCGTCTTAGCAACTAAGTCAGTTCGCTCATCAATCACAATAGTGCGGTCGAAATCTTTATCGTTGTAGATGCGGTCATCGATAACCTCACCCTTATCGTCAACCTGCCCTTCTTGTGGTCGCCAACCAAAGGCATCGACATCAATATCTACCCTTATTACCTTGTAAGGGGCCAAGAAACCATCTTCAATGCCTTCTTTAAGCGAATAGGTGTAAGTCGGTGTGCCAAAGTAATCGGTGTTAGAGACTTCTTCAGTCTCTTTAGGCGTTGCCGTCATGCCGATCTGAGTAGCTGAACTAAAGTACTCAAGAATTTCCCGCCACGAGCTGTCTTCAGCGGCACTTCCACGATGGCACTCATCTATAACGATCAGGTCGAAGAAATTCCTATTAACTTGCTTGTATGCTTTTTGAGACTCTTCGGGGCCTGTTAATGCCTGATATAAAGCCAAGTGTATCTCGTAGGCTGGATCTACTTTGCGCCCTTGAATCTTGGTCATGGCCTGCCCGAAGGGTTGAAAGTCATTCTGGCGGGTTTGGTCTACAAGAATATTGCGATCAGCTAAAAAAAGGATTCTCTTCTTTTGTCTAGACTTCCATAAACGCCAGATAATTTGAAAAGCCGTATAAGTTTTACCAGTACCCGTCGCCATAACCAAAAGTATGCGATTACGACCACTAGATATGGCCTCTACGGTTTTATTGATTGCTTGAAGTTGGTAGTAGCGGGGTGACTTACCTGTGCCATCGTCATGATAGTCTTGAGTAATAATAGGAAGTTGGGCATCGGTATAGCCTTTAAACGCAATGTATTTTTGCCATAGGTCTTGTGGACTTGGGAACTCATTCAGACCTATTTGAGTCTCAATAGGCTGCCCTTGCGGCGCAGTTTTATCATGAAAAATAAAGCCATCACCGTTACTAGCGAAGATGAAAGGAACATCAAGGAGGCGGGCATAATCCAAGCCCTGTTGCATACCTTTACCAATTTCATGCTTATTAGCCTTAGCTTCAATAACTGCCAGGGGCATATTGGGTTTGTGATAAAGAACCACATCAGCCGACTTCACAGTTTTACGCATGCCAATCTGGCCGCGTACAATAACCTTACCATCTCTCAATTTAACTTCTTCACGAAGCTGAGTCATAGGATCCCACCCCGCCTGAACTAGCGCAGGAAGAATGAATTTTGTAGTAATATCCCTTTCAGAAAGGCTAGCTTTATCTATGGCAGTCAAGTCTCAACATCCTTTGTTAAAAATCATACTTTAGTGAACATTTTTATCTTAGTCTAGGTGGTATTAAAGGTAACCTGCCTGAAGCGACATAACATCAAGGCAGCCACCGCACTTAAAGTGCATTGTTAAATCCTAGTAACATATAGTTAGTGGGTCAAGTATAGTGGAAACAATTCCAAGCTGTCTTTGGTTATTTGAACGAGCGTCTTAGCTGTCATTTTCGTCACTAAGTCCGTGGTTATCAGCACAGTCTGCACACGCTGTACATATCATAAACAGGGTATAATGCGTCTACGTGCTTTCCACAAGCTTCGCATTCAACCAAATCATCTTCATCCATTACATTTCACCTTTCGAATAATTCTGATCAAGGAGAGAAGACTAAATAGCACCTCAAACCAAGGTTGGGTATGCCACCAACTCTATTTTCGTAGACACGAAAGGTGCAATTAACTATTGCGTAAGCCCTTCTTCGAGTAATACCAATCATCCCATACCAGCCTCAAGTCTACATTCGCTCGCTCATATTCTTGGACAGTCTCAACCGCACCAATTTTAGCTTGATATGCGGTCACTTTTTCATGATATAACTGCTCTGGAGTTTCAAAAGAGATGATCTCTTGGTACTTTTTCAGTATTTGCTTAGCCTCGTCAGTATCAGATAAAGACCAACAATTACTTTCTATCCATAAGAGGTTCAAGTTATCTATTCTCTCGACAATGAATAACTCGGCATTACTTGGGTTAGGCCACAACCCTAAGGAGTCTCCAAAAACCAGTAAGCCAATATCACTCCAGTAAAGGCAGTCACCATCACTTGCCATAGTTTTTAAAATAAATGGCTTGGCAGTCTTTAGGAGGTCAATTAACCGAGAGGGGTGATCCAAGAACGTAAACCAATCATCTATGCCAGATGAAGCTACCAACTCGTCTAAGTGCCCTTGGGCATAACGACTTCTAGGAATTTCCATAACTCTAAAATCCTTCTTAAGGTTTCTGTTATTCTGGTCGTTGGTTAGCAGTAGCATACTAAACCCCTGCGCGCCCTAGCCCACCAAAAGCAACGCCATTGGATACTGGTTTGAGAAGACGTATGAATAATGTTTAATGGTATTGGTTCAGCTTTATTTGTAATTAATTATTAAATCTAACTTTTTGTGGTGGCATTGTCCGCATTTCTTTATCAGCTCGTTGCAAATAGCGCTAATTTTCTCATTCCACGCCAAGCCTTGTACCCAATCAGCTGGGATTGCTTCAAAGCCGTAATAGGCTCCTGCCAACTGCCCATATATTGCTCCAACCGTATCCGCATCACCGCCTAGATTAACAGCTTTTAATAAACCTTCAGCATAGGTATCTGTATTATAAAAGCTCCACAGGGCCGCCTCGAGGGCGTCTATCACAAACCCAGTAGAATCCACCTCACCTTCTTGCTTTGCCTTGTAGCCGCCCCTTGTCAGGCTCAGTAGATGACCACACAGAGCGTGCTGCTGGTAGTAGTCTTTAACTGGTGAATAGTTGTCAGACAATAGCTCTTCTTTACTAGCGCCGTTTAAAGCGCCCCATATCATACCCCCAAAAAATCCTGTGGTTTGCAGGCACATTTCACTACCATGTGTTGTAGTAGCAGATTGGACAGAATGATGAATAGCTAGCGCTGCGTCATGGCTATAATAAACAGGTACTGGCGCCAAACGCATGATACAGCCATTACCTGACCTTCTTGGGTTTGTATCACCTTGAATAGGATCTTTGGTTTTATGGTAACGAATCATAGCCTTTAATATGGTTTGACCTATACCTACAGCCTTGCCAGTGCAGCTAAGGTAGCCATCATCAATCCAACGGCTGTATTGCTTCATCTGGTGCGCTGCGTCAAAGCCGTTACATGCTATTAAACTTGAGGCTATACACAGCGACATGGCTGTATCATCAGTCCACTGACCAGCTTCTAACTTAAATGGCCCACCTGCTCGAAACTCCGTTACAGATTCAAACTTGTCTCTGGGGAGAAACTCAACAGGCATACCCATGGCATCGCCAATTGCTAGCCCAAACATTGCGCCAATTGCTCTGTTTTGATTCATAGAACCTCATCCATTAACAAACCACCCCCCAGCTTTTCCGTTAAAGCATATGGACGGACGCCGAAGAATCTGAGCGAGCCTCATCGCAAATGATTGAGACAACTGGGGTGTTGTGCTGAAGATATTGGTGAGCATTTTACCTACGTCACATCAGGCCTTGTTTTTTTAGAGATTCCGCTACTTTCATTACGGCATCTAGCTTATCAGGGTCGCCTTCATATCTAGACACAAGCTCGTGTTTTTTCATTGATATAAAAACTATATGATTGGAAAAGATTGAATGCTCCAGCTTATCCATGGCATAAAATATAAGTAGCGGGACAAGACCACCGTAAATAGCCAAGTATAGGCTAGTAAATTCCAAAAAAAACAGCCCTCCGCCAACAAACATAGATACTAAATACAAAATCCAGCTCAGCGATTTACTTTGTCGCGTCAATTCAACCAAAGCTTTCATTTCTTCCTCGATGTCACTGTCGCTGTCATGTTGAAAAGTCATTTTATCCCCTTGCCATTTAATATTTTTGCGGACACTACTCTCATGTTGGTTACTCAATAACCCCCCCTGCATTTCAAGTCCACTTGAGACTCCAACTTTAAACTGGATTCGTGTAAGCAACCAGCTCTATCGTAGTAGGTACAAAAGGCGCATTAACTTCGAGCGATGTGGTTTTTGTTGGTCTGCCATACCCCCTATCAAGTATCGCGGTAGCAGCAGTAATCCTAGCTGAATCACTCTGGCTTGATTGCATGACATCCACCAGCGTATCCAAGGCATTCTTGGTGTATTCACGAGCCAACTCTGACAGGTTCAACTTAAGCTCTGAGGTAGCCTTATTACCAGCTCCTGCTGGCCTGCCCGAACCTTCTCTCATGCCGCCATGTGATGACAGGTTGATTTCCTTTTGATAACCTAACTCTGCTATATTTTAGCATATTAGCAAGTTGTGAACGAAGGTCTGTTATCGTGAATGCACATAGGGGGGGAATGGCATGAGTGTTAAATGTCCAGCAGATATATTTAAACAGTTCGAAGATGGTTGCGGTGGTTATGTTGACCTAAGTGAAGAAGGAAAGGCATTTTCGTATAGTGCGCTCCACGATATGACGTGGTTAGGGGATTCAGCCACATCGTTTTGTGTCGAGATAGCATCAAGCCATAAAAAGCTATTTCTTATTTATGAAGACCCTGAGTCATGGGGACTTGGGCATGGTTACCAGGTAAGAGTGATTAAATCACTTGATGAGCTATAGCCTGAAAACAGCAGGTTCATACAGATATTAATATTGCTGCCTTAAGCTGGGCCTATATAAGCACCCAGCTGAATTTTTGTAGGTACTTGGACATTCAGCACCCTTCTTACCGTCCGGTTATGCCTATAGCCTAAGCGCATACCTGTAAAGCCAATCTTATGGCTGTAATTCAATAATTAACGCTGAATGGTCTGTTAGTGAGTTGCGGGGGCTATGGTCATAGTAACTAGTCACACATCGAGCAGCTGCCTCTTTGCCGGCTAAGGCATGGTCAATCCTAAATCCATTACCAATGTGTGAGTACCAGCTAAACTCAAGGGTTTGCTGCCCATTGTGGGCGCGCCATAGGTCAGTTAATGTCTGGTTTGCTAGGTGTTCAAACTGATCCGCACAATAGAAATCTACCCCTTCAGCATCTAATTCATTAGAGCCTGTATTGAAGTCGCCCACTGCCAATAGATTATGATGGGCCATCGCTTCCAAGCTGTCGAATACACCAGCTTTATCTTTGCGCTGTGGGAAGTAGCCACCGACTAACTGTATACCTTCCCAATCTGCGCCAACAAGCGACCACTCATTGGTGGGAAGGTTTATGGTTATGGGTGTGCTAGGCAGCTTAGTGGCCACCATGACGGTGTTTTGCAGAGGAGCAGTTCTATTATGGTGGTAATAGCAAAACCCAGCTTGTGCTAGTATGACCTTGAGTTGATCACCAGATGAATTATTCCTGAATTCAGTAATAACTATAGCATCACAATTTTGGGCTACAAGGTAGTCGCAAATAGCAGCAATGCGAGGGCCACCACCTTGACGGATGTTTAAAGATAAGAGTTTCATGTTGCCTTTGTATTGGCCCCCTCTACCTAGACTTGAGTGCGCTATTAACGTTCATTAATGGCTCTTTAAAGGATGTTTCAAACGTCGTCATTGTCACAATGAGGAAGGAAACTATATCGTTCCAGTTATCACGATTATAGCCGTCAAAATCCTTTTCAAATTTAATGCGACAGGCCTTTTTATCTTCTAAACGTTCCCATACTAGAGGCGCCCCAAAATTTTCTTCGATTATGCTTCGCTGGCTCAGTAGCGCGTCAAATACGGATGTATTTTCATCCTCATCAGCGCGCCTGATCATCAGCTCGACCCGAGCATATTTTTTCATAAATAAAACTGTAAATGGAACACCTGAAATACCGCTTCCAGCACTTAGCCAATGGTTTTTCCCAGGATTTATATTGGAGAACAAATTAAGATTCGTCTCTTTGCATCGATCAAGAAATAGCTTCCAAAAGTCCAGCCGAAGATGGTGTCGATTTTGAAGTTCCGACTCGGTAGATTTAGATTCTTGCTCCTTCTCGCTTATGCCAATCATGTACTCTTTGGCTTCCGGCGTGGGAATGATTTGATCAACCTGTAAAAACAGCTCATCTCCCATAGAGTAAGGTGTTGCCTTAAAGCACTGTATTTGGATTTGTTGTTTCAAAAGCCACAAGACTGTGGAGGTCACTTCCTTTCTGAAGTGGTTCGCTACAAACATGATACGTTGGTGGTGATCTTTATTGAGCACTATAAGGTCAAAGTCTTCTTCATTTAAAAATTCAACAATATTTGCCCTAGCGTCACCACCAGATTGATACTTATCTAAATACTGCTGATAGATTTTGACGATTTTTGACTTGGTAAGTGTAGAGCAATACGAGGCATACTTAAGCGCCTGCCAGGTAACGTCCCTGCCCGAATCATCCAACTTGTTTTCAATAACAACTAAGTTACCAGTCCGATCGAGAGCTAAGAGATCTAAACGTTCCCGTGTATCGTCAAACCCATCAAATTCCTTTTGGATGATGAGCAGCCCTGCTGCTTCTAACGCTTCTGGATAGTTGGCAAGCCACTCTTGTAAGTGCTCGCGCTCTCGAAACCCAAGGTCACTAAATAGCCTCGACTCCAGCCTTTGGATGCGGTTGTCTTCCTTATTAATTCTGTACACTCAAGCTCCTTGCTATATATTTAATAACACTGCTGGTTGAATTGGTCGCAGGTATTCAAAGTGTTCGGGCTACAGGTCATCAAGTAACTTAATTACCATTACAGTAACGCTATGACCAAGCTCCCAACTGTCCATATTAATCATACATAAAAACAAATTGATTGTTCTTGAACTCTATATTCAACACTCACTATATCAGCATTATCACCCAACCAGTTCATACCATCCAATTTATAAACGACTACCTCAAATTGTTTGAGTTCCTCCCTTAGACCATCGCTTCTGCAACCAGCCAGCCAGTGCTATCAGCCTTGCGCTTATTACTTCTACCTATTCCTTATTGGTAACTATGTAATGTACTGTAATGTACTGTGTTAAGCTAAATAGAAGCTGAGGTAAAGCTATAGCTTTAGGTAGATGACAAGTTTGAAATGCCCCTACCACCTTTTGCACCATTAATAGATTTGACTCTAATCAGGCAATAAGAATCCTCATATAGGTCGTCAATTTCGCTCGAGCCATAGCGTTCGCCATACTTCTCAAACATCGACATCACCAACTCTAATTCTGGGCCTTCGACCCCCGCCAAATGCTTAAACTCAATATCTGTCAAACGCCCCTGATACCACAAGGCCATCTTAACTTTCTCTTGAGCTGCAAATAATACTGCGGGTAATGTGTGGACGAGGGAGTTACGCTGCGCCATAAAACATTTTGACCACTCAACATTAGCCTCCCGCTCAGACCTATCCCTACACTGTCTTACGTCATTAACCGTAACCTTGATGGCGTTAGGCTGATAGGCGCGATAGACATTCTCAACCGTAGCTATCACTTCAGCTTCTCCAAGAGGCGGAATACAGCTGCGTGCGGTGCCCTTACAGGCTTCTAAGGCACTTGCTATGTCTAGGTCTTGCCCCCGATAGCTTGACGCAAGGTTGAATATTTTGTTGTTCCGCTCACCCTTAGCTACGCCCATCTTCGACGGTGATTTAGCATTCTGGGTGTCATTTATCCAGATAACCATTTCCAAAGTCATTTCTTCGGGTGGAA
>Ga0209384_1001381_pt1 | contig 12772 bp, 12 predicted proteins | sample CoawatmetaG05DNA_FD_187511 | JGI IMG/M metagenome (GOLD analysis project Ga0209384, IMG submission 187511) | Marine microbial communities from the West Antarctic Peninsula - Coastal water metaG058-DNA (SPAdes) (version 2) | ecosystem: Environmental > Aquatic > Marine > Coastal ... | reverse complement strand
GTATTTATTATCTCTTCCACAAGAAATTCTTTTCTAGTTTCATTGCTGTCAACTATTGCTTGCATAATATTATTAGGAATATCTTTATAATTTGCTAGCAATTGCTTTGTATCTTTTGGCAAACAATAGCCACCATAACCAAAAGAAGGATTATTGTAATGATCACCTATTCTTGGATCCAAACTAATCCCATCAATTATTTGCTTTGTACTTAGCTCATGTTTTACCGCGAAAGTATCTAATTCATTAAAGAAAGTAACCCGCATCGCTAAATATGTATTTGAGAAAAGCTTAATTGCCTCGGCTTCAGTTGAATCTGTATACAAAATTGGTATGTCCGTCTTAATTGCTCCCTCCATAAATAATTTTGCTAGTCTCTTTCCTTCATCTTCCTTATTGCTTATTATAATTCTTGAAGGATAAAGACAATCATATAGCGCTTGCCCTTCTCTTAAAAATTCTGGCGAAAAAATAATATGCTGTATTTTAAATTTTTGCCTTAAACTTTCCGTATACCCAACAGGTACTGTTGATTTTATTAAAATTAGTGCTTTTTTATTTATTTTAAATATTTTATCTATTGATTCTTCAATTGACTTTGTATTAAAAAAGTTTGTAGCAGGGTCATAATCCGTAGGAGTTGCTACAATAACTAACTCAGCATCTTTATATGCAATGTCTGATCCATTGTTGCATGTAGGTCTAATTTAACTGACTCCAAATATTGAGTAATATATGGATCTTGAATAGGAGATTTTCTTTCATTTATTAAATCAACTTTGTCTGAAACTATATCAATTAATGTAACGCTATGATTCTGTGCGAGCAAAATTGCATTCGCTAAACCTACATAACCAATTCCAACGACTGTAATTTTCAAAAATCATCCTTAATAGATAAAAAGTTAGTACTATTCAGTAAAGCTTTAAAATAAAATTTATTCTTGAAGTTGATACACACTTATATAATCTCCTTGCTTATATCCCATAATTTTATTTCCTCCTGCCACAACTGCAACATATTGTTTTCCATCAATCATATAAGTAATTGGCGGAGCATTTACTCCTGCATCTATATTCGTTTGCCAAATTAATTCTCCCGTGATTGCATTGAATGCATTGAAAGATCCATTCCCTTCACCTAGAAAAACTAAATTTCCTTTCGTAGCAAGAGAGCCGCCTAAAAGAGGTTGCTCTGTTGTATGTTGCCATAGAATTTTACCAGTGGATACGTCTATAGCTGACAATAAACCCCATTGAGGGTCGCCAGAAGGCTCTGAACTTGTGTATTTTACAGTTTTCCCGCCAGATATTTTTTCATGCAGAGTATACTTAATTGGTGCATGAATACCAGAAACATATACTAGGTGTAGATCTAAATTCATGCTAACCGGTGACCAATTTGACCCGCCAAGAATTCCTGGATAAATAATAGTTCCTTCAGGTGTTGCTTTAGAAAATAAATTATCTTGAGGTACGAATGCTTCAGATTTAAGTAATAGCTCTCCATTATTTCTATTGTGTACATAAAACCACCCTGTTTTCCCAGCCTGGCCAACAGCAGGGATTACTTTTCCATCTACAATCGTATGAAATAATAAAGGCGGACTAGCAACATCATAGCCCCATATATCATGAGGGACCTGCTGATAAAACCATTTTAACTTTCCTGTATCAGCATCTAAAGCGACTAAAGAGACTGTATAGAGATTGTCTCCTGGTCTAGTTTCAGCACTCATCTGTGGAGAGGGGTTTCCAGTTCCAAAGAAAAGTGTATTTGTAATTCCATCAATAGCAGGCGTTGTCCATGCAGAACCTCCGCCATACTTAGCAGAATTAGGATGTTGAGCCAATGCTTCTTTTTCAAGATAAGTATCACGATTAAGCACTTCGCCATCAGCAGTATAGTTCGTAAACTTTCCCTCCCACCCTTGTTCTGGAATTGTATCAAACTGCCATATTTGTCTTCCTGAATGAATATCATAAGCAGCTAAAAATCCAGGTCTCCCAAATCTTCCAGCAACTCCAACTACAGCCCCTAATGGAGAGTTACTCCCCTCCTCTTCTACATGAAGACCATAACCAACACCTGTAATTCCTATAATTACCTTATTCTTATATACAACAGGGGCCATTGAGATACCGACACCCGTTCCGCCACTAATAATTTTATCTCTATTTGGATCTAGTTCATTTAGTGAGCTTAATGATTCTGTTTCTACTAAATTCTCTACTACATTAATATCCCAAATTTTTTCACCGGTTTTAATGTCAAGAGAAATTAGTCTTGCATCAACAGTCCCGAAAAATATCTGCTCCTCGTGGATTGCTACACCTCGATTTGTTGGTCCACAACACATTCTCCAGTTAAGATTTCTATCGTGTTCATAGCGCCATAATTCTTTACCCGTTTTCCCATCTAAAGCAATTACATGATTAAAGGGTAGAGATACATACATAATACCTTTATGAACAATAGGGGTAGCTTGAAATGTTGCACTAACACCTGTTTGATATTGCCACCCTAATTCCAAATTTTTTACATTTTTAATATTAATTTGATCTAATTTTGAAAACCGTTGATTAGTAAAATCTTTACCGTAAGAACTCCAATCATCATTTTTATTTTGGCAAGAAGCCAGAAAAAATAAACTCAAAAAAATAACTAATAAACTTTTCATATCAGTATTTAAGAAAAAATTTGGATAGGAATATTTAATAATTTTATCTTACTAGCAATAACTTCTAATTCAGATTTTGTAAGTCGTGTTAATTCTTTTTGACTTGGCTGTTCAGATAATCTAGCTAGACTATAAAGATGTATTCCTTTAATCTTTTTTTCATAAGGTTTTAAAAAATTAATATATGCATCTAATGACTCTAAGCTGGGTAATTTGTCATTTAATCTAAACAAGCAGGTTTGAATAACGGTAGGGCTATTTTTAAGAGCAGCTTCAAGATTTTTTTTAATAGTTGCTAATGATAAATTAACTTGGTTGACAGCTTGTATATCATCCTTATTCATACGGTCTATCTTAAACCAGATTTCACGATTAAAATTATTTATCAAAGATAATGATTGCTGTATAACAGGGTTAGCCATATAGCTACCATTTGTAATTAAACGAATTATAATTTTTTTATCTAATTCATATTCGTTAATTTTCTTAATTAAAATATTAATTACATCCTTAAATTGTTTAGATGCTGTTGGTTCACCGTTCCCGGAGAAAGCTATATCTTTGAATTCTGTTTTACTTTTAGTATATTGACTTAAGAAAGATTTATTAATTATTTGATCAAGCCAATAATCAAGTTCACTTTCTAATGCCTCTAAATCAATAGGCTCTGGTTTACCTCTTACTAAATTTGGTACTTCGCAATAGATACATTGCCAATTACAAGCATTGTTTGTATTTAAATTGATCCCTAAAGATAAGCCTCCCGCCCTTCTTGATACTACGGGATAAATATATTTTCCTTGGAAGATATTACGATCATGGTTTGTTATTGTTAATATATCAATGGACATGATGGCTTATTATTAAAATCATCTACACATAATACTAGATTTACTTGCTAAACCACATTCTTCGAAGTGTTCCGTCCTTATCTACCAATGAATGTTTCAGAGCTCCAATAATATGAAAAAATAAAACACATAAAATTAATATCCCAAAAGTTTGATGGAATTCTAGAAATAACTCTCGTAATCCAGAATCGTCAATACCGGGAATGACTTTAAAACCAAACCATTTAATGCCGTACTTACTTCCAATTGACATAATAATTCCTGACAAAGGGATTAAAAACATTAATAAATAAAGGCCATGATGGGCTACAGTAGCTAATTTTTTTTCCCATGATTTCATTGTTTCAAGCAACGCCGGTGGGCGATGTGTCAATCGCCATATAATTCTAAGAATTATAAGGGCAAATATAGTAAGCCCAACAGACTTATGAAGATTAAAATAGAATGATCTTGGGGAAGCTTCCTTGCCAAGTTCCCATGTATAAATACCAAAGTTAAATAGATCATAGCTTGATGATTTAGGAGCTTCTTTTGGCAAAGCCTCCATAAACCAACCAAGATAGAACATAAAGAATATGCCAATAGCAATGAGCCAATGTAAAACGATTGCAATACTAGTATATTTTATTGAAGAACTACTCATAATTAAATAGGGTAAAATAAAGTTATTGTCATCATAGCGTCAATTTAACAAAATGAAAAAAAAACTAACACTTTATCTCTTTTTTTTAACTTTTTTGGCACAAAATATCTTAGCAAGCTCAGCTCAGTTAAATCTTATTGAAGTAGCATCAGGAATATTTGTTCACCAAGGTGCGCATTTAGATATTGATGAAAGTTACCAAGGGGATATATGTAATATTGGTTTCATTATTGGCAAAGATAGTGTTGCAGTCATTGATACTGGTGGAAGCTTACTGGTTGGAGAGTCCCTAAAAAAAAGCATTCGAGAAAAAACATCACTTCCTATCAAATATGTAATCAATACTCATGTTCATCTTGATCATATATATGGTAATGCAGCATTCAACGATCCCAATACAAAATTTGTCGGTCATAGCAAACTTCCAAAAGCAATGCAGTTTAGAAAAAATTTCTATGAAACATTAAACCTTAGGTATTTAAAAACACCACTTGAAAAATCTATACAAATTCCTCCATCAATTCTTGTTCGTGAGAATGAGAGTAAAATTTTTGATTTAGGTGAAAGAGAAATTAAAGTAAATGCCTATTCACCAGCTCATACAGATAATGATGTAACAATTACAGATATTAAGACTGGAACACTTTGGGCCGGAGATTTGTTGTTTATAGAGCGAACACCAGTAATAGATGGGGATATTCATGGGTTTATTGATGTTTTAGGCCAATTAATTTCACTAGATGATATTAATCTAGTCATTCCTGGGCATGGCACACCAACAAGAAAGTGGCGAGACGCCTTTAGGAAAAGTAAAAACTACTTTATCACTTTAAGAGATGATATTAGACGCTCAATTTCTGAAGACCAGGGCCTTCGAAAAGCTATAGAAACAGTGGCCAAATCTGAATCAAAAAAATGGGAGCTATTTGATGTACAGAATGCTAGAAATATTAATCAGGTTTACCCAAAACTAGAATGGGAATAAAAATAAAGCTGATACATCAGCTTTATTTTTTTAAATTATCAATACTATATCCAGAAGCAGGATGAACGCCCATATAAAAAAGTCCGCCTGTAATAGTTAAATACTGCAACGCCATTAGTAAAAGATGTGGTTGTCCAGAAAATGCATTTAGCAAATATACTATCGACCAAATAAATGAGTAGGCTGCTAAAACATATGCTGTGATCTTTATTTTATAACCTATGATCAAAGTAAGTCCTGCAACAAACTGAATTAATATACTTAGCGGTGCAAAAATACCTGGTAGTCCTCTAGCGCCCAACATATCTTGATATGCTGCGTAGCCATTTGGAGTGTTTACTATGTTATTTAAAATAAATAAAACTGAGATAAAAAATATTAACGACAATAAAACCCTTGCTATAGGATCAAAAAATTTTTTCATAACTTCATTCCTTACTTATTATTTATAAATTACTTCGAATCATGCCTTTTAATCATCTTACTCGCAACCCCTAAAATAGAAATAAATTATAATAAATTTTTATCTATCAATAATTTCTTCACTAGTTTCTTTACTGGTGCTGGGTGAGCTCCTTCTTCAATTTTATCTTTATGCTCCCATAGTAATCCATCCATAACGCCTCTATTTTTAAATTTTTTTACTTCTAAATGTTGGTAATTCATTTGAAGTTTATAGTGTGTAAACGTCGTTGTCATAATTCCATTCTGTATTAATTTAAAATCTTTGATTCCAATATTTTTAAAACCCCATTGTTCGATATTTAACTCTTTTTTAAATTCTGGAAATGCCCATAGCCCGCCCCATATTCCTTTTTTAGGTTTCTTAATAAATAAAAACTTTGATTTGTATTGAAAAATATAAAAGTAAGATATCTCAGTAAGTTTTTCTTTTTTTGGCTTAGCTGCCGGAATAATATCAGTCCAATTATTTTCATAGCTTTTACATAATTTTTTTATAGGGCATTGCACACACTGAGGTTCTTTTTTAATACATAAAGTTGCGCCTAAATCCATAAGAGCTTGATTATATTTTCCAAATCTACTTTCAGGAAGGTTTTTTTCTGCAAGTATCCATAATTTTTTTTCAACAGAAACAATGCCTGCCCAATCTTTAATGCCATAAATTCTTGTAAAAACTCGCTTCACATTACCGTCTAATATTGGTGTTTTTTTATTAAATGCAAAAGAAGAAATTGCACCAGCAGATGATCTCCCTACCCCGGGTAGAGATACCAACTCAGTTATTTTTTTTGGGAATTCTCCTCGAAATTTACTTTTAATTATCTTAGCACTTTCATGTAAATTTCTAGCTCTCGCGTAATAGCCTAGCCCACTCCATAACTTCATCACATCATCATCATCAGCCATTGCCAGAGTGTTTATATCAGGAAAGTTTTCTATAAATTTTTGATAGTACGGAATAACTGTTTTAACTTGTGTTTGTTGCAACATAATTTCTGATACCCATATTAAATATGGATTCTTTGTTCCTTGCCAAGGTAAATTATTTCTACCAAATTTTTTTTGCCATGGAATAAGTTCGTCAGAAATTTCACTCATTGAGTAAACTGAAGAATCCATTCTGGAAGATATTGCAAGCCTTCTCCCCCAAGATAATATAATCCGTAGAAGAATAAACTGAAGTATATGATTGTAAAAACTATCCAGAATATCGCCAGCATAACAAAAATTCCATCTTTCTCAAATTGTGCAATTGTCACAAATAATATAGCAAGGCCAGGGAAAAAATTATTCAGTGGCAAAATCATTGCAAATGGTATGGCCATTAATAATCCCCCCAAAATAAAAATATATCCTTCAAACTTTAGTCCTGTTTCACTTGAAACAAACCACAACAATCTAGGTCTAGTCATTTTTTTTGACCAATAAATTATAAAAATACAAACTTTAGTGATCCATTTCCAGCTTTTATTGCTTGGAACAATAACCAGAAGTCTTTTAGGTAAAACTGGAAATGGCTTTTTTTTTAAAAGCTGAATGCCTAAAGCCGCAATAGTTAATCCGCCAATAACACTTAAAGGCCCAACTGGAAAAGGTTGCATAAATGGAAGTACTAAAATTAATGCGATAAGAGAAAAGCCAAAGTGATCTAATTCTGAAAGAGCTTTTTTAATAGATATTGGATTCCCTTCTGAGAGCTTTTCAATTTTCTTTAAAATTGGAATTAAATTCTGATAATCTTTCATTAAAATATTTAAAGAAAATAATAAATAGTTAAACAACCTACGATGATTCTATACCAACCAAACGCAATAAAAGTATTGTGAGCTACAAACCAAATAAAAATCTTAATAATAAAGTAAGAGCTCAAAAATGCAGTTACAAAACCCATTATAAAAATTGGTATATCACTTTTACTTAGGATATCTATATTTGAAGATAAATCAAAAATAGAAGCTGCAAAAATAATTGGAATAGCCAAGAAAAAAGAAAATTCTGTTGCAGTTTTTCTATCTAGCCCTGCTATTAAGCCCCCCATAATTGTTGAGGCAGCTCGAGATATTCCTGGAATTAGTGAAAAGCATTGTGCTATTCCAACAATCAATGCTTGTTTATTACTGATCTTATCAACATTAATTTTCGGCCTACTTGTTAATTTTTTTTCAATGATAATCATAACAATCCCCCCAACTACTAATGCAATCCCAACCACTATTGGATTAAAAAGGTATAACTTAATCAGGCTGTGAAAAAAGAAACCTAATAATGCTGCAGGAATAAACGCGATAATCAAATTTTTCGTAAAATCTTGAGCAACTTTATCGGTTTGTACACCAATAAAAGTATCTAAAATCTTTTTTCTATACTCTACCACCACTGCAAAAATTGCACCAAGTTGGATAAATATCTCAAATACTTTGCTAGAAGGGTCTGTGAAACCTAAAAGTTCAGCGCCAATTATTAAATGGCCTGTCGAACTAACAGGAAGAAATTCTGTTACGCCTTCAATAATGCCTAGTAAAAATGCAACCCATAAAAGATAAAAATCCATTTTTTAATTACACTTTTTGATAGACTTTTGAGCCTTTCTTCACAAATTCAATTGATTTTTCTTCCATTCCTTTTTGCAGTGCTTCTTGGTCTGTGACACCTTTCTTCTTTGCATAATCTCTTACGTCCTGTGAAATTTTCATTGAACAAAAATGAGGACCACACATAGAACAAAAATGTGCTTGCTTAGCGCCTTCCTGCGGTAATGTTTCATCGTGAAATTCTTTTGCTTTTTCTGGGTCAAGCCCAAGATTGAATTGATCATTCCATCTAAATTCAAAGCGTGCTTTAGAAAGAGCATTATCTCGGATTTGAGCTCCGGGGTGCCCTTTTGCTAAATCTGCTGCATGCGCAGCAATTTTATAAGTAATAATACCCACCCTTACATCTTCTTTTTCTGGCAATCCTAAATGTTCTTTTGGTGTAACATAGCACAACATTGCACACCCATACCAGCCAATCATAGCAGCACCAATTCCAGAAGTAATATGATCATAACCAGGTGCAATATCAGTAGTTAAAGGCCCTAACGTATAAAAAGGAGCTTCATCACAATGCTCTAACTGAAGGTCCATATTTTCCTTAATGAGATGCATAGGGACATGCCCCGGCCCTTCAATCATTACTTGAACATCATGCTTCCAAGCAACCTTAGTTAATTCACCCAAGGTTTTTAATTCTGCAAATTGTGCTTCATCATTTGCATCGTAAATTGATCCTGGGCGCAGTCCATCCCCTAAACTAAAGCTAACATCGTAAGCTTTCATAATTTCACATATGTCTTCAAAATGTGTGTATAAGAATGATTCTTCATGGTGAGCGAGACACCAGCTAGCCATAATCGATCCGCCCCGACTTACAATACCTGTTACTCGTTTCGCCGTCATTGGAATGTAAGCTAATCTCACACCAGCATGAATAGTAAAATAATCTACTCCTTGTTCAGCTTGCTCAATAAGAGTGTCTTTAAATATTTCCCAGGTTAAATCTTCAGCTTTACCATTAACTTTCTCTAATGCTTGATAAATCGGAACAGTGCCAATAGGAACTGGGCTATTTCTTATAATCCATTCACGAGTTTCATGAATATTTTTTCCAGTTGAAAGGTCCATCACGTTATCAGCCCCCCATCGGGTTCCCCACACCATTTTTTCAACTTCTTCGCTGATACTTGAGCCTAAGGCTGAGTTTCCAATATTGGCATTTATTTTAACTAAAAAATTTCGTCCAATAATCATAGGTTCGGTTTCTGGGTGATTAATATTCGCAGGGATTATTGCTCGGCCTTTAGCCACTTCATCCCTAACAAATTCAGGTGTAACTTTATTTGGGATTTGGGCACCATGATTTTGCCCTGGATGCTGCATTTGAATTACATCTGACAAACCCTCTCTCCTCTGATTTTCTCTAATAGCGATGTATTCCATTTCTGGGGTAATAATCCCTTTTTTAGCATAATGCATCTGAGAAACATTTTTACCTGGTTTTGCCCTTCTTGGTTTTCGCAAAAGATTAAAACGCATTTTTTCAAGTTCTGGATCTATTTTTCTTTCTTGACCATAGACTGACGTGGGACCATCTAATATCTCTGTATCTTGACGATCTTCAATCCATTTTGTTTTTAAAGGGGGTAAGCCATTTTGGATATTAATGTCATATTTCGGATCAGTATATGGGCCTGATGTATCGTAAACTAAGACAGGTGCATTCTTCTCTGCGCCAAATTCAGAAGGCGTGTCTGAAATAGTAATCTCCCTAAAAGGAACCTGAATATCTGGAGTTGACCCTTGTATATAGATTTTTTTTGAATTAGCGAATGGTTTTAACGCGTCTTCATTAAGCTGAGCATCTGTGCCTATGAATTGATCTATATTTTTACTTAGTGCTTTATCTGTTGCATTCATTTAGAACTCCTTTTTGAACGTAAGGAGCATGTAAAATGCTTTCCCTACGGCGGCATTACCCACATCAGGTTCGAAGGGTATTTCTCACTATTTTTTTTAATTAATAGACCCCTAGCAGTAGCTTTATAGACTATTCGAATATCAATAAATGTGCAAGTGAATCTATATATAATAAGAGAGCAGATGGAAATAGTCTTAATTAGTTTGCCCCTCTAATATATAATTTAATTATGAAGGCGAACCTTATTAAAAACATTTACTCTAAAAATTTCAAAGAAAAATCTTTACTAAATAAGTTTATGTTTTAAAACAAATGGAAATTATTTTTAATATTAAAATCTTATTGCAGCGACTTTTACTAGCTATATTTTTTGTTATTGGGCTATTTAGCCCAATTTCTTATGCAAAGGAAACCATAGATTTAATTTCACTATACCAAGAAGCCTTAAGAAATGATTCCTTACTTTCTTCTGCTCGTTTTCAAAATGAAGCAGCACAAGAATTAGTTAAACAAGGGAAATCTTTATTCCTGCCAAGCATCACTATGAATGCAAGTTTTGATAAACAAAATAAAGAAAGAAAATTCTTAACTCCAAATCTACCAAGCAACGATTTATTATCAGGAAACAAAGCAAATTATAAAACATATGATTACGGCGTTACACTCAAGCAGCCTTTATTTGACTATTCTGCTTATGCTGAATATAAAAAAATCTTAGCCCAAACCAGTCTTTCTGATAAACAGCTTATTAAAACGCAGCAAGATTTAATCTTTCGAATTTCCAAAGCTTATTTTGAGACACTGCTAGCAAAAGATCAAGTAGATTTATTTCAGTACCAACGAGCAGCTATTCAAGAGCAATTATCTAAAGCTGAGGCACAATTTGAAGCTGGACTCATTTCAGTTACAGACATAAATGAAGCAAAGACAAAAAAAGCCCTCATTGAGGCACAACAGATTAGTGCTGTACAAAAATTAAAAATTAAAAAGAGAGAAATACAAATAATTACTGGAAAATTACCAGGCAAACTGACACCGCTCAATCCAGTCATTATTTTTACAGAAATTGATAATTTAGCAGATGATTGGATTACGATAGCTCAAGAAAATAATCTAGAACTTCAAATAAAAAAAGATGAAATCAAAATTGCAGAAAGTGAAATTGATTCTAGGCGGTCGGGTCATTATCCAACTATAGATGCTATTGCCTCTCGATCTCGAAATTGGGACAAAGGTGGTTATCCTTATGGTGCGACCAAGAACCAAGGGATGAGAAGCTATTCGGATACTATTGGCGTAGAAATTAGTATTCCAATTTTTTCAGGAGGAATGACAAGTTCCAGAGTTAGAGAAGCAGTCTTACTTAAGAGTAAATTAGAGGAGGATCAAGATTACCTTAGAAAGGAAATTGAGCTTAAGGTAAGAGATTATTATTTAAGTCTTCAAACTAACTTCGCTGAGATAAAAGCTTACCAACAAGCTATGAAAGCAGCAACTCTTCAATTGGAATCAACCCAATTAGGATTTCAGGAAGGCTTAAGGAATAGTGTTGAAGTTTTGGATGCACAACAAATACTATTTAACGCTAAATTAAATACACTGGAAGCGCGCTATAATTACATAATGAATTTCATAAATTTAAAATTATCAGTCGGGATGTTATCTATTGCAGATCTAGATGAAATTAATCAATATTTAATGGCGAGCTAAATATGATTGCTCTAAAGGAAAAAAGTCAATTAGTCTTAATCGATATGCAAGAAAAATTATCAACAGCTATGCCCAAAGAGGTGATGAATAAAATTATTAGGCGTTGTGAATTATTAATCACAGTAGCTAATGAATTAAATATTTCACAAATTTGTACTGAGCAATATCCAAAAGGACTTGGGCATACATTAAACTCAATGATGCCTTTTTTATCTGAAGCAAAGTTTGTTGAAAAAAATGTTTTTGCATGTACAGACGAGCCAATTTTTCTAAGGTATTTAATTAAAACGCGTCCTCAAATATTTTTAATAGGAATGGAAGCTCATATTTGTGTTTTACAAACTGCACTTGGCCTAATCGAATCAGGGAAGCAGGTATTTATTATCGAAGATGCAATAGTTTCAAGAAATATTTCAAATAAACAAAATGCTTTAAACAGAATGAGAGAGGCAGGGTGCTTTATTACCAATACTGAATCAGTTGTATTCGAATGGTTAAAAACTTCTGAGAATGAGACTTTTAAGAAAGTTGCTCCATTAATTAAAGGTATTGATTAACTAATCTGACAATCTTTTCAGTCCCTCCAGATGATTTCTTTATATATTTTCGAGCGTTTCTAAGTATGTCTTGATTTATTTGCCCCTCATTTATTAAGTTTTTTATAATCTTCTCTAATTCAGCTATATTTTTAAATCTAAAAATCGCGTTATGCTTTTCAGCAACGCTAACCATCTCTTTAAAATTATAAATTGATGGTCCAACTGCAGTTTGTATATTTAAACTCATCGGCTCAATAGGATTCTGACCACCATAATCTAAAATGCTTCCTCCAATAACAGCTAACGTTGCTAATCCATAAAGCTCATAAAGATCTCCCATTGTGTCACCAAGAATATATTTTGGTGTTTTTTTTATCTTTCCCAACTTGCTTTTTCTTACAATTGGTAAATTCTGTAACTGAAAAAATTTTTCAACTTCATCAA
>Ga0209384_1001374_pt1 | contig 12825 bp, 6 predicted proteins | sample CoawatmetaG05DNA_FD_187511 | JGI IMG/M metagenome (GOLD analysis project Ga0209384, IMG submission 187511) | Marine microbial communities from the West Antarctic Peninsula - Coastal water metaG058-DNA (SPAdes) (version 2) | ecosystem: Environmental > Aquatic > Marine > Coastal ... | reverse complement strand
CTGTCAATGTGTAAGCGCCTGCATCGGTTCCCGTTCCACCGGTTTCAGTCACTTCGCCAAGTACCGCTGTCGTTTCGCTGTTAACAAGACCTGAGGCAGTAAAGCCTGAAGTAGTTTGTGCAAGACCTGTATAGGTAGTGTCACTGCTATTGGCAGTGACCGTGGCATCCGCTTTGGCGATCGTCAACGAGCCATCCACGAAGGTCAGATTGTAGTTTCCATCGGTTCCGCTGGCTGTCAATGTGTAAGCGCCTGCATCGGTTCCCGTTCCACCGGTTTCAGTCACTTCGCCAAGTACCGCTGTCGTTTCGCTGTTAACAAGACCTGAGGCAGTAAAGCCTGAAGTAGTTTGTGCAAGACCCGTGTAAGTAGTGTTACTGCTATTGGCTGTGACCGTGGCATCCGCTTTGGCGATCGTCAACGAGCCATTTACATAAGTGTATATATATCCTTGCTGGGTGGTAGTTAATCCACTGGGCTTGATGATGTAGCTGCCTGCATTTTTTGAGTCTTGTGAGTCACCCGTATAAGTCAATGTTCCAGTTGGCGTGGCGCCTACCATAGAATAGGTCACATTATTGCCGCCAGTGTAAGCTAAGCCGTCATAGGTCTTACTGTCGTTATTGGCAGTCACTGTTAATGCTGCCATGAAGGTACGCAGTAGTGGGTAACTATTTCCTTTATCAATAAACCAGGTATCTGTAAAATTCCAGCCTGTAGGAAAAGTGTCCTGCGCCTTCATATTGGCGGAGGTCAGTCCTGTGCTGCCTGCGGGTGTTGTTGCGTCGTCTCCAACCGAATGGTCAGCGTTGGCCAGAATCCAAAAGTTGTCGGCAAGCACCCCCGTAGTGCTACCAAATAGGCCTCCAGGTGCTGCGGCGGTTACCGTGCCTGCCGCATAAGTGTTAGTGATATTACCGGTGCTGGTTCCAATAAGACCACCTGTGCCGGCGGCGCCGCTCACATTACCGGTAGCGTAAGTATTGGTAATACTGCCTGTTGCAGTACCAACCAAACCACCAGTACCCGCATCACCATCAACTTGGCCGGTTGCATAACTTTCACTAATCTCTCCAGTAGTGGCAGTACCTACCAATCCTCCAGTACCCGCAGCGCCATCAACTTGGCCGGTTGAATAGCTTTCACTAACCGCTCCGGTAGTGGTTCCGATTAAGCCTCCACTACCCGCAGCACCTGTAACACTGCCGGTGTTGTAGCTGTTGCTGACTGTTCCTGTGGTGGTTCCGATCAACCCACCAGTACCCGCAGCACCGATAACATTGCCGGTATTGTAACTATTACTGACCGGCCCTGTGGTCATGGCCCCCACCAATCCACCCGTCCCAGCTGCGCCGGTGACACTGCCGGTGTTGTAACTGTTACTCACGGTTCCTGTCGTACCTGAACCAATTAAGCCGCCAGTACCCGCACCTCCAGCACTGACCACACCACCCACCAGGCCCACATTGCGAATGTCAGAAGCAGCTCCGGCAATTTTAATCATACCTGTATCAGCAGCTGCGGCTCCGTCAATATTCATCCCCGTAATGGTATGTCCGAGTCCGTTAAAATTGTCGGCGAAAGAGGCTATCGGCGTAAAAGCAAAAGTAGATCCCGCAGCACCTAAGTTAGTACCTACCGCAAAGTTCCCAGTAATGGCCATCGCTGCCAATTGATCAACAGAATTGAGAATATCGTAGCCTAGGGTGTTAATAGTAAGGATGCCTGTGCCTGAGCGTGCTGAAGTTCTATCTGCATTGGCAAAATCGATACTTCCTGTGAAACCATCGCTATTCATGCCAACCAATACATGACCGCCTGCCACCGCTATATCATCACCGTTGGCAGTAGCTGTATTGAGTGTCAAAGTGGATGACCCACTGGCCGTCATCACGGCATTAATATTGATGTCTTTGGCAGCGGTAAGCGTTAATAGATTGGCGCTCCACGATACCGCTTCGTTAACATTGATATTGCCAGAGCCGTCAGCTGTTCCACCGCTAGACAAAATCTCTACATTACCGCCATCTAAGTTTGTCGAGAGTGTTGCTCCAGACAGGTTACTAAGAGCGCCATCGCTAGCATCACCAATATTAAAGTCAGCCGGATCAATCAACCAAGTACCACTATTGCCATCTGTCGCTAAGGTGGTTACTTTTACAGAATCCGCAATCTGCACATGCGCTGCCGAGGTTTCAATAAAACCACCATTGCCGCCATTAGGTGCTGAGGCATCTAGCGTTCCACCGACTTTGGTAGTGCCCGCAGTCATGCCACCCAGTAGCATGATGTTGCCCTCAAGATTTTCTAACGTATGCGCTTGGATTACCCCGGTGTTATTGACCACACTGGCCAGTAAAGCGTTTTTCGCACCAGCGGTCATAATTACTTGCCCACCATCGGCCTGGATTAGCCCGCCATTTTCGACCTGGCTGTTCAGAACGCTTTGGTCTACCTGAATCTGAATTAAACTGTTGTCTTGGAATGTGAGCGTTGTGGCATTGCCTGCGCTGAGTGCCACGCTGCCTTGTGGCGAATTGATTGTTCCTTGGTTACTAACAGTATTGCCTAGTAGTGCTACATAGCCGCCTTTGGCTGTATTGATGCCACCTTGGTTAACGATGATGCCGGTGCCGGTGCCACTGAAAGTTCTGGTGCTGTCGCTCAGGTTGGTGTTATTTAGGTCCAGAGTGGAGGCGATCAACCCTCCGACATTGACCTGAGCGCCTTGCCTGAACAGGATGCCGTTCGGGTTGATTAGGTACACTTGCCCGTTGGCGTTAAGATGCCCGAGAATTTGCGTTCCATTGGTATCTAAAATACGGTTGACCGCGATAGCAGTTGCGGAGGGCTGCACGAAGTTCACAGACTCTTGGGGGGCAATGTTGAAGCTTTGCCAGTTGAGTGAAAGATTTTGGCTTGACTGGGAGATGGTAGTGGTAGCATCTGATTGCAAGATGATACCGGTACCTGAAACTACCTGCCCACCAACAGGGGTTGCTTGGGCAGGTAACGAGAGGGCCACTACAGTTAGGTAAATGACGAGCTTTTGTCTAGTATCTTTGACATAGTCCAGTATCATTTTGTAATAGATGCCCAAGTCTTTGAGACTAGTTGTAGATAGCGTATCATGAATTTTTTGTGCCCAGAATTTATAGCAACCCTTCCTTGGCGTTATATTATCGGGCCGTATTATAATATAAAAGGAGCGGCGAAGAAACTATATTAACAAGTAATTACATAACACAAAAAGGCCGGCTACCTTGATCAACGTCAACTATCTTGGCCTATTAACCTAGGCGGCGTATTTTCAAGATAGTAAGCCCGCTTTTTAGAAATCCTTCTTGATCTTTAACCACACGGTGTGGCTTGGGCGATCATCAACCAAGGTTGATGCTGAATCCGTTGGGGCGGCAACAACTAAATTGGCTGAGACTTGCTTGGGTCCTACCCAGTCAAGCCCAATGCCAGCGCCACTTATGCTGGCTGAGTTGTCGCTAGTTATTAGCCAAGGCGACTTGTTTACTATGATGTGGGCAGCATCATAAAATAGACTTCCCGTTAAGCTACCATCAAACGATTGCGTTAAGTAATACCTGAATGCGGCCGAGCCGACATAGCCCGTGTCTCCAGACAAAGCTCCAGAATTGTAGGCCCGCACAGCGCTTACGCCTCCTGCTAATAGCTTGCCAGATGAATCTAAATTATGGCTAGCCCACTGGCCAGAAACGTTTAAGCCCACGGTGGCTTTATTAGAAATTCTTTGTATGTGGTTTATATTTAGGTTAATTTTTGCAAAGCGCCCTTTGGTATTAGCAGAGCTTGCATCTGCACTTTCAGCGGCACTGTTATCAAATCGCAAATCGCCACTTTCTAACCCAAAACTCCATGAACTAATTCCACCACGGCTATAGGTGTTTCTCTGATCACCTGTTACGGCTAACGAGACTACCGATATTGTGCGGTCGGTATATAATGACGTACTATCTATATGGTCTTGCAGTTGATTTACATCGTATTGCAACTGTACCGATACATTGGCATCAAGACTCCGCAATAGAGGATGCTTAACCCAAGCGCTGCCAGTGCGAACGGTACCATTGGCTTGGATGACAGCCACCTCCTTGCCCAAACGATAATCAAGCCCCGAATAAGCCGCACCTAAGTGAGTGCCATCGCCGTTCAGCAACCAATCATAAGCCAGTCTGCCAAGTTGCATATCCCCACTGTTAAACATGCCACTCACAGTAAGTACATCGCCATGGTCTGCCAGATTGTTAACCTCCACACTACCTGTGATGCGCTCTCTACCTGTATAAGCGTCACCATGCTGATCCACCGTAAGGCTACCCGAATAAGGTTGGCTGTCTTCAACCACTAAGGTTACGTCAGAATTACCTACTTTAGATCCAGGGCCGAGATGAGAGCTTACCGCTAGTCCTGGAATATCGGAGAAGAGTAATACGCTGGTGTACATGTTAATATCAGAAATTACCGCGCCAGGCTGCATGGGCGCTGCAGTAGCTGCTAACAACGCATCGCTCACACTGCTATTATTGATGAGATTAACTTGGCCGTACTTAGCTTCGATTACCTGAATAGACACATTACCCTGACTAATCGCTTGAGCGGGAAGAATGGCTCTCGCAATAGAAAAACCTTGATCTTGATAGAACTGGGTAATACGAGTGGCTAATTGGCCTAGCTGCGTTATATCTTGCTCAGTACCCTCAGCGTCGGCAATTAAGGCATGCAAGGTTTCAGCACTAAAAGACTCGCTGCCTATAATGGTGACTTTTTTTAGTATAAATGTTGATTTGGCTGGCGCCAGGTTACTTTTTTGTGAAACTGTTTGGGGGGTTTCTTTTGCTATAGTCGTTACTGGTGAGACAGTTGATTCAATTTTTTTGACAACATGCTGTTCAGGTTCTCCAGCAGCGTGTGATGTTATTGGCGCCGCACTATTAGCTTCTACTTTACTTGCCACCTGTGTTGTTTTTTTCGTTTCTATTTTTTCCTCTGTAGGCTCCAAAGGCTCTGTCGTCTTTATGATATTCGCCGTAGGTAGAGATATGTGCGCTGCAGCCAGAAAAGCTGCGGGGGGGGAGATAAGTCTTTCATAGGCCAATTCTGCTGCTTCAGGGCTTAAGCTGACCGTCTGATATAGCGTGGGGATCACTAGGGTGCTGTCTGTGCGCAGTCTTGAAATATCTTTTTTCAAAAATGCGTGAAGGTTTAGTTGGTACATGCTCATAAGAGTTTGCCACACAGAAACACCTTCAAGGGTGTTATCAGAGGCTATGCGCCATAAGGTTTCGCCATTACGAACTTGGTGAACGCGCTTCTCTTCCACTGGTAGGCTATTGCCAGAAAGTAGTTGCTCAAAAGCAGCTTCTGCCTGAACAGGGCTAAAACTAGTGATCTGATTAGCGTTAGGCAGAAATAGCTGGCTGCCTGTGCGCAATCTTGAAATGTCATTTTGAATAAAAGCGTGTGGGTTAAGCTGATAAATACTGATTAAAAGTTGCCAAACTGACACTCCATCTAGCGCATTATTGGTGGCAATGCGCCATAGCGTTTCGTCACCGCTGACTTGATGAACATTGACTAGTTGGTTCTGGTCAATTGAGGGGTTCATCTGTGCAGGTATATGGGATGCCATAGGTAATAAAGCCGCAAAGGACACTACCGCCAGTTTATGAAAACCCATGTTCTTCTACCTTTAATCGTACAGCATCAAGAGCAATGTTATGCATCAGTCATGCTACAGCGTCACATATTGTAAAAATTTTCTAGCCTGATCTTCACAACGCTATACTTGAGGTTGCCACCTGTTGCAGCGTACCTTCAGCTTGATCAGTGGCCCCGACACCCATTGAGACTCAACTTAGTGACTCTCATTAATATGATTTTTCTAGGCCGTGGGCATATTAGCATCAAAGGCCAGTTAATTCATGAATATAAATCACGTTCCTTTAGCTGGATTGTACGATAGGCGCTCACCGGTGAGGTTTAGCTAAGTATCAAGGCAGTGCAAACGCTAGCAGTGTCCATCAAACGCCTAAGAAAGGCCAAGTGGCGGCCTAATACATGATGCCGACAGGTATAGCCAATCGCTCCCCCATACGGCAGTGCCTGTATGGTTAATATTATCCCATGTTGATATTCAGTGATAAGTGGCGCTACAAAAAATTGTTGAAAAGTAAGCTGATTGAATAAGGGATGCCTTTTTAACGCAATAATAAGACACCTGAATCCACCATAACGACAGGATATATGCTGTCCTCACAAGGCTTAAATGTAAGTGCGGCACCCATGATTACCAAACACTCACTTCACACAGCCGTTTAACTATTTCTAACGGATCGGCTGGGGTTAATATATTGTTTTAATTGGTTTTTTATAAAAATTTTTATAAAAATATTGAAACATTTACGTCTGTACAATGTAGGTACCCTTACTTGAAAAGGGGGGCTTCCCCCGATTCGACATTACGGATCCGGGATCTGAGTTTTCGAGTTTTGGAACCTTGTTTTGAAGGGTAGGGGGCTTTATTCGTCCGCGCAGTAGTCTGTGTCTGCATCTTAAGGGCGCTAACGCGCCCCTCGTCGCTTCGCTTCACACCCCGCTAAAGCGGTGCGCTACGCTATACTCCAAGTGGCGCCTCCGCGCCTAGCGAGACCGTAGACAGGCCAAGGCATGGGTTAATAAAGGAGACCGAGGGTGTTTGCGCTGAAAGTCGATCAGCAAGCTGCGCAACATTAAGCGCAGCCCTTAAAAACAGCTAGCGGCTCAGATCACAGGCCAAGCGTTGAAACCGGCCTTCACCTAGTAACCGGATTAACGAATCATCACTCATCGCGCGCAGGGTGTCTGCGGTATACCCTACGCTGTTCACCACTTTGGTAACGTGCGTTAGGCCATGTAGTTTCATTTGGCCGTCCACAGCAGTGAGGAACTCTCCAGCGGTCATAGCCATGCGCTTGGCCGTCTCATGGTCTGCGTGACAGCTCTCTAAGGTATACGCTGCTTTTTTGTCTAGCTGGAGCCGGTGCTGCATCATCCACTCCTTCATCTTTGGATGATGCATCAGTTTGTGGGCTGATTGCCGGGCGCCCAGGACAGGGCCAGCTGCGGCTTTATAAGCAGCAGTGGCATTATGACCACCGTTTTTGACTAGCTCGATGCAAAATTGATGTTGTAATTGTGTGGGTTCGAGTGCAGTTTTACCCATAAAGTTCTCGACTATATATCTATTTCTCAATATACATATGATACCGTAAAATAGTTGTTACGTAACCAATTCTGGTGCTACTTATGGTGCTATATATTTAAATAATATCTGTAATGTACATATATTAAAGGGATTAAAGGTATATTACTTGTCCGGCTCCGCACCATCTATGACAACTCAAATATTCCCAAACTATTTGTATTTTTATCCCCTATTTTTGTTATTCACCTAATAAACTAGCTAGTTAGGCGCAAATTGAGAATTATTTGACGTGTTGGGTATTTAACCCTGCCTATGTGCCTGTATAATTTGCAGCTTAAGGAGATACTCATGTCATTATTAAATGCTTTACCCGCAAATTCTGGAATCATTATTTGCGGCCATGGTAGTCGAGCTAAAATTGCTGAAGAAGAGTTCAGCTTATTGGCTACTGGCTTGCGCGCTAGGTTTCCTCAGTTAGAGGTTGAATATGGTTTTTTAGAATATTCATCACCTAATATCCACATGGCGTTAGATCGTTTGATTGCTAAAGGCATCACTAACATCTATGCGGTGCCTGGCATGTTGTTTTCAGCCACGCATGCGCAAAATGATATCCCTTCAGTATTAACCACTTACATGCAAAAAAACCCTGCACTTACCATCAAATATGGTCAAGAGCTTGGCTTGCATGATGAAATGATCATGGCTTTTCAGCATCGCATTATGGAAGCGGTGGATCTAGCTGAAATGCCAAAGCCTGGTGATTTATATGACACCATGCTGGTAGTGGTGGGCCGAGGCACATCAGTGGCTCAAGCCAATGCAGAAGTTTCAAAACTCACCCGCATTGTGGCAGAAAATATGGGCTTTGGTTGGTGTGAAACGGTTTACTCTGGCGTTACCTTTCCATCGGTGGGGCGCGGTTTAGAAATGGCGTTAAAGCTAGGCTTTAAAAAGATAGTAGTGGCACCATATTTTCTTTTCTCAGGTAAATTAATTGGTCGTATCCACGGCTATATTGACAAGGTTGTGGCGCAGCATCCTGATGTAAGTATTAGTGTTGCTGATTATTTGCGTGACCAATCCCATGTAATTAATACCTTTGTTGAGCGAATCGAAGAAACAGTGTCTCAGCCTGCGGTAAATAATGGCCTTATGGAAAGTTTTCAAGCTAGGCTAGCTGCTGGTGAAGTAACTGTTCATCATCATCATGCAGAGTTTCAGCCAGAGGTTGAAGTGGCTTCAGATGCCCATGCGCACAGCCATGGCCATAAGCACGACCATTCACACAAAAAGCAAGGGCACAGCCATGCTGGGCACGGGCACACACATGCGCCTTATAGACACATTGCTCACCCCCATGGGCCCAGAACAATGATAGATGAAAATGTGTGTTGTTGCTTTATGGGGCAGTTCCCTCAAGCGGTCATTGATGAAGAGCGTGCGCTTAGGTTAGCAGCAGGTATTGTGGCTGTGGATCAGATTCCACAATGTAAAATTAAATAGTAAACATCTAATAGGCCACTTTGGGTAGATTCATAGTGGCTAGACAGTGGCTAGGTAAGTGAGTTTTGGGGGCTAGTGGTCAGCTACAAGGATGTCCACTGATACCTTAAGTGCTTTTTCAATTTGAGAGACCTTCTTTAAAGAAGGGCTTACCGTGCCGCGTTCAATGTGGCCCATATGGGCTCTATCAATGCCGGCCAAATTGGCTAGCTTTTCTTGTGACATCCCCAAGGACGTTCTGAGCTGCCTAACTTGGCAGCCAAACTTCGTATCTATACTTTCCATATGACGCCTAGGTTTTGCACTGCTAATAACTTGTTGCAGTGACAACTCTTTCGTATTTTTTGAGATAACTTCTTGAAAGCTCATTGGGTATTTCAAGAATGAGCGGTTAGTGCTGTAAAAATTACTATTAGTGTAAGGTCAATCCCTAATATGGCAAGGAGCTTAAATCATCTAAGTCTGTTATACCACGGGGGATAACACGTTAGGTATGGATTACATGTTCACTAATGTTCATTTCCTGACAACTCCACGTTTGATAGGGGTATTTGGTTTAAACCACTTCATCATGGCCTGATTTTATTTTAGCACCATGATCTCATTTTTTTAGCCATACTATGGTGGTCTCACAACACTTGACACGCATGTCAATATTCTGCCAAATTGCAGTTGATTAAAAGCTTAAATTTTCAGGTATAAGCTTGCAATGGTTATTTATTATCTGATGGACAAACTATGTCAAACGATCCTCTATTACAGCCTTTTGCGCTTAAGCATTTAACCTTGAAAAATAGAATCATCACCACAAGTCATGAACCTGCTTATCCAGAAGATGGCATGCCTAAAGAGCGTTATGTGGCCTACCACGTAGAGCGTGCTAAAGCAGGAGTAGCGTTAACTATGACCGCAGGTTCTGCATCGGTAAGCAAAGACAGCCCGCCAGTATTTAATAACATTTTAGCTTATCGTGATGAAGTAGTGCCTTGGATTCAGCAGCTCACAGATGGCGTACATGAGCATGGCTGTGCAGCCATGATCCAGCTTACCCACTTAGGGCGGCGCACTAATTGGAATAAAGGCGATTGGCTCCCTTCGGTCTCATCATCAAAGCACCGGGAACCGTCACACAGAGCTTTCCCTAAGCTGATAGAGGACTGGGATATAGAGCGCATTGTTAATGATTTTGCAGACTCTGCCCAACGCATGCAAGCAGGCGGAATGGATGGCATCGAGCTACAAGTGTATGGTCATTTATTGGATCAGTTTTGGTCGCCCTTAACCAATGATTTAATAGGTCCCTACGGCGCTGATACCTTAGAAAATCGTATGCGTTTCCCGATGGACGTATTAGACGCTATTCGTAAGCGCGTAGGTAGTGAGTTTATTGTGGGGCTGCGCTTTACTGCAGATGAAATACAAAAAGGTGGTATCACTCCAGCACAGGGCATTGAGATATCCAAGCGCTTGGCTGCCTCTGGACAAGTGGATTTTTTAAATGTGATTAGAGGCCGCATACATACAGACCCTGCATTGACCGACATGATTCCAGTGCAAGGCATGCCCAATGCGCCACACCTTGATTTTGCAGGGGAAGTTAAAAAAGCAACCGGTTTACCTACGTTTCATGCTGCAAAAATATCTGATGTGGCCACGGCGCGTCACGCCATCTCAGCAGGATTGTTAGATATGGTGGGTATGACCAGGGCGCATATGGCCGACCCACATATAGTGCGTAAAATTATGGAAGGGCGTGAAGATGACATTCGCCCGTGTGTAGGCGCCACCTATTGTCTTGATCGCATCTACCAAGGCGGCGAAGCGCTTTGTATTCACAATGCTGCTACAGGGCGTGAGCTTACCATGCCTCATGATATTCCAAAGGCTACCATCAAGAAAAAAGTGGTCATTATAGGTGCTGGGCCTGCAGGTATGGAGGCTGCACGAGTGTCTGCGGAGCGCGGGCATCATGTGGTGGTGTTTGAAGCAGCGCCCAAGCCAGGTGGCCAAATTCGTTTGGCAGCGCAATCGCCAAGGCGTCGTGAAATGATGTCTATTATAGACTGGCGCATCACTCAATGTGAGGCGCGTAATGTTGAATTTCGGTTTAACACATTAGCGCAAGCCTATGACATTACAGAGCTTGAGCCAGATGTAGTGATCATTGCTACTGGTGGTCTGCCAAATACACAGCTGTTTGAAACCAACAAAGAGCAATCTAGTGTGGTCACCAGCTGGGATATTATTTCTGGTGATGTAAAACCTGCCAAACACATGCTTATCTATGATGAGTCTGGAGATCATCCAGCCTTACAAGCTGCTGAATTTGCAGCGAGTTTAGGCTCAAAGATAGAGATAATGACGCCAGATCGCACCTTTGCCCCAGATGTGATGGCCATGAATTTAGTGCCCTACATGCGCTCCTTGCAAGACAAAGACGTCACCTTCACCGTGGCGAGGCGGCTACTTGATGTTAAAAAGAGCATTGAACACAGTGGTAAAAAGTTCACTGCACTTATTGGCACAGATTACAGTGATCATACTTATGTAATGGACTATGATCAGATCGTAGTCAATTACGGCACCTTGCCGCTGGATGAGCTATATTTTGATCTCAAACCGCTGTCTTCAAATGCAGGTGAGGTAGATCAGACCGCCCTAATATTAGGGCAAGTGCAAGAAGTGTCTCGAAATGAAGCGGGTAAATTTCAGCTGTTCCGAATAGGTGATGCAGTTTCGGCTCGTAATACCCATGCAGCTATTTATGATGCCCTGCGTTTGATGAAGGACATTTAATCTATTATGGCAAGCATTAAAACCATACATGTAGTTTCTTGCCATGCGGAAGGTGAAGTAGGGGACGTGATTGTGGGTGGTGTCGCTTCGCCACCAGGTGATACCTTATGGGAACAGCGTAATTGGATTGCCAATGACCAAACACTGCGCAATTTTATGCTCAACGAACCCCGTGGTGGTGTATTTCGGCATGTCAATTTACTAGTGCCACCTAAACATCCTGAGGCGCAAATGGGCTTTATTATCATGGAGCCTGAAGATACCCCGCCTATGTCAGGCTCAAACTCTATTTGTGTAGCCACGGTGTTATTAGACACTGGTATCATTCCAATACAAGAACCCATAACACACCTGGTGCTTGAGGCGCCAGGTGGTTTGGTGCGCGTGCGTGCGCAATGCGCCGATGGCAAGGCACAACGAATTACAGTACAAAACCTACCTTCTTTTGTAGGTGAGCTAGGGGCCAAGATAACGGTTGCTGGTATTGGTGACATTACTGTAGATACGGCATTTGGTGGAGACAGTTTTGTGGTGGTAGATGCCCAAGCACTAGGGTTTAAATTAGAAAGCGGTGAGGCCAAAGACCTGGCTACCTTGGGTGTTAAAATCACTAATGCCGCTAATGCTCAATTGCAATTTCACCACCCCTTAAATCCTCAGTGGACGCACTTTTCTTTTTGTTTATTTGCAGGGCCATTAACCCGAAAGGGTAGCCATTTAACCGCAAAATCTGCAGTGGCTATAAAGCCAGGAAAAATTGATCGATCTCCAACTGGCACAGCAAGCTCAGCACGTATGGCGTTACTCCATGCCTGTGGCAAAATCAAGATTGGCGAAACCTTCACCGCACAATCTATTATTGGTTCAGAGTTTCACGGGCGTATTATTGATACCACTATGGTAGGTAGTATCCCAGCAATTATTCCTGAAATTACAGGGCGAGCATGGGTGACAGGCACACACCAACATGTGCTTGATGCTGGTGATCCTTGGCCACAGGGGTATCGTTTGAGTGACACTTGGCCTGATATCAAATGAGTGAGCCCCCACTATTTATTTGGGTGCTCACTTACGCTTCCAAAGCCGCCCATCTATCGCTGACAAACCACAAGCAATAAGGCCCATGCCAGCCATCTGATTCCACCCAAGGTTTTCGCTTAGCAATAATGTGCCTAAAAGAATGGCCGAAACAGGCACCAAAAGTGTCACTAACAAAATGTTGGTAGCACCAGAGGATGACAAAATTTTAAAATACAATACATAAGCCAGTGCTGTGGAAAAAATGGCTAAAGCCAGTATAGACATCC
>Ga0209384_1001370_pt1 | contig 12847 bp, 12 predicted proteins | sample CoawatmetaG05DNA_FD_187511 | JGI IMG/M metagenome (GOLD analysis project Ga0209384, IMG submission 187511) | Marine microbial communities from the West Antarctic Peninsula - Coastal water metaG058-DNA (SPAdes) (version 2) | ecosystem: Environmental > Aquatic > Marine > Coastal ... | reverse complement strand
ATAATACTCGCAGAAGCAAGTAGACAGCGCCTAGACTAGATACTTAAATCAAGTAAAACCTTAATATATTAAACAGTATGCTAAAACAGAGAACACTAAGAAACCCTATCAAAGCAGTTGGAATAGGTCTCCATACGGGCAAAAATATAACGATGGAGTTAATTCCAGCAGAGATTAATAGTGGCATAATTTTTATTAGAACTGATATTGATGAGACTGTTTTAATACCAGCCATAGCTGAGAATGTTGGTGATACAAGTCTTTCTACTGCATTGATTAAAGATGGTATTAAAATTTCAACTATTGAACATCTTTTGTCAGCTATAGCTGGCCTAGGTGTTGATAATTGTTTAATTAAAGTTGATGGTCCTGAAATACCTATAATGGATGGAAGTTCAAGCCCTTTTGTTTTCTTAATTCAATCGGCAGGCCTAGAAGAGCAGAATGCTCTGAAAAAATTCATTAAAGTTAAAAAAGAAATTAAAGTTACTAGAGATGATGCATTTGCATCGATCAAGCCATTTAATGGTTTTAAGGTTTCATTTAAGGTGGATTTTGACCATCCCGTTCATAAAAAACTTCCGGCTGAGGCGATCATAGATTTTTCTTCCACTTCTTTTGTAAAAGAAGTATGCAGAGCTAGAACTTTTGGCTATGAAGTTGATGCAGATTTTTTAAAATCAAAAAATTTAGCCCTTGGAGCAAGTTCATCTAACGCCATAATATTTGGTGAAGATGAAATTCTCAATGAAGAAGGATTGAGATTTAAAGATGAGATAGTTAAACATAAGATGTTAGATGCTATTGGTGACCTATATCTTCTTGGTGGAAACCTTATAGGAGAGTTTTCTGGTCATAAATCAGGCCATGCTCTTAACAATCAACTTCTAAGGAAGATTACTGAAGATCCAGATGCTTATGATGTTGTTGAGTTTGAAAATTCTGAGAATGCCCCCATTTCATATGTGAGACCTCCTTTTGGTGATATCTAAAATTACTAAGAGGTAGAATTTTTTTATTAAAGAATAATTTATGTTAAACCTATTTTCGAAAATTTTTAGCTCTAGTAACGATAAACTCATAAAAAAAATGATGCTGCATGTCAATGCGTCAAATAATCTAGAAGAAGATTTATCTCAAAAACCAGATAGCTATTTTAAAGACCTTAAGCAGGAGCTTAATAAAAAATATATTGATAATAATAAAGATATATATAGTATTTTGCCTTTGGCATTTGCAGCAGTAAGAGAGGCAAGTAAAAGGACTCTTGGGCTAAGACATTTTGACTCTCAAATGCTTGGTGGTATCTCACTAGCAGAAGGAAATATTGCAGAAATGAAAACAGGTGAAGGTAAGACATTAGTAGCCACTCTTCCTGCATATTTAAATTCAGCAATAGGTAATAAGGCTATTTTAGTTACTGTTAATGATTATTTAGCAAAAAGAGATGCTGAATGGATGAGGCCTGTATATGAGTTTCTTGGCTTAAGTGTTGGGGTTGTCGGATCAAATCAAGAACTTCAAGAAAAAATTGATGCCTACAAAAGCGATATTATTTATGCAACCAATAATGAATTAGGCTTTGACTATCTCAGAGATAACATGGCTCATTCTATTGAGGAAAGAGTACAGTGCTCGTTGGACTTTGCTATTGTAGATGAGGTTGATTCTATACTAATAGATGAAGCTCGAACTCCTTTGATAATTTCTGGTCCTTCTTCTGAAAGTTCAGAAATGTATATAAAAATCAAAAAATTTATACCCAAACTTACTCCCCAAGAAAGAGAAGGTTCGGATGAAGATCCACTTGAAGAAAATGAAAGAGGTCATTATCTAATTGATGAAAAAAATAGAAGTGTTGAATTAACTGATGATGGATATGTTCTTGTAGAGGGATTCTTGGAAGATGCAGAAATTATCGGTGCGTCAGATGGTTTATATTCTGTATCAAATTTAAAGATTATGAAATTTGTTCAAGCAACGTTAAGAGCTAACTTCTTATTTAAGAAGAATGTTCATTATCTTGTTAGAGATAATGAAGTCTTGCTGATTGATGAACATACTGGAAGAACTATGCCGGGAAGAAGAATGAGTGAAGGAGTCCATCAGGCTCTAGAGTGCAAAGAAAATGTTTCAATTCAAAGAGAATCTCAGACCCTTGCTTCAACAACTTTTCAGAACTTCTTCAGATTATTTTCAAATCTCTCAGGCATGACTGGAACAGCCGATACAGAAGCTTTGGAGTTCAATCAAATTTATGGGTTGAGTGTGATTATTATCCCTACAAATGTTCCTATGGCGAGGCACGACCATAATGATTTAGTTTTCCTAACAACAGATGCTAAATACAAAGCACTTGTAGATGAAATTGTTGTCCTTAGAGAAAAGTCAGCGCCTATATTGGTTGGAACGGTATCTGTGGAGTCATCAGAAGAGGTTTCAGAGTATCTAAAAGGTAAAAAAATACCGCATCAAATATTAAATGCAAAGCATCATGAAAAAGAGGCTGAAATTATTGCCAATGCTGGTAAACCTGGGATGGTAACCATTGCAACAAATATGGCTGGAAGAGGAACTGACATTGTTTTAGGTGGTAAAAAAGAAGATCAAACAGATGTTGACTGGAAAGAAAATAACTCTAGGGTTTTAGATGCAGGCGGATTGCATATTCTTGGTACCGAAAGACATGAGTCAAGAAGAATAGATAATCAGCTAAGGGGAAGATCGGGAAGACAGGGAGATCCAGGATATTCAAGATTCTTTTTATCTTTAGAGGATGATTTATTGAGATTATTTATATCAGATAGCCGAAGAGCTCTTTTTGATAAAATTGGTATGGGAGAGGATCATATAGAACATAGGATGCTATCAAAGGGTATTGAGAATGCTCAGAGAAGAATAGAAAGTAGGAATTTTGATGCTCGTAAAAATCTTCTTGAGTACGACGATGTTTCTAACGACCAAAGGCAAGCTATATATTCGTTAAGAAATCAGTTACTTGAAGAAACTGATATTAGCGAAACAATTACTAGTTTAATAAAAGAACAGTTTCGAAATGTATCTAATAGGTATATTCCAGAAGATTCTATTGAATCTCAGTGGAAAGGAGCAGATCTTGAAACTCATCTAGAAGAAACTTATCAAGTTAATATAGCTATAGTTAATCAAATCAACAAAGATAAAAAATTATTACCTATATCAATAGCTGCTGAGGTTATTGAAGTAGCAGAGCAAGAATATAAGAAGAAATATGAAATATTAGGTGAAAATAGATTGCTCTTAGAGAAGCAGGTAATGCTTCAAGTTCTAGACGTTCACTGGAAGGAGCATTTAGCTGAAATAGATCATCTAAGAAATAGTGTTGGGTTAAGGGCGTACGCCCAGAAAAATCCTAAAAATGAATTTAAAAGAGAAGCATACTCTATGTTTGAGTCCATGCTTGCAGAAATAGATAGTGAGACTATTAGAATTCTTTTCTCATTACAAATTTCTGCTGATGAGGTTATTGAATCACTTGGAGAAAATAAAAATAATACTGAGATAGTTATGAAAAAAGAGGAGGCCTCCTCAGAATTAAATCTTAAAAATAAGCACAATAGCAGTATTCAAGAACAACCAAAAACAATAGTTAGAGAAACTCCAAAACTAGGAAGAAATGAGATATGTTGGTGTGATTCTGGAAAAAAATATAAGCACTGTCATGGAAAATAAACCAAGAATAGTTTCACATTTAGTAGCGGTATCACATAATAATGTTATCGGAGTTGATAACGATCTTCCATGGAAATTAAAAAGTGACCTTTCTCACTTCAAAGATTATACGTTAAATAAAAGTATAATCATGGGAAGAAAAACATTCGAGTCTATTGGTCGACCCCTCCCCAGTAGAAATAACATAATAATTTCTAGGACTATTCAAGAGATTCCTGGTGCTCATGTTTGCTCTGATCTTGAGACTGCTATTCAAATTGTTGAAGAAAAAAACATATTAGAAAATAGAGAAAATGAGATAGTTATAATTGGAGGAGGTTATCTATTTAGAGAAACAATTCAATCATTTAACAAACTTGTTGTAACTAGAGTAGATTGTGAAATTGAGGGAGATATCTTTTATCCTGATATTGACTTAAGTTCATGGAAACTTATCAAGTCTGCTTCCTTCAAAAAAGATTCAGAGAATGACTATAACTTTAAGATAGAAGAGTGGCTAAAACTATGAATTTTGTTCAATAAATTCTCTTCTTAGCTCTAAATTTTTGACTCTAATTTCTTCATTTTCAGTATACTTAATCCAGTTATTTGCTGTGGTCTTTATAGATTTTTGCTTATCTCTTGCAGCTGTTCTAAATTCTTTTTTAGCTTCATCAAATTTTTGTAGCTCAAAATAAACCTGTCCTAGAGTAAGATGAACTTGAGATGTATTCTTGATATCGCCTTTTTTAAGTCCCTTTTTAATTGCGGTCACTGCTAGATCAAGCTTATCTTCGAATAGATATAAGTTGCCAAGCAGAACATAAGCCTTCCCATCCTTAGATAGTTTTGATGCTTGCTCTAATACAGGGATAGCCTTGTCAATTTCTTGAGCCATTCTCCAAGAGTCTGCAAGAAGTTTAAGGTTCTTATAGCTATCTTTAATAACGGGAACTATTGTCTCTTCTTTGGTTTTATCATTAATAATGGTCTTCATTTTTTTCTGACCTGAAACTAGAACATTTGCAGCCCAAAATGGATTTTCATTTAATAATAATAATTGAGCTAAAGCCAGATATTCTGACTCTTTATCAAGTAAATCTTTGGCATGAGCAGCTTTTAAAGTAATCATGTAATCTCTTTCTCTATCAAGCTGACCATATGTTCCACCCAACTGAATAAAGTATATTTTCTTTGGATAAAGATTTACTAATATTTCATATATATCAACTTGCAGAAGTAGTGATTTTTTTTCACCTATTTCTTTCTTCATTTCACCGATACACGCAGCAATTATCACATACCAGTTTTCTTTGGGTTTGTAGCCCTCTTCTTCTGCCATAGTTATAGCTGTTTGCATGGATGATCTTGACTTCTTAAAATCACCAAGCTGGAAATAAGCCTGTCCAAGAAGTGACCATGATTGTGCTGTTACTTTTTCTACCTCATCCATCCACTGAAGAATCAATCTAACTCCTTCACTGTAATTTTCTTGAACTAAATTTAACTGAGCTAATGTCAATAAAGCAGATACTCTCAATGGTAATGTAACTTCTGGTTCGTTAATTAGACTTACATATGCCTTCATTGCTAGATCATACTTACCATCTGAAAAATAAACATATCCCCATGAATTCAACATAACAGATCGATCATAACTTTTTAAGCTTGCGGAGTTATTTCTTAATTCGGTAAGAATTTCAACAACAGTTATCATGTCTGGTGCCGGTTCTCCCTTTTCATCAACCTCTTCAAGAGCCTCGTAAACTTTTGCCATCTTTTTAGCTGTTGAGGATGATAAAGCTCTAGATTTTTTATATTTAATTTGTTTCTTGGCCTTAGTATCTGAGGATTGAGCTTCTAAATAATTAGAGGTGTAAGAAAAAGAAAAGGCTAGGATAGCAAGTATATAAAACAATGAAGATTTATTAAAAAAATTATTCATTAGTCCTGTTCCATTATAAATGTAAATCTGTGAAGTACGTCACTAACCGGAGTGGCTTTACCGTCAACAATTTTAGGTTTGTATTTTAATTTTTGAGCAGCCCTTGTTGATGCGCTATTAAATATAGAGCATGATCTAAACTCAGTGTCAGGATTAGTAGGATCACCGCAATAACCTTCTAATGGCTTAGCGTCCTCAACAGTTCCAGAGGACGTAATAGTGAATGAAACAATTGCATATCCCTGAGTGCCTCTTTCTTGTGCTCTTCTTGGGTAAATGGGTTGAACTTTAAATAGAGGTATGTACTCTCCATCTCTGAAGAAACTTCCGCCTGCTTTGAAATTTGCCTTTGGCTTAGCAATTGTAACGTCAATACCTGTTAATGGCTGGAGATCAAGCTCTGGTTGCGCAATATCTTCTGGTTGCTCCTCAGGTTTTTCTGGCTTATCAACATCCATCATAAAAGTATCTATCTGTCTTTCAGGCATTACTACATCTGTAAGTTTTACAGATTTATCTTCTTTCATGCCGCTATCTCCAAGTGAGATAAGCACTACCATTACAAAAAATAATGCAGTAGTAATAATTACTGATAGCCCTATACCTGCAGCATATTTATTGGCATTAAAGGCTCTATTATATAAATCCTTTACGGGTTTAAAAAAAGAGCTAATTGATGAAATAATTTGGTTCATAAAATATTATTTTGGTTCAGAGGCTAGAGATATTGCATTCACTCCTGCTTCACGAGCACCATCCATGACCTTGATAATAGTATCTGCCATTGCTTTTTCATCTGCTTGAATTACCACTGAGCCTTTTGGATTATCTGCTAGTAACTTAACAACGTTAGCCTTGACCTGGCGAACATCTATTCTTCTTCCGTCCATCCAAACTTCACCTGTTGGACCTACAGCAATCAATATAGCTGCATTTTCCTGTGTTTCAGCAGTATCAGAATCTGGTCTATTAATTTCTAGACCTGGTTCTTTAATAAAATTAGCAGTAACAATAAAGAAAATAAGCATAATAAAAACAACATCCAACATTGGAGTTAAATTTATTTCATCGCTTTCTTCTTGAACTGCACTTGTTATAGCATTTCTTCTCATAAAAATTCCCCTAAATATCTCTTTTTATAATTTGACTAAGTTCGGTTTCGTGTCTTTTACTGGTACTTGTTAAGTATATGGTTGCGAATGAGCCTGATAACGCAGCGACCATTCCAGCCATTGTTGGAAGCGTTGCCTTTGAGACACCTCCAGCCATTGCTCTTGCGTCTCCACCTCCATTAAATGCCATAACCTGAAAAACCTCTATCATTCCAGTTACGGTTCCCAGAAGGCCCAGCAAGGGTGCCAATACAACACATGTTTGAATAATACTTAAATTCTTATTAATCTCAGATTTAGCTTGTGAGATCATCTTTTCTCTAATTTGGAGGGCGTGCCAAGATTTTTTATCCGAACGCTCTTTCCATTGCCTTGCTAGAGTACCAACATATTCATTATAGGCATGTGATAGATACCATATTCTTTCAAAAATCATACCCCACATAAAAAAAACAAGAATTGCAATTAACCAAAGCACGCTTCCGCCTTGCTCCATAAAATCTCTTATGGATGAAAATGCTTCAGATATAGCAAATAGCATATTAATTCCTATTTAGTTTCTGCTCTCTCAGCGAGAATACCTGTACTTTGCTCTTCAAGAATACTAATTATTCCTCTTGCAGATGACTGCGTGAAGGAATGAAGTAAACTTGTTGGAATAGCAACTAGAAGTCCTAACACTGTAGTAACAAGTGCTTGAGATATTCCGCCTGCCATCAACTTAGGATCACCCGTTCCATACAATGTAATCATTTGGAAAGTGACAATCATGCCGGTAACAGTTCCTAAAAGACCTGCTAAAGGAGCTATTACAGAGATAATCTTAATAAATCCAATACCCTGATCAATTGCTGGTCTTTCTGCCATAATTGCCTCAGCAAGCTTGAGCTCAAGAGTGTCGATATCTTTATTGAAGTTATCTTGACCTACTTTTAATACTCTGCCCAATGGATTAGAAGGATCTGCTGCCTTAGTAGTGGTTTGTTTTCTAACTGCAGTTCCAGTGATGTATAAGCTATACAGCTTCCAGAATGAGAATATAACAGCTACTAAACCTACAGCAATAATTGCATAACCAACTTCTCTTCCTTGCTGCGCTCTTTCTAATAAAGAGGGAGTTTGTATAAGATTTGCAAGTAAACTTCCGCCGGTAGGACCTGTTGGGTCTACACCAAACCTTACCTGGTCGCCTGAATCTGCTTTTCCAACTTTCTTAGCTGTTTTAGTAAACCTTCCAGCTGGTTGTCTTGGTAGAAATGCATACTGGCCTTTTGATGTTGCATACTCTAAATATTTTCCATCACATACAGCATTAAAAAGACCAACCCTAGTTACATTACACTCTGAAGTTTCACCGTCAACATCAATAACATTTGTAGTGAAGGATACAACCTCTCCACTAGCAATCATTTCTCTTTGAAGCTCATACCAAAGACCCTCAATCTCTCTGATCGTTGGAAGTTCAGTAGTTTCTGACATTTTTCCAGTTAGACTGTTTAAAAAAGCTACTCTTTCTTGTCCGAATTGAGCTCCAGTTAAAGATCCTGAGAACTGAACGGCCGCCTCACCTGCAGAACTTTGCAAATGACCGAAAAGCTCAACAAGTGAACCAAGTTCTTTCTTATAAGCATCTTCTTTAACCCTAAGAATATCTTCATTTCTTTTATATTCTTTTTCCAAGGCGTCAGCAATCTTCTCTTGACGTGCAAGTTCTCTTTTTTCAGAGGCCAAAATTGAAGCTTGTTTATTTTTGTTTGCTAAAAACTTATCTTCTCTTTGGGTATTTGCTGCCTGTTCTTTGGTTTTACCTTCCTTAACAAGGGCAAGTAAAGCTTCGACAGTAGATATTTCTTGAACCTCTTCAGATGCATCTTGAGAATAAGCAACAGAGCTTAAGCTTAAAGATAGTATGAATAATAGTGGGAATACATATAAATTTCTCATTACACTTCTCCTTTGATGACAGGCATCATTAACATGTCAGTTGGAGCTAGTTTTTTAGCCATCCTTATACCGTTTCTAATTGGTTTCCTATAGCTTCCAGGAAGATCATCCCAAACACCAGTTTCATTATTCCATCTTCCACTGGATTGCTCGTCCTTAGTTTGATAATACATACCTATTCTTCCAACTACTAAGATATTTACAACAGTTCCGTCTGCTAGAGTATCTTCATATGTATCAATTTTTCTTCCGTACTCAGCCTCAATGTTGTAGGCCTCGAGGACTTGTCGCACTTGCTCTGAAGCGGTAACTTTTGGCTTAGCTAGTGAGGATCTCACCATATCAACTCTATTTTGTCTTTCTTCTATTCTAAAGGGGGTATCTAAACCAATAAAAGTTTCCAAACTCTCAAGCATTCTTTGAGCAAGGGGTGGTATTTGTCTTTGCATTACAACTACCTGAACAAGCTGATCATCTAACTTATCCATAAGATCTAACTGTGCTTGGATTTGAATTCTTTTTTGCTTGTTATATAAGACAAGGCCTTCTACCTGTTTGGCAACTGCCTTCCATTCGTTAACTATTTTATCTGCCTTTCTATCTGTAGCATCTATCTTTACTTGTGAAGCAGCTGATAACTGTTGATTATCTCTGCCAACCTCTAAGACATTCTCCATGTCTTGAGCATTTATAAAATTAGCAATAGAAAATATAGCTACTAATAGAACTAAATTAAATTTCTTCATCATATTAAACTCCCTATGTGACGCACATATTAACAGTCAAAAAACATAAATAAAACATTTTGTTAGTATATTTTAAAATGATAATGGCTATATAAAATACATATATACGTAACTTATTATTATTTTATTTACAATTTAAGACTAAAAAATAGGCTTGGTGTTGATGATTTATATTTTTGGTAAGCCTCGTCTTGACCCCACTTCTTTTCACCTAAGTCCTCAAGCATCCTTACACCGCTTACATATACCAATAAAACATAAGTGAATATTGGTGATATTAAGGTCAGGTATTGCCAGCCACTTAGAGATGAAAATGACATTACTGCTACACCTAACCACAGAAGGATCTCTCCAAAATAATTAGGGTGTCTTGACCTAGCCCAAAGACCAGTTGTTATAAAACTATTTTTATTGTTATCTATAGATCTAAATTTTGATTTTTGGTTATCTGCAATAATCTCGATAGCAAACCCAGAGATGAATAATACTAAACCTATAAAAGTTAATGGATTGAAAATAATCCCAGTTTCTGAGGAAATTGCTGTCAGGGCACACATTGAGCATAATGAAACCCAAAGACCTTGAAGTGTCCATGTCATAAAAAATCTAGTTGCAGAAGGCTTTATTGTTCTGAATCTTTTATCCTCTCCATCTTTTTTAATTCTTAAAAATAAGAAAGTTCCAAGCCTTATAGCCCAGCTAGATATTAAAAGTACAATGAGAATATTTCCAATATTCGTTAATGTTGATTCATTTGATGAGCCAATTAAGGTAAACCAAATTACAGTTAGGTAGGTAATGCTTCCCATTAAGTCGTAAAATTTTTCAGTCTGAAAAACATAAGCTGGTATAAAAGCAATCCATTGAATTAAGAAAGCAATAGAAACTGCCTGAAGTACTAAGGAACTTCCTGATGCATTTGCTATAGCAATAGCCACAACAAAAACAACAAATGAGATAATAATATTTATTAATGATTTCATTAACTACCCCAACCACATGCTCTATTTTCATTCTGCTTATCTAGCCATTCTTTAAGTGGGCGATAATAATTCATTACAGACGTTCCGCTTAACTCTCTTGTGCCAGTAATTTTTTCGAAAGAGTCCTGCCATGGAACGCTTTGACCCATAGCCATAGTAGCAATTATTTTTTCTCCAGCCTTGGCATTTCCATAGATAGAACATTCATGAAGCGGACCAGAAAAACCTATTTCGTTACATAACGATTCATGGAACTGATACTGCATTATTCGTGCAAGATAATATCTAGTGTAAGGAGTGTTAGCTGGTACATGATATTTAGCACCTGGATCAAAATAGTCCTCAGATCTTTCAACAGGTGATGTTATTCCTTGGTAAGATTCTCTCATATCCCACCATGATTGATTTAAATTATCCTCAGTGATGTCACCGTTAAATACGCCAGATCGCCACTTATCAAGCATTAATGCCCAAGGTATTACAACGACACCTTCTAAGGCCTGCTTCATCAGCAAACCTATTGCATCAGTTTTTGCATTTTCGGCCTCTGTCTTCGAGATAAAACCAATTTTATTTAAATACTCTGGGGTGATGGATAGGGTTAACAGATCTCCAAATGCCTCATGGAAGCCATCATTAGCCCCCCCTTGAAATAAAGTCGGCAAGTGGTTGTATGCTTGGTAGTAGAAAATATGTCCTAGCTCATGATGAATAGTTATAAAATCTTCTTCGTTTTTTTCTATACACATTTTAATTCTTAGATCATTAGTTTCTGGATCAAGATTCCAAGCTGAAGCATGGCATACGACATTTCTATCGGCAGGCTTGATAAATAACGAACGCTCCCAAAAGGAATCAGGAAGAGATTGAAATCCCATTGACAAGAAGAAGTTTTCTGCCAACTCAACCATGTTCTTTTCATTAATTTTTTTGTCTTCAATAATCTGCGTTACATCCACTGAGTTCGAGCTAGATTCTGTGTAAGCAATATCATAAATATTACTCCAAGACTGTCCCCACATATTACCAAGCAAGTGAACCGGTAATGGACCTTCTAAAGAGACCTCCTCATCACCATATTTAGCATTAAGCTGACTTCTTACATGGCAATGCAGTGCTTCATATAAAGGCTTAACCTCCTCCCAAACTCTATCTGTTTCATCTAAAAATTTATCTGCTGGCATGTCGTACTTGCTAAACCATAAATCGCTCAAACCATCAAAGCCTAGGTCTTGAGAACCTTGATTGCCAATTTCTACCATCCTCATATACATTGGCTTCATAGGTTTTCCAATTTCATGCCATCCAGTCCATGCCTTTAATAACTCATCAGGATCACGCGAAACATCAATAATATTTTCAAAAGCCTCTAAATCCAGGCATGTCCCATCTTCATAACAATGTTTTCCAGTTCCATACATAGCTTCGAGTTTTGTAGAAATCTGAGAAAGCTCTCCGGCTAAATCTTCATCAAAAGGAGGCGGCATCACGAATGAGCTTTTTAAAAGTTCCAGCTTTCTTCTGTCAGACACAGATACTTCTAAATTATTAAAAGTTGATGCCTTTCTAGATGTCTCCAAAGCTTCTAAAGTATTTCTTTTTCCATAGTCAGCGACTACTTTTTGAGAATCATAAGTAATAAAATTCGATCCTATCCAATAAGCGGAGCTTGCTATTGGGCCCTCAATCTTATTCTCCTCTTCTACAGATGCTAGAAATAAATCTAGGTCATCTAATGACTGAGATTGTTCGCCAGTTGGTGCGCAAGAAGTTACAATTGCACTAATGGCAATTAACATAAATAATTTTTTCATAGTTTTCCTCGATAACTATTCTTAAAATAACATAAATATATATTCAAAATGAAAATTTCAACTAATCAATTTAAAAATGGAACTAAGTTATTAATAGATAACTCGCCTTGCTCAATAATAGAGCATGAGTTTCATAAGCCTGGTAAAGGCCAAGCCGTTATGAGAGTAAAGTATAAAAACTTACTTACCGGAAATACTAACGATAAAACATTTAAGTCTGGTGAATCAGCTGAGACCGCAGATGTAGATCATAAAGATATGGAGTTTCTTTATACGGATGGTGAAAGCTGGCATTTTATGGACTCTGTTACGTTTGAGCAAATTGAAATTGGATCTTCTGAAATGGGCGATGCAAAAAAATGGCTATCAGGTCAAGAGCCGTGTCAGATTGTTTTATGGAATGACCAGCCTATTCTTGTAGATCCTCCTGTGATAGTTGAACTCAAAATCTCAAGCTCTGAGCCGGGTGTAAAAGGAGATACTGTTTCTGGTGCAACGAAACCTGCTGAATTGGAAACAGGCGTGATCGTGCAAGTGCCTTTATTTGTTAATGAAGGTGAAATAGTAAAAGTTGATACTAGAAATGCGAGTTATGTAGGAAGAGCAAAGTAAT
>Ga0209384_1001363_pt1 | contig 12901 bp, 6 predicted proteins | sample CoawatmetaG05DNA_FD_187511 | JGI IMG/M metagenome (GOLD analysis project Ga0209384, IMG submission 187511) | Marine microbial communities from the West Antarctic Peninsula - Coastal water metaG058-DNA (SPAdes) (version 2) | ecosystem: Environmental > Aquatic > Marine > Coastal ... | reverse complement strand
TAATTTTAATTTAATTTATTCTATAACTTTTACTACAACACCTGAACCAACAGTTCGGCCACCTTCACGAATCGCAAATCTCAATCCTTCTTCCATCGCGATTGGTGCAATCAATGTTGCTGTAATTGACACATTATCTCCTGGCATTACCATTTCAGTTCCTTCTGGTAGCTCCACAGCACCCGTTACATCAGTTGTTCTAAAGTAGAATTGTGGGCGATATCCATTAAAGAATGGTGTATGACGACCCCCTTCTTCTTTACTTAAACTGTAGATTTCAGCAGTAAATTTAGTATGTGGTTTAATTGATCCCGGCTTACAAAGTACTTGGCCACGCTCTACATCTTCCCGTGCTGTTCCTCTTAATAAAACGCCGACGTTATCTCCCGCTTGCCCTTGGTCCAATAACTTACGGAACATTTCAACGCCAGTACATGTTGTTTTAACTGTATCTTTAAGTCCAACAATCTCAATTTCTTCGTTTACCTTAACAACGCCTCGCTCTATTCGACCTGTTACTACAGTTCCACGTCCAGAGATCGAGAACACGTCCTCAACTGGCATTAAGAAGTCGCCATCAATTGCACGTTCTGGTTCTGGAATGTAACTATCAAGAGCTTCAGCAAGTTTTAAAATAGCTGGTTCACCGATATCTGATTGATCGCCTTCGAGTGCTTTAAGTGCTGATCCCATCACGATAGGAATGTCATCACCTGGGAAATCATATTTACTTAGTAATTCACGAACTTCCATTTCAACAAGTTCAAGAAGCTCTTTATCATCTACCATGTCTGCTTTATTTAAGAATACAACGATATGTGGAACACCCACTTGTCTTGATAAGAGGATATGCTCACGAGTCTGAGGCATTGGGCCATCAGCTGCTGAACATACAAGAATTGCACCATCCATTTGAGCAGCACCTGTAATCATATTTTTCACATAATCAGCATGGCCTGGGCAGTCTACGTGAGCGTAATGACGCTTTTCAGTTTCATATTCAACGTGAGATGTATTAATTGTTATGCCACGCGCTTTTTCTTCTGGCGCTGAATCAATCTCTGCAAAGTCTTTTTTGTCTCCACCATATTTTTTGGTAAGTACTGTCGAAATTGCTGCTGTTAATGTCGTTTTACCATGATCCACGTGACCAATTGTGCCAACGTTGACATGGGGTTTGTTACGCTCAAATTTATCCTTAGCCATAATCTCTTATCCTTATAAAACAGTTTTTTAAATTCTAATTTTTATTAATTACCGCTTCGGCAATATTTCTTGGTGCTTCTGAATAATGTTTAAATTCCATTGAATAGGTTGCTCTTCCCTGGGATAGGGATCTCACAGTAGTAGAATATCCAAACATCTCTGCAAGCGGCACTTCGCATCTGATTACTTTTCCAGTTGCATTATCTTCCATACCTTGAACAATACCTCTTCTAGAAGACAAATCACCCATTACATCACCCATATATTCTTCGGGAGTTTCAACTTCAACTGCCATCATTGGTTCAAGTAAAACAGGGTCGGCTTTTCTACATCCATCCTTAAATGCAAACGAAGCTGCCATTTTAAACGCATTTTCATTTGAGTCAACGTCGTGGTAAGAGCCATCAAATAAAGTAACTTTTACATCCTCAATAGGATATCCAGCAAGCACTCCCGCTGTAATAGTTTCTTTAAGGCCTTTGCCAACAGCAGGTATAAATTCTCTCGGCACCGAACCACCTTTAATAGAATCAACAAATTCAAAACCTTTTCCAACTTCATTCGGCTCAATTTTTAACCAAACGTGACCATACTGACCTTTACCGCCAGATTGTTTAACAAATTTACCTTCTTGTTCCACCGATTTTTTTATCGCTTCACGATAAGCTACCTGAGGTGATCCGATATTAGCTTCAACTGAAAACTCTCGTTTCATTCTATCAACTAAGATTTCGAGGTGAAGCTCTCCCATCCCAGAAATAATTGTTTGATTAGTTTCTTCATCAGTTTTAACCCTAAATGATGGATCTTCTTGAGCAAGCCTTCCAAGAGCAATCCCCATTTTTTCTTGGTCAGCTTTAGTTTTTGGTTCAACAGCAACATGAATAACAGGCTCTGGAAAAACCATACGCTCCAGAATTACTGCATTTTTTTCCGTACATAAAGTATCGCCGGTAGTTACATCTTTTAAGCCAACTGCAGCAGCTATATCACCCGCATAGATTTCTTTTATCTCTTCACGGTTATTCGCATGCATTTGCAAAATTCTACCAATTCTCTCCTTCTTGCCTTTGATAGGATTATAAATTGTATCTCCGGCCTTAATTACTCCTGAGTAAGCTCGGAAAAATATTAACTGTCCAACAAATGGGTCTGTCATTATCTTAAATGCAAGTGCGGAAAAAGGCTCGTCATCTTTAGCATGTCTTACAACAGGTTTATCAGATTCATCAACTCCCGGTATTGGAGGAACATCAGCAGGCGCAGGCATTAATTCAATAACTGCATCCAACATTGCTTGTACGCCTTTATTTTTGAAGGCAGAACCACACAACATTGGAACGATTTCGTTTGATATCGTTCTGATTCTTAAACCTTGTTTAATTTCTTCTTCTGATAACCCACCAGTTTCTAAATATTTATTCATTAAGTCTTCATTTGCTTCTGCAGCGGTCTCGACCATATTGTCATGCCATTTTTTACATGTATCTTTTAAATCATCAGGAATGTCTGCATACTCAAATTTGATGCCAAAATTTTCCTCCTCCCATAAAATAGCTTTCATTTTTACAAGATCTACCACACCTGTAAAAGTCTCGGCCGCACCGATTGGCACTTGAATAGGAATTGGGTTAGCTTTTAATCTGGATTTCATTTGGTCATAACATTTGAAGAAATCAGCACCTGCTCTATCCATCTTATTTACAAAAGCCATTCTAGGCACTTTGTATTTATTTGCTTGTCTCCAAACAGTTTCAGATTGAGGTTGAACTCCACCTACCGCACAATAAACCATGCAAGCACCATCTAAAACTCTCATTGATCTTTCTACTTCGATTGTAAAATCAACGTGTCCGGGGGTATCAATAATATTAATTCTGTGTTCATCAAACTGGTTAGCCATACCACTCCAAAAGCAAGTCGTAGCGGCAGAAGTGATCGTAATACCTCTCTCTTGTTCTTGTTCCATCCAATCCATGGTAGCAGCACCGTCATGGACTTCACCAATCTTATGGTTAACACCTGTATAAAGAAGGATTCTCTCTGTGGTTGTTGTCTTACCTGCATCAATGTGAGCACTGATGCCTATGTTTCTATAACGATTTATTTCAGTTTTACGAGCCACTTTAATTTATTACCTTATCTAAAATTGATTAAAAATCTAAAATCTGAAGTGTGAGAAAGCTTTATTCGCTTCCGCCATCCTATGAACTTCATCTCTTTTTTTCATTGCAGAGCCTTTATTTTCTGACGCTTCTAGAATTTCTGCTGCAAGCCTCAGTCCCATTGATTTTTCTCCCCTACTTCGAGCTGCATCACGGAGCCAACGCATTGCTAAAGCCGACCTCCTTGATGGTCTTACCTCTACTGGAACTTGATAATTAGCACCCCCAACTCGCCTACTTTTAACTTCTACAACTGGACGGATATTTTCTAAAGCTAAAGAGAAGGTTTCTAATGGATCTTTGCCACTTTTAGTTTTTATTTGGTCAAAAGCTCCATAAATTATTCTTTCTGCTACCGATTTCTTTCCACTACTCATAATCACATTAACAAATTTAGATACTTCTTGACTCGAGAATTTAGGGTCATCGAGTATTGTTCTTTTAGGGACTTCTCTTCTTCTAGGCATAGTTTTTAATCTCTTTTAATTTAAGTTGCTTTTGGACGTTTAGCACCATATTTAGATCTACCTTGTTTTCTATCATTTACTCCTGCAGTATCCAAACTTCCTCTGACCATATGGTAACGAACCCCAGGTAAATCTTTGACTCTTCCACCCCTTAATAAGACAACTGAGTGTTCTTGTAAATTATGTCCTTCGCCACCAATATAGCTAATCACTTCATATCCAGTTGTAAGCTTTACCTTTGCAACCTTTCTTAGAGCAGAGTTAGGCTTTTTTGGGGTTGTTGTATAAACCCGAGTACAAACTCCTCTTTTTTGTGGAGAGGAGTTTAATGCTGGAACTTTACTCTTTTCAATAACTCTCTTTCGAGGTTTACGTATTAATTGGTTAATTGTAGGCATCTAATTTCCTTAATATTTAATTACTTCTATTTTCAAAATCTATAAAAGACGAGAATTGTATTTTGCTTCGAAGATAATGTCAATTTAAATTGATAATTACTTAGCATCATCAACCTTTTCTTTAGCTGTATCTTCTTCTTTAACCTTCAAAGCAGTATCATCAGCTTTTTCATCACTACTTGTTTCAAATGCAGCCTCAGCTTCCACAAGCGCGGCTGACTTCTCATCTGGATCATTGGAAACATTTTTACTTGCTTCAAGCTTTGCTTTCCTATTCAAATGATGGGCCAAGCCAGAACCAGCTGGGATTAATCTTCCAACAATCACATTTTCTTTCAACCCCCTTAGTGAGTCTCGTTTACCAAGAATAGCTGCCTCAGTGATAACTCGTGTAGTTTCTTGGAATGAAGCTGCAGAAATGAATGAATCAGTTGCTAAAGAAGCTTTCGTAATTCCTTTCAGGACGTACTCAAACTCCGCCGGTTTTTTCTTTTCAGCAATTACTTCTTCATTCACATTTAATAGCTCAGCTCTTTCGACTTCTTCTCCTGGTATGAAGTGTGTATCACCTTTTTTAGTGATCCTTACTCTTCTTAACATCTGCCTAACAATCACTTCAATATGTTTATCATTAATTAAAACGCCTTGAAGTTTATAAACTTCTTGAACTTCATCAATAATATATCTCGCTAATGCTTCAGGACCCCTCAATTCTAAAATATCTGCTGGATCCTCAGGTCCATCGACAATTACTTCACCTTTATTTACTACCTGACCGTCGTGAGCTGTAACGTGCTTATCTTTAGGTATTAAAAATTCTTTTACTTCCCCATCTTCAGCAGTTATTACTAGCCTTTGCTTACCTTTGGTATCCTTACCAAAGGAAACCGTGCCAGTCATTTCAGCTAATACACCAGCATCTTTTGGTGAGCGGGCCTCAAATAATTCAGCCACTCTTGGGAGGCCTCCCGTAATGTCTCTTGTTTTAGATGCCTCTTGAGGAATTCTTGCTAATACATCTCCTACAGCAACATCTTGGTTATCATTTACAGTAATAATATAACCTTTTTGGAAGGTAACATTTACTGGGCTATCTGAGTTTACTAACTTAACTTCTTCATTCTTTTTGTTCATTAACTTTATTTGAGGTCTGGTACCCTTTGAACCGACTTTTTGTTTTGCGTCTATTACTTCTAGGGTTGATAATCCTGTGACATCGTCAATTTTCTTCTCTACAGTAACTCCTTCCTCCACATTTTCAAATTTAACCTGTCCTGCATATTCAGATATTATTGGTCTTGTATGAGGGTCCCACTGCGCCAAAATACTTCCAGCTTCTACTTTATCCCCATCAGAACCTAAAAGAGTTGCACCGTAAGGAACCTTATGGCTCTCTTTTTCTCTGCCGTTTTCGTCCTCAATGAAAAATTCACTGTTTCTTGAAATAATCACTTTCTCTGATTTCGCATTGGTAACATAACGCATCGTTGCTGTGAACCTTAAGTTACCTGAAGATTTTATTTCAATCTGGTTTGCAGAAGCAGCTCTGGATGCGGCTCCTCCTATGTGGAAAGTTCTCATGGTCAATTGTGTACCAGGCTCACCAATTGATTGGGCTGCTATAACACCAACTGCCTCGCCTTGGTTTATTAACGAACCTCTTCCTAAATCACGCCCATAACAGGTAGCACAGATACCGTAACGAGTATTACATGTTAGCGCTGTCCTTACTTTTACTTCATCAATACCTAATTTTTCGATCTGATCTACTTCATCCTCAGATAAGAGAGTGCCTGCAGTAAATAAAACTTCTTGCGTCTCTGGATTTAAAATATCTACTGCTGCTGCCCTTCCTAAAATTCTATCTTTTAGGGGCTCAACAATTTCACCACCCTTAACAAGCGCTTTTGTGACAAGCCCATCCTCAGTTCCACAGTCATGTTCTTTTACAACCAAGTCTTGTGTAACATCTACTAATCTTCTTGTAAGGTAGCCCGAATTAGCAGTTTTTAAAGCAGTATCTGCAAGTCCTTTTCTGGCTCCATGCGTTGAAATAAAATATTGAAGTACATTCAATCCATCCCTAAAGTTAGTTTTAATAGGTGTTTCAATAATTGAACCGTCTGGTCTTGCCATCAATCCTCTCATTCCAGCAAGCTGTCTTACTTGTGCTGCCGAGCCCCTTGCTCCGGAATCAGCCATCATATAAATAGCATTAAAAGATTCTTGATTAATCTGATTGCCTTTTTCATCCTTTAATAATTTTCCGGATAAATCCTTAACGGGCTCTTCTTTAATCTTCCTCATCATCGCATCGGCAATTGTATCTCCCGTTCGTGACCATATATCAACAACCTTGTTATACCTCTCACCTTGAGTTAATAAACCTGAGGAGTATTGACCTTGAATCTCTTGAACTTCAGCATCAGCCTGCTCAATAAGTTGTACTTTTTCCTCTGGAACTAACATATCGTGGACACTAATTGACATGCCAGCTTTTGTAGCAAATTCAAAACCTTTATTTTTGAGGTTATCAGCAAGAATTACGGTTTCTCTGATACCAATTTTTCTAAATCCAACATTTATTAATCTAGAAATTTCCTTCTTGTTTAGCGTTTTATTTAATAGGTCAAAAGAAAGCCCCTCTGGCAGTATTTCAGATAATAACGCCCTACCGCATGTTGTTTCATATCGCTTCACTTTTGCAGTTTTACTATTATCAAAATTTATTTCACTCTCATTAATTCGCACTGTTACCTTTGCGTGAAGATCAACAAATCCTTGATCATAAGCCTTTCTTAATTCATTTATGTCTACGAATCTCATACCTTCGCCTTTGGCAGCAATTCTTTCTCTAGTCATATAGTAAAGACCTAGAACAATATCTTGTGATGGCACAATAATTGGCTCGCCGTTAGCTGGTGAAAGTATATTATTTGAAGCCAACATTAGTGTTCTTGCCTCCATTTGAGCTTCAAGTGACAATGGAACGTGAACAGCCATCTGATCTCCATCAAAGTCAGCATTAAAGGCTGCACAAACTAAAGGATGAAGCTGGATTGCTTTACCTTCAATTAATACTGGCTCAAAAGCCTGAATTCCAAGTCTATGAAGTGTTGGTGCCCTATTAAGAAGAACTGGGTGCTCACGAATCACATTTTCCAGGATATCCCAAACCTCTGGACCCTCTGCCTCAACAATTTTCTTCGCATTTTTAATTGTTGTTGCTAAACCCTGTAATTCTAACTTGTTAAATATAAACGGCTTAAATAGCTCAAGAGCCATCTTTTTTGGGAGGCCACATTGATGAAGCTTTAACTGAGGTCCAACTACAATTACCGATCTACCCGAATAATCAACTCTTTTTCCAAGTAAATTTTGCCTAAAACGTCCGCCTTTACCTTTAATCATATCTGCTAAAGATTTCAATGGTCGTTTATTCGCTCCTGTCATAATTTTTCCGCGTCTGCCATTGTCTAGAAGAGAATCAACAGCCTCTTGGAGCATTCTTTTTTCATTTTTAACAATAATTTCTGGAGCTCTTAAATCTATTAGTCGCCTTAATCTGTTATTTCTATTGATGACCCTTCTATATAAATCGTTTAGATCTGAAGTTGCAAATCTACCTCCATCTAAAGGAACAAGTGGTCTTAACTCTGGAGGAAGTACCGGTAAAACTTTAAGAATCATCCATTCAGGTTTAATGCCAGATGTTTGGAAAGCCTCTAAAACCTTCAAACGTTTTGCTATTTTTTTAACTTTTGCATCAGAAGTTGTTTTTTCAAGATCCTCTTTAAGTTTCTCAATTTCTTCAGTTAATCTTATTGACTTAAGAAGCTCTTCTATACCTTCAGCTCCCATAATTGCTCTAAATTCATCGCCATGTTGCTCTGAGAATTTTAGGTAATCATCTTCAGATAAAATTCTTCCCACCTGCAGCTCAGGATCTGCAATCATATGATTTTCAGTCACAATGTAAGCTTCAAAATAAAGAACACGTTCGATATCTCTTAATGGAATATCGAGCACCATACCCAATCTGCTTGGTAGGCTCTTTAAAAACCATATATGAGCAACGGGGCTTGCAAGTTCAATTATCCCCATTCGCTCCCTACGAACTTTTGATAATGTAACTTCTACTCCACATTTTTCACAAATAACGCCTCGATGTTTAAGGCGTTTATATTTTCCACAAAGACATTCATAATCCTTTACTGGGCCGAAGATTTTTGCACAAAAAAGTCCATCCCTCTCAGGTTTGAAAGTTCTATAATTGATCGTTTCTGGCTTCTTAACTTCACCATATGACCATGATCTAATTTTTTCAGGAGAAGCAAGCGCAATCTTTATTGCATCAAATTCTTCTTGTTGGGTGTTGTTTCTGAACAAGTCTAATAAAGCTTTCATTTACAATCTTCTCCTTAGTTTCTATCAAGATCAATATCAATCGCCAAAGAACGAATTTCTTTGGTTAGAACATTAAACGACTCTGGCATGCCAGCATCAATTTTATGTTCTCCCTTAACAATGTTTTCATAAACCTTAGTTCTCCCAGAAACATCATCTGATTTCACAGTTAACATTTCTTGAAGAGTATAAGCAGCACCATAAGCTTCCAACGCCCATACCTCCATCTCACCAAATCTCTGGCCGCCGAATTGTGCCTTACCACCTAATGGTTGTTGCGTTACTAGAGAATAAGGACCAGTTGAGCGAGCATGCATCTTATCGTCAACAAGATGATGAAGTTTAAGTATATGCATATAACCTACAGTTACAGGCCTATCAAAAGCATCCCCTGATCTTCCATCATATAATCGAACTTGCGTTTTTTTCGCGGCAAACTTAAGTAACTTCGTGTATTCATGTTCATCGGGGTAAGCAATATCCAGCATATACTGAATGTCTGATTCTGCTGCTCCATCAAATACCGAAGTTGCAAAAGGAACACCTTGTATCAAATTCTCAGCAAGCTCTGTAATTTCGTTATTTTTAAGCGCTTTAATATCTTCTTTTTTTCCAGTTGAAGAGTTATAAATCTTATCAAGCAACTCTCTAACTTCATTAATATTTTTATTTTCATTAAGCGCTTCATCTATTCTCTTACCTAGGCCTTTCGCTGCCCAACCAAGATGCATCTCTAACACCTGGCCAATATTCATTCTTGATGGAACACCAAGAGGATTTAAAACTACATCCAAGGTTGTTCCGTCTGACATGTAAGGCATATCTTCAACTGGAACAATTTTAGATATCACACCCTTGTTACCATGTCTGCCAGCCATTTTATCCCCTGGCTGAATTCTTCTTTTAACTGCCATGTAAACTTTTACCATCTTTTGGACACCTGGAGGTAACTCATCACCTTGGGTAAGCTTTCTTTTTTTCTCCTCAAATCTTGAATCAAATTCTTTCTTAGCTTTCTTTAAATTTTCTTTAAGTGCTTCTAGATTTTTAGAGTCTTTATCATCAGATAATCTAATATCAAATCTTTCATATCTACCGATATCAGCTAACACATCTTTAGTAATTTTAGCTCCTTTTTTCAAACCTTTAGGTCCACCAGAAATAGATTTACCAACTACTAACTTTTCAATTCGACTAAAAGTATCATCCTCAACAATTCTCAATTGATCCGCCAAATCTATCTGAAATGCATCTAGTTGAGCATTTATTATTTGTTCAGCACGAGGGTCTCTATCGATACCTTCTCTTGTAAAAACCTGCACATCAATTATCGTTCCTGCCTGACCAGAAGGAACCCTTAAGCTTGTATCCTTGACGTCTGAAGCTTTCTCTCCAAATATTGCCCTCAACAATTTTTCTTCAGGAGTAAGTTGCGTTTCTCCTTTTGGCGTAACTTTTCCTACTAAAACATCACCAGCTTCTACTTCGGCTCCCATATAAATAATTCCTGCTTCATCAAGCCTTCCCAGCATGCTTTCAGACAAATTCGAAATATCTCTTGTAATTTCTTCAGGCCCAAGCTTTGTATCTCTTGCTACAACCTGAAGCTCTTCAATATGAATTGATGTATACCTATCATCAGAAACCACTCTTTCAGAGATTAAAATTGAATCTTCAAAGTTGTATCCATTCCATGGCATAAAACCAACAAACATATTTTGTCCAAGTGCTAGCTCACCAACATCTGTAGATGCTCCGTCGGCAATAATGTCACCTCTTTCTATTTTGTTTCCAATCTTAACAAGAGGCTTTTGGTTAATATTTGTATTTTGATTTGACCTTGTGTATTTAGTTAAATTATAAATATCAACCCCTACTTCACCTTGGGTGGCCTCTTTATCGTTTACTTTAATAACAATTCTTTGTGAATCAACATAGTCAACTGTTCCACCTCTTTTTGCTTGTACTGTTGTTCCTGAATCAGTAGCAACTGTTCTTTCTATACCAGTTCCAACTAACGCTTTTTCTGCACGTAAACATGGTACAGCTTGTCTTTGCATGTTAGCTCCCATTAGCGCTCTGTTAGCATCGTTATGCTCTAAGAAGGGAATCAATGATGCCGCTACGGAAACAATTTGGCTTGGAGCAACATCCATGTAATTTACATTTTCATTACTAGCTAAAGTAAATTCATTTTTAAATCTTGATGAAACAAGAGTTTCTCTAAATTCACCTTTGTCATTTAGCTCTGAATTGGCTTGAGCAATTGTATAGTCACTTTCTTCAATCGCAGAAAGGTAATCTATGCCCGCTTTGACTTTACCATTTTCAACTACTCTATATGGAGTTTCTAAAAATCCATATTTATTTGTTTTTGCAAATAGAGCTAAAGAATTAATAAGTCCAATATTTGGACCCTCTGGGGTTTCAATAGGACATACTCTTCCATAATGAGTTGAATGAACGTCTCTTACTTCAAAGCCCGCACGTTCTCTAGTAAGGCCACCAGGGCCAAGAGCAGAAATTCTTCTTTTATGCGTTATTTCTGATAATGGATTTGTTTGATCCATAAATTGTGATAACTGAGATGATCCAAAAAATTCTCTTATTGCGCTAGAAATTGGTTTTGAATTTATTAGGTCATGTGGCATTAAGTTGTCAGCTTCAGCTTGACCTAATCTTTCTTTTACCGCTCTTTCAACGCGTACTAGGCCAGTTCTAAATTGATTTTCTACGAGTTCACCAACAGATCGAATTCTTCTATTTCCAAGATGATCAATATCATCAATTTCTCCACGACCATTTCTTAGCTCAATCAAGATTCCTACCACAGCTAAAATATCTTCTTTGGTTAAAATAGTTTCGCCTTCATCAGAACTATGATCTTCATTGCTCTGTAATTTTTGCATCCATGGTGAGAATTGCTCAGCATTTTTTGGATAGGCTCTTTTATTGAATTTCATTCTTCCAACATTAGATAAATCATATCTTTCAGGCTTGAAAAACATTCCTTCAAACAAGTTTTCTACTGAGTCTGCTGTTGGTGGCTCACCTGGTCTCATCATTCTATAAATTGCTACTTTTGCTTCGTATTGATCAGGTATTTCATCAGTTGTGAGGGTTTGTGAAATAAAATCTCCATGATCTAAATCATTAGAATATAGCGTTTGAAACGTACCAATACCATTCTCGATAATTTTTTCTAAAATAGGATATGAATTTCCCTCTTCATCTTTTTTGTTTTCAGCTAATACAATTTCTTCATTAGCATTCAAAAGAACTTCTCCAGTTTCTATATCTATAATTGATTTTGCAAGCTTCTTCCCTTCAAGAAATTTTTCATCAATAGCAATTGACTTAATTCCAGATTTTTCCATCTCCTTAATGTGCTTAACTGTAATTCTTTTATCTTTAGCAATTATTAGATTGCCTTTTTTATCGTTGATATCGAACTTTGCTATTTCACCCCTTAATCTTGATGGGACTAACTCAAACTCAATTTTCTTTCCCTTAACGAAAAAGGAATCGAAATCATAAAAAGTTTCTAATATTTGATCAGAAGTTAAACCTAGCGCCTTGAGCAGAGTTGTTACAGGCATTTTTCTTCTTCTGTCTATTCTAAAATATAAATAATCTTTGGGGTCAAATTCAAAATCCAACCAAGAGCCTCTGTAAGGAATTACTCTAGCTGAAAATAGAAATTTTCCTGAGCTATGAGTTTTACCTTTGTCATGCTCGAAAAAAACACCAGGACTTCTATGTAATTGAGAAACGATAACGCGCTCAGTTCCATTTATTACAAATGATCCATTTTGTGTCATTAATGGGATTTCACCCATGTAAACATCGGACTCCTTAACTTCTTTAATGGTAGGCTGAGAGGCCTCTTTATCCATTATCGTAAGTCTAACTGCAGCCCTAAGGGGAACGCCATATGTTAAACCTCGTTGTTGGCATTCTTTTACATCAAATTCTACCTTTCCTAATTTGTAACTCACATAATCTAATTTTGCATAACCGGAATGACTGGAAATAGGAAAAAGTGAATTAAATGTCGATTGAAGACCTTCATCTTTTCTATCTTCTAAGGGGACATCTAATTGAAGAAAATTTTTGTAAGACTCGAGTTGCATCTCAAGTAAATAAGGAACATCAAGGACCTTTTCTCTTTTAGCAAAACTTTTTCTAAGGCGTTTTTTTTCAGTAAAGGAATAGCTCATACGGTCTCCGAATTATTTAATATAACAGTACAAAATTT
>Ga0209384_1001350_pt1 | contig 12965 bp, 12 predicted proteins | sample CoawatmetaG05DNA_FD_187511 | JGI IMG/M metagenome (GOLD analysis project Ga0209384, IMG submission 187511) | Marine microbial communities from the West Antarctic Peninsula - Coastal water metaG058-DNA (SPAdes) (version 2) | ecosystem: Environmental > Aquatic > Marine > Coastal ... | reverse complement strand
AGGAATGTAGGAATCCAAGTAGTTAAGTCTACAGCTAGAATGGATAGTAAAGCTTTTGAGATATATGCAGACCAAATAAGAATATGGGCTATGACTGAATTAGGCATAAGACTAATGCTGCCAAACGAATACGAGTAATTTCTATTATATATTAACACTTGATTAATCAAATTATTTCAAAATGGAACACGGAGGAAAAAGAGAAGGAGCAGGACGTAAAGGCAAAGGGGAAGAACAAAAGCTAATAGAACACTTAACACCAATGAGTGGAATAGCACTTGAAGCTTTACAAGAAGGAATAAAGCAAAAGCAACAATGGGCAGTTAAGTTGTACTTTGAATACTTCTATGGTAAGCCACAACAAAGAGTTGATGTAACTACTAATGACGAAAGTCTTAATGTACCTTTAATAAACTTTATAAGCTCTGAATCTTAGCGACAAATATACAGCACTATTTAAGTCAGACGCTAGATACTTTATTATAACAGGAGGTAGGGGTTCAGGAAAGTCTTTTGCTGTTACAGTCTTTCTTACGCTCTTAACTATGTCTAGGAATGTTAGAGTCCTATTCACACGTTATACAATGACGTCGGCTCACTTGTCAATCATACCTGAGTTCTTAGAGAAGATAGGACTACTTGGATATGACAACACCTTTAGCGTAAACAAAGCAGAGGTAATAAACTTAGGAAACAAATCAGACATTCTATTTAGAGGTATCAAGACATCAGCAGGTAATCAGACTGCTAGTCTAAAGTCATTACAAGGTATATCTACTTGGGTACTTGATGAAGCTGAGGAACTTGTAGACGAAAACATCTTTGATACTATTGACCTAAGTATAAGAGAAAAGAAAGTACAGAATAGAATCATATTAGTATTGAATCCTGTAACTAAGGAACATTGGATATATAAGAGGTTCTTTGAAGACAAAGGAGTTGAAGGTGGTTTTAATGGCGTTAAAGACAATGTATGTTATATTCATACTAACTACCTAGATAATAAAGATAATCTATCTACAAGCTTCCTAGAGCGTATTAAGAGCATAAAGCATAATAACTTTAAAAAGTATCAGCATAAGATTCTAGGAGGTTGGTTAGCGAAAGCAGAAGGAGTAGTCTTTGAGAATTGGTCAATAGGAGAATTTAATCCTGATGACTTACAGACTTCTTGTGGAATGGATTTCGGTTTTAGTATTGATCCTGATAGTCTTACAGAAGTTGCTATTGATAAGAAGCATAAGAAGATATACTTAAAGGAACATCTATATCGTAATGGATTGAAGAGTCAAGAACTTGCTCAGATAGTATTAGACAAGGTAGGTCAAACTTTAATAATAGCTGACTCAGCTGAACCAAGACTTATTGCAGACCTCAAGCATTTAGGAGTAAACATAAAAGCAGTTAAGAAAGGAACGATTGAAAGTGGAATTACTAGATTGCAAGACTATCAACTTATAGTAAGTCCTGAATCAACTAACATAGCTAAAGAGTTAAACAACTATGTCTATGCAGATAAAGGCTCTAAGCTTTATGTAGATAACTACAACCACGCAATTGACGGAATCCGTTATAACATTATATACCACCTAGACAATCCAAACGCAGGAAGATATTTCGTTCAGTAAAAAAATCGTTAAACTAAAAACAACTAATTTCTATTATATAGTGTATGAAAGTTAAAATTAAAAAAGAAGGTAAAGTAAAAGAATTCAAGCTAATCAATAGTTGGTCAGATGTTACCTTAGAATCGTGGCTTAAACTCATTGACTTTGAAACAGGTACTAAGACTGAAGAAGCTACTCAGACTATAGTAGAACTTTCAAACATTCCTAAGAAGTTAGTAAATGAATTAGCCTTATCAGATGTTGCAGTTATAATGAGTAAGATAGGAGAACTCCAAGCAAAGCAAGATACAAAGCTAAAAAGGATAATAGAGATTAATGGTGTTGAGTACGGGTTTCACCCTGACCTAGATTCTATTACTCTTGGTGAGTATGCCGATATTGAAACTTATGTTAAGAACGGAATAGAAACAAATCTTCCTGAATTAATGAGCGTCCTTTATAGACCTGTTAAATTAAAGAAGAACGACATTTACATAATTGATTCGTATGATGGTGATATTCGGCTTAGAGCAGAGGAGATGAAACTGATGTCAGCTGAACAAGTGCAAAGTGCATTGGTTTTTTTTTACACTTTAGGGAAGGCATTATCCGAGATTACGCAATCATTTTTGATGGAGAAGCTGAAGGTAATGACGACGCAATAGCTAGTGAAGATTTTGCAAGCAAATGGTCGTGGTTCGGAGTGATGCACAGGTTGTGTAATGAAGATATAAGTAAATTAGAAACAATAACAAAAATTAGTCTTTTAGAATGTTTGACTTGGTTAAGTTATGAAACAGATTTGAACTCGCAAAATAAAGTAAAAAGAAATGGTTAAAAATAAAACTTATAATAATGTTGTTAATACACTTTTACGACTCGGTGAATATCACGATCAAATAAGCACAACTTCAGTAGGGGATATATTTTCAATCGATTTGGAAAAGGAAACAAAATTCCCATTACTTCATATTAATCCAACATCAGTAACAACAGGAGATAGTCAGCTTACATATAACTTCCAAATCTTTGTTATGGATATGGTAACTGAAAAAGATAATTGGACTAAGAACAATGCAGACGCTAACTTTCCTAAGTTATATAAGACTCTAAGTAATGAGCAAGATGTATATAATGAAACACTTCAAATAGCTACAGATTTTATTGGATTGCTTAGACATAGTGAGCGACAATCTTTAGAAGGTGTAAATGATATTAATGAACCTATTTATTTTACGCAAGACCAATTTACATTAGAGCCTTTCTCAGAAAGATTTGATAATCTTTGTTGTGGTTTTGTATTTAATATTGGTGTATTAGTACAGAATGACTTTCAGACTTGTAATATTCCTGTTACGACTCTTGGAGCAGGATATTAATGAAATTTAAAATAGGATGGTTATCAGTAGAAATAGGATGGAAAAAATTTAAAATAACAATACAATTATAAAAAATGGCAACACTAACAACAACACTTTCAGAATCGATTACGCTTAACGGCTCATTAAGAGGTTCAAGTAATACAGTAACTACAGAAGATATAATTGACGTATTTGAAAGAATCGTTACTTGTGCTCATTCTCAAACTACTACTATTGCAACTTTTGCAGCAAGTCCTCATACTTCAGCAGGAGCAATTGACGTTGACAGGACTAAATATATTAGGATAACTAATCTTGATGCATTAGCTGAAATAGAATTAGCAATAGTAACAACTGCTTCTAATTATCAAGTTACTATAACACCAGGTAATTCTCATATCTTATCACAAGGAGCTGCAATTGCTTTAGGTGAAGCTGATACTACTCCTTCATTCGGAACTATGGAAGACATAGCTTCTTTACAAGTTAGACCTGTAGGTTCTTCTGCTAATCCTAGAGTTGAAGTATTTGTTGCAGTAGCATAGTGGAAACAGACAGCATTAAAAGATACTTAGAAAGCTTTGGAAAGCAAGTAGTCAATAGAGCTAAAGGAAACCTTCAGAAAGCAAAAAAAGGAGGTGAACTAGAAAAATCTATCAAGTTTGAAGTAGTACCTGATGGTAATGGATTTACATTGCAGTTCTATATGTCTATTTATGGTCAGTTCGTAGATAAAGGAGTTTCAGGAACTAAGACTAAGCGAAGCTTTAAAGACTACAAAGGTAAAATTATTAAGAGTCCTTTTAGTTATAAGAACTCCCCAAAACATTCACAGCCGCCAAGTAGTGCATTAGATAAATGGGTAGTAAAAAAAGGAATAGCACCAAGAGATGCAGAAGGAAAATTTATGAAGCGTAAGACAATAACATTTTTAATTGCCAGATCTATTGGTAGAAATGGAATACAAGGAATAAGCTTCTTTCAAAAACCTTTAGGACTTGGTTTAAAGGAGTTCGGCAAAGACTTATTAGGAAGCGTTAAAGAAGACATCTTAAACACTTTAAATAAAGAAACAATAACACAAGTTAAATAATGGCAACATCTATAATTCAATCCCCTGCATACGCTACAATGCCAATAGGACAGGACGTAATTTTTACATTAAGAAACAACATAATAGTTTCTAATGAAATTAAGGTAAAATTTGTAGCTAATGTATATATAAGCATCAATCCAATCAACATTGCTAACTCTACTCCTACTGGAACTTTTAAAATTACACCTAACAATGCAGGAGTTGGAATATTTGACTTTAGACCTATTTTAGAAAGCTTTGTAAATTCTGATAATCTTGGGGGTAATGGTAGCAAATACAAAGGAACTCCCACAAGTTTTGGTAGTGGTACAGGCGTTCACCCTGTTCACATTACAGATAAGTATTCAAGGAATCAATTTGCAGTTAGGTATATGGCTATTGAATTTAGCACTCAATATTTAAATACAGCAGTAACGCCAAATGTAACTATAAATGTTGATCCAATTAATTCTTCTCAATTTCTTATTTACAATGGGTACTTAACACATAGTGATCCATTGACTTATAATACACCAAATATAGGGTTCCCAGGCAATAATTTCAGTTATGGATTTGATAACAGTTTATTTACTACAGGAACATCTAATTCAAAATTTTTAACTAATGCATCAACTACACAGTATGCAACAATCAATGATTATGGAACTGTAGGAATATTAAATACAGCAAACTTATCTTATATTTCAGTTTCATTATATGATGATACAGGCTCACAGCTAGGTAGCTCAATAGTTGTAGAAGCTACAGGATTTAGCGGTTTTAATAACGGAGCTTTTTTTGGTTGGAATTCAAATGGAAGTGAACAACTTTTTTACTTTGGATTCTATCCTGCTAACTTAAGAAATTGGAGTAGTGCTTTTCAAGGTTTCCTGCCTAATATATCATATTACACTGTAACAGCTTTCGATCTAAATGATGACGTAATAACTAAAACTTATAGAGTAAATATTTTATGTCCTAATCTTAAAGGTTTTAAACCTATTCGGCTCGGATGGTTGAATCAATGGGGAGCTTGGGATTACTATACCTTCAATATGAAGTCTACAAGGACTATACAAACCAAAGGAACAACATACCAACAACAGTCAAAAAATTGGAACGCTCCTCTTTATAGAATCGACAGTTTTAAAGGTGGTAAAAAAACATTAAGAGTAAATGCTACAGAAAAGATTAAAATGAATACAGACTTTGTAAGTGAAGAAGAATCAGCTTGGTTTGAAGAACTCATAAACAGCCCAGAAGTATATATCATTGAAGGCTATCAAAATGATGCGTTAAATTCAGCTCTTAATAATTACGTAATCCCTGTCAGACTTACAACTTCTAGTTTTACTGAAAAGACAATTGCTAACGATAAGGTTATGCAATATACTTTTGAAGTAGAAAAGACTAAAACACTAAGAACACAGTCAGTATAATGAGCTTACAGTTAATAGTATATCCGCAAAGTGATGATGGAACTTTAAACCAGATGTCAAGCACTTCAACTGAAGTTTTGGTTTATGGTTCTGATTTTACATATTTACCTTATTTTTATACTGCAACTACACTGTATCCTTACACTGAAGCACTTACAAATGCACCACCTAGTATTATAAATGTATGGTATGCAATCAGGACAAGTGTTTCAGGAACTCCAAGTTATCCATCTGCAAGCTCAGGTAATTTAGTGCTTTCTTCAGTACCTACATCATCTGCTAGTGGTGTATATCAACAATTATCCAACTTGGCTGTAGGACAACAATATACTTTAACAATAGATATTTCTAATACCGGAACAGGTTTGTTAAATGTTAGAACTGCTCAATCAAATAATATTACATCAGTACAAGCTTTCTCCGCAGCATCTAGTCAAATAACTAGAACTTTTACAGCATCTTCTCAAAATGATATAGTGATGATTACCTATACTAATAATCAAACCGATACAATATCAATTTCAAATATGTCAATACAGCCTGTTATTGGAGCTGTTCCTTCAGGAGCAATACAATTATTAGGTGATGGACAAGTTATTTTAGATGTTTATGAAGATGAAGATTTACCTTTAACCTTAAGTGTTGATAATTTTAAAAATGTAGCTGAAAAGGTGCAAAGTTATTCAAAGGCTTTTAACCTTCCTGGTACTAAAAGAAATAATAAAATATTTGACCAAGTATTTGAAGTAACTAGGGATTTAACTATTCCTTCTCTTTTATTCAATCCTTATAAAAAAACTAGAACTGTTTTAAAACAAGATGGATTTATTTTGTTTGAAGGTTACTTAAGGCTCTTAGATATTACAGATAAGAATGGTGAGATAAGTTACAACGTGAATTTATATTCAGAAGTAATAGCTTTAGCAGATACTTTAAAAGATTTAACATTTCAAGAGTTAGATTTTAAGGAATTAGAACATTCATATAATTATACAAACATAAAACTCAGTCGAACTAATGCTACATCAATAGTTTATCTAAATGCAAACACATCAGGATTAAGAAATAACACAACTCTAAAATATCCTTTTGTAGATTGGACTCACCAATATTCAGTCGATTCTTCAGGAAACCCTATTTTACCAAACTTAGAATCTACATTCCGTCCATTTATAAATATTAAATATTTAGTAGATAAAATATTTTCAGCAACTAATTTTAATTATGAATCTACTTTCTTTAATACAAATAAATTTAAGAGCTTATTTATGGATTTTAATTGGGGAGCTGATGAAAACCCTAATACTAATACAACAAGTGGAATAGCTCAATATTTTTTAAATGCTAGCCCTGATATTTATGCAACTGATAGTTATTCTAATTTAAAATATTTAGATATTACTATGCCAACATCAGCAGGATTTGATCCTTCTTCTAATATCTTTACTTGCCCTTCAGGACAGACGAATTCTTCTTTTAGAATATCTTATAAAGCTAGCGTTCTAGCAAAAAGAGATGGCAATATTGAATTTAGATGGATTAAAAATCGTTTAACAAGTCCTGTTATATTTGACCAATCTAATGCAATACCTTTGCAGGGAAGTGCAGTAGCTACATTTACAACTACAACATTTGGTTCAGCAATTGATACGGTTACTATAGTTGATGGTGGTTACTATACTTCAGCACCAACATTAACTATTGCTACTGGTTCTTTTGGTGGTAATGGTGCTACCTTTACTACAACTATTGATGGTTCGGGTGCTGTGGATAGTATTTCAATAGATACATCAGGTGGTTCTTATAATCTTTTTAGTGATATTTTAGTATTCAATAATGTCAATCCTATTTACGATTATACAGGAACGGTAACTGTACCAATGGAGCCAGGAGATACATTAGAATTTCAATGGAAGGCTAGTAATTCAAATTATATTAGACAAAATAATTCCCCTTTTCATAATGACACCGCATTTATAAACCAACCTGCTGCACATCTTATTACTTTCGTAACTGTTCAAGGAATTACAAGTGATACTTTATTACAGACATTAAGAGGAGAAATAGGACAGTGGGAATTCTTAAAAGGAATAATTACAATGTTCAACTTAGTAACTATGCCTGATGCAGATAATCCTAATATTATTAAGATAGAACCTTACGGAGATATATTTTTAAACAATACAGATGATCCTTTAATTTGGACTGATAAGGTAGATGTTTCAGAAATGAAATTGAAGCCTTTAACTGATTTAAATAGAAATACTGTTTTTAAGTTTTTAGAAGATGATGATGACTATGCTTTTAATCAGTATAAAAATTCTGTAAGCGGTCATTTATACGGGAGTAAAAAATATGAAGCAACGGATGAATTTAATATATTAATTGGTGAAGATAAAATAATAGCAGAACCTTTTGCAGCTACAGTTGTAAAGCCTTTAATGAGTCAATATTCAGATTTTATAATTCCATCACTGTATTCTTACAATTCTGAAACAGATACAACAGAAGGCTTTGATAATAGTCCTAGAATTATGTTTGACAATGGTATTAAAATTTTAAGCGGTACTACTTTTTCTGTTCCTGATCAAAATGATGTTTCAGGGAATCCAACAGAATCAGAATTTTTACAGTTTAGTCACCTTTCAGAAATACAGGCTAATTATTTATCAGAGGATTTTAATTTTGGAGAATGTCAATTAATGCCAAACGTAGGATCAACATTAAATAATTTATTTAATACATATTGGTTGCCTTACTATTCCGAACTTTACAATGTTAATACAAGAATAATGACTCTTAAAGTAAACCTAAGTCCTGCAGATATTAATTCGTTTTTATTCAGTAATACTGTATTAATCAAAAACAGAGAATACAGAGTAAACACTATAGACTACAAGCCGAACGACTTGGCAACAGTTGAATTTATACTTATACCATAATGTCAATACCATTTATAGCAGGCTTTACAGTTAAACCATTATCAGTATCACTACTTGGAGAAGTTACATTTACTGATGGTGTGAACGATATAAGACCTAATCAGTTGCAATGTGAATCTTACGGTTATACTTATAATAAAGTAACCGGAACTTGTTCTACATTTCGATATAATACAGGTTTAGATAATGTATTTGCCAATGAAAATAATCGGACATTTGGGGTTAGAAACTTAGTAGAAAGGGGGACTAATACATCTCTAGTTATGGGGGAAGATAATACAATAAAAGGTTTATCACGAAATAATGTTATAATAGGCAATCAAAATGTAATAAATAATCAAGTAGACAACGCTAATGTTTTTGGCACTTTAGGTGAGTCTACAGCCTCTAACTCTATAGTATTAGGGGGTAATGCTCCTACTGATAAATTAGCAGAACGACAATCAATTCAGCTTCTTTATGGAAAGCAAACAACTAACGGAAACGTTACAGCAAGTACGTTAAATAATATAGCAGCAAATTTCTTTCAGATTCCTGATAATACTATTATGTATTTTCACGCTGATTGTTTAGCAGTAAGAGTAGGCGGAACAGCTACAGGAAACACAGGAGATTATGCGAGTTTTGTTCAAAGGGGTGTTGTTGTTGCTTATGGTAATGAATTAGTTATTAACAGCGAACGAGATAATATAAAAAGTTCCGGAACTGTTACTTTATGGAGAACAACAGGTAACGTATCTGGACAAAGTTTCTTCATAGGTGTAAGGGGAGCAGCAAATGTAACAATAGAATGGGCTTGTAATATTACATTCACACAAATTAAACCAGGAGTTCCACTTTTTTAAAAAAATAAAATTATGGCAGAAAAAGTAGTATTAGAAGCAGAAATCAAATCAAATATTGGAGATGTAACAAAAGAAACTAAAGAATTGACAAATAATTTTGGTTTTTTTGGTGTAAGTATTGGAGATGTTAAAGATAAGTTTAAAGACGTTGCAAAAATAATGAAGAACGGACTTACACAAGTTGCTCTACAAGCTAAACTTGCAGGAGTTGGCTTTAAGAAAATGTTTAGTGGGAATATAATAGGGGGTGCTAAAACATTATTTTCAGTTATAAAAACAGGAATTATTGCTACAGGTATTGGTGCTTTTGTAATCGTTATTACTTCACTTATTGGACATTTATTACAAACAAAAAAAGGAGCAGAACTATTAGAAAGAACTTTGGCTACTATCGGTGCGGCTGTTTCAGTTATTACTGATAGGATTGCAGGTTTAGGGGGTGCTGTTATAAAGTTTTTTAAAGGTGATTTTAAAGGAGCAGCAGCAGAAGCAGCAGCAGCAGTAAAAAATGTTACAGGTGAAATAATAGAAGAAACAAAAGCAACTAATAAACTAGTTGGAGCAAATCAAAAATTGAAAGATTCTCAAAGAGCTTTAAATGTAGAAACAGCTCAAAGTATAGCGCAAGTAGAACAGCTAAAATTAATAGCTGAAGACATTACAAAAACTTATGCTGAACGAGAAAAAGCAGCAACACAAGCGTTCAATATTGAAAAAGGATTAGAAGATAAAAGAATAAAGATAGCAGCAGAAGCAGTCGCATTAGAAAAGGAACGTCAGGCTATGATGGGCAAAGATGGTGTTATGGCTGAAGATTTAGATGCATTATCAGAACTTGAAATCAATTTAGCAAATGTAAGGCAAGAAAGTGCAGGAAGACAGCTAAGTTTACAGAACTTTTTAAATGGTCTTAGAAATGAAGAACTTGCAAAAATAAAAGAAATAAGGGATGCTGAAGATGAAAGAACAGCTGGATTAGAAAAAATGACTTTAGCTGTAAAAGACCTTATAGATGAAACAGAACATTTGCAAAAAGCAGATGAAAGCGTATTAGTACAAGCAAAAACAAGTAAAGAAAAAAGAAAACAATTTGATAAAGAAGTTCTAGATTCAAAAATAAATATTGGTAAAGATGGACTTAAATTAGCATCAGAATTAGCAACAGAAGGTTCAAAATTATCAAAAGCTTTGGCTATAACAGACGTAACTATTGCAGGAATAGAGGGGGTTCAAAGTGCATTTACCACAGCTTCAGCTTCTCCATTTACACTTCTCAATCCTGCATATCCATTTATTCAAGCAGGAATAGCAGGAGCTTTTTCTGCTATACAGCTAGCAAAAATTGTTAGCGGAGGTAAACCAGGTTCGGGCGGAGGAGGTGGTGGAGGTGGTGGAGGAGGTGGTGGTGGTGCTCCTGCACCTCAAATGATGTCAGGAGCTTTTGATATATCAGGAGGTGTAGCACCTGAAGCAACTAGAGCTTACGTTGTAACGGATGAAATGACAAATAGTCAAGATCAATTAGCAAATATAAGACGTAGAGCTACAATCTAAATATCAAATAAACTAACTAAAAATCTATTATATACTATGCCTTGCGAAAAATGTGAAAACGGAAAATATAAATGGGGAAAGACAGGAAGCTGTAAGTATGACTCAAAAGCTGATTGTGAAGCTGACAATAAAGACTATTATGAAGATATGAAAGAAACTAAAATAGTAGAATTAGTAATTGCAGACGATAGTCAGGAACTTGCAATAGACGCTATCAGTCTAGTAACAAGTCCTGCTATAGAACAAGACTTTGTATTCTTTGGTAAAGAAAAGAACAACTTAACTTTCGCTAAAGTAGATGAGGAAAAGCGTATGCTAGTAAGTCCTGCTTTGATTCCTAACAAGCAAATCTTTAGACACGATCCTAATACAGACTCAGATTACTATGTTTACTTTAGTCCTGATACAGTACGTAAAGCATCTGAGCTTTATTTGAAACATAACAATCATCACAAAGCAACGTATCAACATCAAGACAGAGTTTCAGGAATACTTACAGTTGAGTCTTGGATAATAGAAGATACTAAGTTAGATAAGTCTACACTTTACGGTTATTCACTTCCTGTGGGAACTTGGATGGTTAAGCTATCTATTTCAAATGATGAAATTTGGTCTAAGATAAAAGCAGGAGAACTTAAAGGTCTTTCTATTGAAGGCTATTTTACTAATAAATTTGAACAAATGAACAAAAGACAACCAACGCAAGAGCAAATACTTTCAGCTTTAAACGAGCTAATAAAAGAATCTAAAACTGAACTGAAGTCTGAAAAGGTTGAGTTAGGAATAGCTGATGACTTAGATAGCTCAGTAAAAGAGTTAAAAGCTTCTATTAAGGCTGTAAAGTCAGAACAGAAAGCAATGATGTCATTCTTAAAAGAATTAAAGAGTACAAATAAAAATCTAGCAAAATCTTGGAGAACATTAGACGAAACTCTTGATAAAGCAAAATCACAAGAAAAATTCTCTGCTAATCAGATAAAAAAATTACAAAAAGCAGCAAAAGAATTAGGGGTTAATTATTTAGACATACCTTCAGTTAAAAAATGGGGTGATTTAGATTTAAAACCATTAGAAAAAGCAAACGCAGAAGCAAAAGAAACTTTAAAAATTATCAATAAAATTGGAATCTAAGATAAAAATCAAACAGAACAATAACTATTCTATTATATAACAGAACTTAAAACAAAACTATGGATTTAAAAAATCAAATATTGGTAGCACTTGGTCTTGATAAAGGCGAAGAAGTAGTAATGGCTTATCAAGCGAAAAGCGAGGACGGAACTATTTTCGTTTCAACAGCTGAAGAATTAGAGGCAGGAGTTGATATTTCTGTTTTAACTGAAGATGGTACGACTATCTTATTGCCAGTAGGAACTTACAAGACTGATACAGGAGTTACTTTCAGAGTAGAAGAAGAAGGTATCGTTGCTGAAGTTATAGAAAGCGAAACTGAAGAAGAAGTAGTTGAAGAAGAAATGGAATTAGCTGAAGAAGCTGATATTGAAGATTGGAAAGGTTTAGAAATCAGAATCAAAAATTTAGAAGATGCAGTTGCAGACCTTAAAAGAGATAAAGACGGAGGAGATGATGAGGTTGAAGAAATGGCTGAAGAAGTTGTTGCGCCTTCTACTAATCCAAAATCTATTAAGACTACAGAAGTAGTTGAGTTCTCAGCAGAAGATGAATTAAAAAAGTTGAAAGCTGAAAATGATAAACTAAAAACTGAATTAGCAGAAGCACCTGCATCAGCTCCTTTAGATACAAATAAATTTAGTTCAGAAAGAGCAACACCAACTGCACAAGATTTAAGAAGAATGACAAAACAAGAAAAGTTCTTATACAACTTACATAACTAATAACATAAACTAAAAAAAACAAAATTATGGCAATTACAGTAGCTTCAAACTTTGCAGGTAAGGCGGCAGGATTCTATATCAGTGCAGCTTTAAAAGCATCAAACTCGTTAGACTATCTAACAATGATAGAAAACATTAAATTTAAGAGCAACATCCAAGCTCTTAATCAAACAGTTAATTCTGTAGTAGACGCAACTTGCGACTTTACAGCAGCAGGAACTTTAGCTTTAACTGAAAAAGTATTAGAGCCTAAAAACTTACAAGTAAATATGGATATTTGTAAAGA
>Ga0209384_1001348_pt1 | contig 12973 bp, 9 predicted proteins | sample CoawatmetaG05DNA_FD_187511 | JGI IMG/M metagenome (GOLD analysis project Ga0209384, IMG submission 187511) | Marine microbial communities from the West Antarctic Peninsula - Coastal water metaG058-DNA (SPAdes) (version 2) | ecosystem: Environmental > Aquatic > Marine > Coastal ... | reverse complement strand
CAGTAATTGCTGTTTGAGAATAGGATATTGTAGAAAGTGTAATTAAAAATACATATAGTAGTTTTTTCATATCAGCAATTTACAATATTTAGTTTTTACTTAAACTAATACAGAAGTTCGTTTCATATATTTATACTCTGATAATTTGTAAAAAATTCAAAATTGTTTACGAATTCTTTACTTAAATTGTAAAAAAAATGAAGATATACGTATGTTTTAGAATTTAAATTATTGTCTATAACTTTTTAATTAACTTATTCATTAATAATTTAAAATCTTCATAAAACACTAAAGCATTTTTTTCTTCGATAATAGCTACATGAGCTGACTTGTTTCTGTAATTGGTTATTATATTTTCAAGCTGCTTAACTGTTTCAGGATCGAAACCTCCAAATTCCTTTTTTATAAAGCTATAAAACTCTTTTAAAAGTGGAGATCTTTGGTATCTTTTTGAACCATTTTTTTTCTTTGCATTAGGAATTATGTTCAAAATTATTCTCATACTTCCTAATGTGTGTTTATTATTTTTAATATTTGAATTTAATCCATCAAGAGTTTGTTTATATTGTTTTAAATCCTTCTCAGACAAACCTTCTTTGTCCCAATTAAATAAAAACTCCTGTTTTTCAGCAGAAAAGTTATTAAAATAAGTATGGAATTTTAAAAATATTTTATTTAATAATTCATTTTCCAAGGCTCTACAGTAATATAAGACAAATGGAGAAAAATCTTCAAAACCAGATTTTTTTATGTTATGAAACAACAGTTCAGATCCAGGCATAAATGTTTTGGTATTATCTTCAATTTTATCCCAATAGTTAAACCATTGTGTAACTTTATCAATGTATTTGTCAATGTCATTTAAATCATAGTTTTTTTCAACAGATTCAAGAATTAAAGAAATTGAATTATCAATTGATTCGTTAGTATCTTTTGTTAATGACTTGATTTTACGAACATCTGACATCATAGACTTCATATCTGCTTTAATCTCATCAGTATTAGTTAATGTTTGAGTAGTTATCTTTAATATTTTATCAATTTTATTCTCATTATTGTTAACGGATAGATTAGAAGTATCAATCCAACTTTTATAAAAATCCTCATTTTTAGACAAAAAGTTTTTTGGGTTACTATAATTTAACTTGAGTCGTTTTGGATCGTCATTATGTTCTGTTGAAATGAAAACTTTGTCCATAGAATTATGAATGAAGCATAGCATAAATTCATTACCTATTTGAACAAGTGAATGTAAAATGTGTGTAAACTCTTTTCTGAAGTTTTGATATTGATTTGATAATACTACATCTTTATTCACTAATATGAAAAGATTAGAATTAGATTCATGATTTTTGTAATTGAAAAATGACAAAACTAAATTGGAGATGGAATCTTCAGATTTATTTGTAAAATCATTTTCAAAATCAACAGTTATTACGTTATAAATTGATTTTGAAGTACTGAACATCAATTCATATCGATCCTCAAAAGAATATTTACAATCGATTTTTAAAAAATTTATATCAGCAAAACTTTGATTGAATTTAAATTCCTCAAAGTAAATAGATGAAAAATCATTATCATTTAATTCACTCCTACTCCATTGTTCTAAATAATTATTTTTTATAATAAAGTATTTAAAATTGGTTTGGGTATGATAATCATGATTATATCCGATGAAATAAGAACTTAGAAAACTATTAAATTCAGAAGATTGATTAACAATATTTAAAAAAATATGAGAAAACCTATGAAAAACTAATAATTCATTTCTACAATTTTTAGGTTGATATACTTTGAATTGTTGATTATATAGGTGACTTATTGTAGAAAAAATATCATCATTTATTTTATCCCAAAAATCAATTAAATTAAGTTCTAATTGATCGGATAAAATAAACTCCCTGTGCCATTCAATAAGAATATTGTCTAAATGATCATCAAATGATGGCTTATCTAATTTAATCCAGCATTTTAAAGTTTTGTTTGAATATATATAATCAAAAACTGCAAATGGGTGATAAGGCGTGTTAAAATCAAAAATTAGTGTTTTTTCTACTTCAATTTTACTCAAAATTAATATAGAATGTTTGTCGTGTACATTATCTGAAAAAGAAACGCTAATAGTTGCCTCTAAATTTTTGTACTTGTTAAATCTAAAATCATTGTAATAGATATCATTATCATTATATGGATTCCTAGGACAAGGGAATCCAGAAATTATACTATGTATATCAAAAATAACTAGCTTACCATTTTTGGTTAAGTGATTGTCAATGATATTATTAAGAATTTCATCATCATTATCAGACTCTGAAAAAAGATCAGATTCATTGGTGTTGTAGTGAAACTCTTCAGAATTAATTATTATTAAATCGTACTTCTTATATGTCCCATTGAATAAATCTGTGAAAGTATGTAGAAAATTTCTATCCTTTAAAACGATGCTTTCATTAAATTCTTCACGATTTTTATAATTATGCAAATAAAATTCTGACCAGTTTAGAACTGATTTGATTGAATTATGCTCAACAACAGTATTAATTACTTTTCTAAGATAAAATTCTACAGAAAATTTATCATCTTCTATTAAATCGTCTAACCAAATCTGATTTTTTGGGTCAGATTTATCATCATCAAAGTTTATCATTACAGAATTTTGTATTGTATTAATTGTATCGAATATAGTATATTTTTAAGTTAATTATACATTAATTTAATTACAAAAAAATGACAGCAGATGAAAAAACCCGCTGTCATTTAAATTAGTTAACAACTCCAGTCATTGTCAGAAAGTAAGTCTAATAATCTAATGCTATTATCTAATTCTTCAGATTCATTGATACCTACCACAGATGATCCAGCTATCCCAGTAAACCTTCCAGACATAGAGAAAATATTATTTTTAATTAAATCTAACAATCCTCTTCTTCTTTCAAAATTTGTAATTGCCTGTCTTTTCTCTTTTTCCAAATTATCATTCATCCTGTTAAATGCATCAGCTAAATTCTGTATAACCGAATAAAACTCATTACTAGTGATATAATCATAAAGCATAATTTTTTTATCACCCTTATTTTCCTGGTGTATTTTTAGCTTGTTATAATCAAGTATTACATTTCTTAATACAATACTTAATCCTAGGAACTCATTAAAAGTACAAATGTAAATCCCCTGGTATAATCCCATTCTTGTCATAGTTTTAGGTAAGGATTTTGTTACTATAACTCCTATATCAGCACCTTTGTTCTGCATGTCTTTTTTAAACTTATCAATCCATGAATTCTGAAAAACTTTTGTTCTTTTACTTTCATAATATATAGACCCGCAATTTTCAGCTTGTCTGGAGTTTATGATATGTAGACAATCTGCCCCGTTAGCACCTTTTTTAACTTCTACAATAGAATCTAATGGAAATGACTCAGACAACCATTCTTCTATTGCCTCTTCCTGGACTTCACCTTGTAATTGCATAGAGCCTTGTTCTAATTTCATTTTTTGTTGATTTGTTAGTTTTTTTTGATCATCTAACATCTTTTTAAGTTCTCGAATTTCTAGATCTTTTTCTTGAGCAAATGAATTCCTCTGTTTAACTAATTCAGATTGGAGCTTAATTTCAAAAGATTTAGATGAGTTTTTTTTAGTTTCAAAAATTGCTTCATTCATTTCTCGTTTAGTTTTTTCTAACTCTGCTTCAAGAAATGTTAGGTTTTGAATTTTAATAGATTTAGCATTAAGTTCTTTGTTAAGAGACTCAAACTTTAGTTTGTTTTCATTTTGCATTTGATTTTCAATACTTGAGAATAATTCTTTTTTTTGTAATTCTTTAGCCTCAATTAATTTCTTATCAAAAATTTCATTTTCTCTTTGAAGTTTACTTTCTAAATCATTTTCTCTTTTCTTTAAGAGTTTATCTTTTTCAGTATAAGATTTTTTAATTGAATCCTCAATTTGATGAACTAATAGCTCGTTAACGTCAATAATGTTTCCACAATCAGGACACATTACATTTTTTGTGTTTAAATTTTCAGCGATTTCTAATTTTTAAGTTATTATAATTTTTACAGCTTTACCTGTTTAAAAATCAAAATTAACTTATAGATACGCCTTATTAATTCGTTTTATAAGAAGCATCTAATTTATTGATCTTTTCAATAAGTTTTGATCGTAATTTTTTTGGGGAAATAACAGCTATTTCATCAATATGAGTCATTATCGAGTTAATCAATTCATTATTGATTTTAACATACATAGTTACCTGGTAATTTTCATCATCAAATTCGCATGAATAATGTAATGGATTGTGTTTAATTCTAACATATCGATCTTTACTAGTGATCTTTAAAATAATTTTTTCTACAGCTTTATTTAGATCATTAGTTACCCCAATAATATCATCAAAAAATGTTGAATTATCATCTGAATAGTAGTTGATTGTAGATTTTATGAATTTTGCATTTTTAAATACTACATTTTCAATTAAAAGATCAACTGGAAGAGTGTAAGGATGATAACTATCATCTTTTGAATATCCATAAGCATACCATTTATTATTCCACATTTTTAAATAATGGGGATGAAATTCAATAGTCTTTTTTTTCTTTGAAAATTTATTTTTGAGAGTAATGTCAATTACTTTTTCTGAGAGAATCGCTTCCTTTATTTTTAAGAACTCGTTTTTTCTGTAAGCATTATTTTGTTCGTTGGCGATTTTGTTTTGAAGAGAAAGCCCTACAAGATTACTACAGTCATTTAAACTATCAATTACATCATCAATCATTTCAAAACCTGAGTTACCTTGAAACCTGGATAAAACTAGAGCAGCTTCCGTAAGAGTAATTTGCTCATCTTTACTTAAATTTTTGGAAACAGATCCACTTGTGAGTTTTAAAAATAAAACCTTCGTTAAATCTATAGGCTTATTTTCGTGTGAATATTGTTTTAAGCCCTTATTTCCATATTTAGTGACTATTTGGTTAGGATCAGGCAAATACCTCATAATTTCAAGTTTATGTGACTCTTTTAAAGCTTTAATATCTTTTTGAATTGTTCTAATCCTCACAATTTGACCACCATTATCAATTAATTTTAAATTGACATATTCTAATAAATCATGAATACTACCAGTTTTTTTAATTAAAAATTCAATGATAGTATTTAATCTTAGTATTTTGTTTGACGAATTTCTCATAATACGAATATATGATTCGTTTTATATAAATGCAATAATTACTATTCTAAACTATTATTATTTAATTCATTTTCATACATAGAAAAACTTTTGGTGATTGACAATCTTTTCACATACTTAGGCAAACCACACTTAAAAACTCGTATCCCACAAAAATTATGAGTATTTGACACATGACCTACAGGGTAATTACTTATTAGAATTCCATAATTAGAATTAACTGACAATCTTGGGAAAATATTATTAATATCAGTTCCATTTTTCACTTTCCATGAATCATAGAATCTGTTTAAAGTTTTGTAACTAGAAGCAATTCTTACCTGGAAATTATTATCTATGATTTTGAAATATCTAGTGTCAGAATCGTAAAACTCCTTTTCAAAACATTTAATAATTTTATTTAAACTAATTTCATTCAGAAACGGCATATCAGTTAATACATCTACGTTAAATAAATCATTTATACTAAACTCATTACTGTAAGCTATTGGTCTAATAATTCCTTCTCTATGCTCTTTAATTAATCTTGTTTGAGTTGTTAAAGTCTTAACCTTATCGTCAAAATACAGATCATTTACCCACTCTTCATCATACATAAGCTCTGGTCTATTTTCAAATAATGAATAATGATTTAAAATTGATTCGTTGGCATAAACTATTGAATCTCTATTATTATGGTAACCGCAAATTCTACCCGGTAGTCCTTGCACTGCATTAGCTAGTTGACTTTTTCGTGTTTCTATAACAAATTTTACATGTTGCTTCAATTGACCTAAATCCTTACCAGCAGATAAAGCATTTATAACCAATAAAATTACTTTTTTACTTCTTCTCTCAATTAAGTTTGAAAGACTTCTCAAACCTTCGTTGATACTATAGTCACAATCCTTACTACATCCAATAACTAATATTTCAAAATCTCCATTAGCACATAAAGACTTTAGTTGATTTTTTAATTCAATTGCTTCGCTAGTTTTATTTGACCTTATAATTGCTAAGCCCTTATCAAATTTTTTCAAATGAAAGTAGCACTCTTTTATTTCATTAGAGATGATAGAAAGACCATCATCTGTAGATTGAAAATGTTGGTATTTAGATTCTAAATTTTTTATAATATTATTGTCTATCATTTCAGTGATTCCAAAGTAATTTAAAGGTCTGTCTCCATGTACAACATCTACATCAAATCCTTTGTTTTTAGCATCCAGCACATCAAATGGAGTTGCCGAAACAGTTAACAATGGTATATCCGGTACTACATTTCTTAAATTTTTAAAAAAACCATAATCAAAACTACTTTCTTTACCACATCCATATTGATCTTCATCTCGAATAATTAAAACTACATTATTATACTTAACATCAATCAAGCTGTTAAGCTTAAAGTTGTGCATCTTTTTAACAATAATGTGACTATTATAGCCTTCTAAAATATTAGTGTTTTGATTATACAAATCTTTGTCGGTCATACTAGTCAAGAACAATACTGTTTCGTGGTTTTTTAAGAAATTTATCGCAGGCAATATGGTATTGCATAGATATTTAATCGAACCTGTTTTACCACTTTGCATAGGAGCTAAAAGTGATATATTTTGATTACCATCTTTTATTGATATTGCCAATTTTAATGCATTTATAATCTCATTACAAAAGATAGTGTTGTTAAATTGTAAATCGTTTTGAATAATCTCATTTAACTTAGATTGAGTATCTAATCTTTTAATTAAAATCTCAATTTCATTTTTAATTTTGTTGTTTATTATTGTTTCAGCAGTAATTAATTTTAAATTATTTTTGAATAGGGTTTTCCTAAACTTAAATCAAAGAAACAAACTCAATACGAATTATAAATTCGTTTAATAGAAATTTAAAACAATAAAGAATAATAAATTAAATTTTTAAAACTCAAATGTGGAATTCATCTATGTTGTAAATAACTCTTTTTATAAATTTTCAATTACCATTATTTATAAAAATTCTAATCATGAATTTTTAGTTAAAACTTTCCAATTAATTTATTCATGATAATTTTAAACTCTTGATAAAAGACCAATGCTTTTTCTTCATCAATGATTTCAACATGTGCAGACTTATTTCTATAATTAGTTATTAAATCCTCTAGTCTCTTTATAGTTTCAGGTTCAACTTGCCCAATTTTATTTGAGATGAATTTATTTAATTCTTTTAAAAGAGGTGATATACTAAATCTTGTAGAGCCTTTTTTATTTTTTGAATTTGGCAATAAATTTAAAATTAATCTCATATCACCAAGTGTATATTTTTCTCTTTTTTTTATAATATTTGTTTTGAATTGATTAAAAAATACTTGGTATTCTTTTAGTTTTTTTTCATTCAGTCCATCTTTGTTCCATATGAAGAGTGATTTAAATTTTTTCTCACTCATTTTATTTACATGATCATGAAAACTAAGGAAAATCTTTTTTAGCAATTCATTTTCTAATGCTCTGCAATAATATAATACAAATGGAGAAAAGTCTTGAAATTCAGAAATTTTTATATTATCATAAAGCCATTCTGAACCAGGCATAAATGTTTTAGTGTTCTTTTCAATTTTATGCCAGAATTTGAACCATTCAGTAACCTTAGGAATGTAATCATCTATCTTATTAAAATCATGAGTTTTATCAACTGATTTTATTATCTTAAGAATTGAATGATCAATTGATTCATTAGTGTGTTTAGTTAATGATTTTATTTTTTTAACCTCAGACATCATTATATCTAATTTTTTAGCTAGCTCAGGGATTATCTTTGTATCTGATTTTATACTTTTTTGACCTTCTTTTAAAACTGAAATATCTTTTGTTAATTTCTCCAAATTCACATTTTGTTTTTCAACTATATCCACTAAATTTGTAACTTTCTCAAGAAGATATCTAATACTTAATTCCGGTCTTTCATAATCATTTTCATCAAGTATTTTTTTATAATCTATTTGGGGTACAATTTCTTGTTCTCTTCCTCTTTTACTGAAGCTTTTTTTTGAACTTTTCTGCTTTCTAACAGATGGATAATCGTCAATATTAAGTGTTTTTTTATAATCTGAAAATATTGGGAGTGAATTTAATTTTTTAAGCTTATTTTGATAATAAAAATAGATCTTAGAATCAATAATAACGAAACAACCATTTAAATCATAATATTTAACAATAGTATCAACCTGTTTTGTGACTAGTTTTTCTAAATCAATATTATTTATTTTATTTCTATTTTTTTTAATTTCTACAAATGAAATTAGCTTACTGTTGTGATATAAACCTATATCGAATTTATATCGACTTGATGTGACTATTTCTGCTCCCCATCCCCTTTCAGTAAATTCATTTAATAGCAGCTTTAAAGTATCTGACTCATAATATATCCCTGCGATTTCAAATTTTGTTTTAGGTTTCGAAAATACTGGGACTAAGATGTTTTTCAAACCACTTAAATAAAGTTTTGGAATTACAATTCCTCTAGAGTGTTTTTTTGTTTGTTTTAAAAACTCTTCTAAGCCAGCGTTTGTTGATAGATACTGAATAATAAAATGATTATTTTTAGATCTTATCAAAAAAATATTTTGATTAATAATTGCTTTAATGTTTTTAGGTATGATACAAAATTTAAAGTTTGGCCCTATTGAATTTAAAATTATATCACCCTTTAAAACAGCAAATTTTTGATAATTTGCAATTTTATCAGAGTTAATATAATAATCTTTAGAGCTTAAGGTGAAATTGTTATTTTGAATATTACGTGGTGTTATAACTAAAATTTCACCTTCATGCTTTCTGAAATTATTTGAAACATATTTACCTGCAAGAATTAGATCCGTAATATCAATTAATTTTCTAGCATTAGAATCTTTTAATTCTTTTTCTAAATCTTTAACTATAGGGTCATGAAACCTTCTTTCCCATATAGATGAAAGAATAAGCTCTTCTTTTTTTACCCAGAAATTCCCTGATTTAGAGATTGTATCATGTACTATATCTTGTTTTTTAAGGTTTTTTATTGATGTAGATTTGATAAAACCTGTGAGTCTAGGCATGTAAACTAATTCGTCTGATTTTAAAGTACTTTTATTTACAACTAACATTTTTAATTTTACACCCGTGTTATATGATGGTGGTAAATCGATTATGTGGGTTACATTCAATGATTTAATTAATTTACTTCTAACTTCTTTGAGTTGTTTGGATTGACTCCAGAAAAAACCGGCTGGAAGAATTAATATTAAGTTGCCATTATTATTTAAATTTTGCTTAATTAAATAAAAAATATTTTTAATATTATCAGCATATCCGAAAAATGGTATAAATGAAATAATTAAATCAAATTTTTCAGTAAGATTTTCTTTATAAATATCCCCTAATTTGATAGAGGAATTAATATTAATTTCTTGGGCTATTTCTACAGCTATTGTATTTTTTTCATAGCCTACTTTATTATTATTTTTAATTGAATTTAAAACAGTTCCAATTCCACAATGTGGATCTAAAACATTTCTTGGCTTAAAAAAAGTTACGAAATCTGAGATTAAATTATAAACCTCTTCATTTAAATCAATCGATCTACCATGTATATAAAATTCATTTATATTGTCAATAGTATCTGATGAAATATTAAATCTTCCTGTTTTTAAAAATCTTTCTATATATGAATTTCTAATTTTTTTCATTTTTTATTTAAAAAAATTTACAATTAGTATACTTATATTTTAAATATATTAAGTTTAGTAATTTACAAAATTTAGTTTTCACTTAAAGTTACTATTTTGAAAAAACTTGATTATTCAAGTTTGAAAAAGTTTGATTAATCAAAGTTTAGATCAATAAATATTATAATGGATTTGATCTCCAAGCATGTGTTTCCTAATATACTTACTAACTCTATCCTTGTGCCTTATTGGTTCATAATAAGTAATTCTATCCCTGGCTATTTTAAGGGCTTTAGCTAACGATTCTCTACTCCCACTATCTATATCTAACATTAGGTGCATATGAAAGTATTTATCATCTCCATTAGCCTCTATTGAATAAAATACTTTATTTATACTAAAGCTATTCTTTAAAGCTAGCATCTTGTCTTCAAATTCAAACTTATTCCAAACTGGTTGTATAGTTACTAATCTTGTAAAGTTTATCACTAGTAACAAATTAGTCCATGCATTTTTTAATCTATGCTTTGGTGTATTGTATATCTCTTTTAATGGAGTACCTAGATTATTGTATTCTATTCTCTTCATTGACCTTAACTTAATAGGATTCAGATGTTTAGGTCGATTCATTTTTCTTAACTTTCTCATATTCAGTTATTTATATTTAATGATTAAAGGCAACGGTAGTAAGGGATTGAACTACTGTTTTTTTTCTATAAAAAACCATCCAAAACTATTATCTAAGAGCCTTGTTAATTGCCCTACATATATAAGTAAGACAGAAATTAAAAGTGTAGTCATAAAATTTGATGTAAAGGCTCTTTAAAAGAATATGTTTACTGAGTAGTAACAGGGAAACAAAACTTTTTTTAACTATTCATAAACATTTAGTTAAGAACTTGAGCATATTGTTAAAAACTATTACTTTCATTTTCGCTAAGTCTTAATTAGCTTTGGGTATATGGAAACAGGTAGTGTAAATTTATGGGGAGATTGTAAAGACTGTGATAATGTTGAGGGAGTTAAAGACCATCTACAAAAGGTTATAGTTAACCAAACTAATATGTTCTACCACAAACCTCATTACAACTCAAAAGAGGCTTGTAAATACCTTAAAATTTCTAAAAAGACTTTAGATAACTTATGTGATTTAAAAGAGTTAGGATATTATAAACCTAAAGGATTAAGATATTTTATGAAAGAAGATTTAGATGTGTATATTCAAAGGAATAGACATAGAGCAAAGTACTCGAATTACAACATTTAATTTTTAATTAAACTTCTGTAGTATTGGTTTTAACATCTTTTGTAGGCTCTATGTGCTTTAAGTAAAAATCTTTGACGCATTTTTCTTCCTCGTCATAAAGTGCAAATGAATCTATCACATCTTCACGATTTGGAAAAAAATGAAACCACTCAAAAAACTCTTTAGACATTTCTTCCTCATTATCAGCCTTTGCATTTCCAAATGTATAAGCTCTAATTTTTCCACTTTTAAATTTAGTTTTTGCGTAATTGAAATCATAATCTTTATGGTCTTTATCTTGGAACAACAGTAACTCTATAATTTCCCCATTGTTTAATTCATAAAAAGAAGAGTAAAACTGATGTTCATCATCTTCTGATGTCATTGTACATCCGTAGTTTTTATATCTGATTACTTTTAAATTCATACTTAAATTTACAAAATTAATTCTTTTGCTCTCTGACCAAGTTGTTCTGATTTATACAAACTATCCATTTTAAGCATATCTTTTTCTTGCATTTCTGATTTACCTCTATAATAACTTAATGTAGTTTTTAAGTCTTTATGACCAACGTATTTTTGGACTCTTACTGCTGCTATTCCAGAGTTTAGAAGATTAGTGATAAATGATGCCCTAGCAGAGTGAAATGTTAGCCCTTTTATACCACTTCTATCCTTTTGTTGACCTATTTGTTTCTTTGGAAAAGTAACGCCTAACCAATGGCTCATATCGTCTATTTGTTTATTTGTATATCCCCAATTTATAATCCTTGCATACTCACCTTTTCTTTCACCAAGCAACTCTAACATCATTGGGGTTATTGAAACTCTAATTAAGCTACCACCTTTTTGCATAGCTTTATAAGTATGCCATCCAGTTTCATCCTTTTCAATATCTCCCCACGTCATAGCTTCTACATCAGTCTTTCTTAATCCAGATAAAATGGAAAACATAAATGCTTTTGCTATTCCTTGAGAATTACATTTAGCATAATCAAGTTTAGAATACTCCATAGTATTTATATGTTCTCCTTTTTCTTCTTTATCTATTTTAACTTGACCATATTTTTTGAAGTAATTATCATTACACAATACATCTTTGTTTTCTAATGCATCTTGAGCGATTAGGGATAATCTGTTCATATAGGTATTAATAGTTCTTAAAGAGTATGGTCTGCCATATCTACTTCTACCATTATCCCTCATATGAACTTTAAGTTCTATAACATCATCTTTAGTAATTCCGTTAAATGTTTTAAATGTTCCGAAATATTCTTCAAATGCTAATAAGGTTTGAGTATATGCAGATTTTGATTTTGGTTTAACATCAAGCTTAGCTATATACTTTTTGCCATATTCTACAATAGGCGATATTTTTTTATCAAAGCTTTTAATATCTAATAATCCTTGCCTCTCCTCTTTCCTCTTTTTGTTTAAAAATTCAGTAACCTCAATGTCTATATTATCATTGTGTCTTTTCTGTTCTGGTGTTAGTCTTTTACTCCAGTATTTAAAAACTCCTTTAAGTCTTTTTTGTGGTTGTACTCTATTTCCATCTTTATCTATTGAGTAGGTACGCAAATATGCATCCATTTTATATTTATCCTCAACCTTTTTAGTTCGTCTTTTTAACCACTTAATATTGATGTTCATAGTATAAATATTATATACTAAAGGTAAACAAAATGGTAAACAAATAAAAATTGCTTACCAATTGTTAACGCAAATGCGGGATAATAAGGGTTATTGATTACTTTATAAATACTTGTTTTACTCTGTTTTGGGATACTTTGGGGTATACTTTACATTAGAACTTACTTCCCAATACAAAATTTAGAAAATATATTCCCTAGCAATTCATCATTAGTGATTTCAC
>Ga0209384_1001347_pt1 | contig 12978 bp, 9 predicted proteins | sample CoawatmetaG05DNA_FD_187511 | JGI IMG/M metagenome (GOLD analysis project Ga0209384, IMG submission 187511) | Marine microbial communities from the West Antarctic Peninsula - Coastal water metaG058-DNA (SPAdes) (version 2) | ecosystem: Environmental > Aquatic > Marine > Coastal ... | reverse complement strand
AAGTACATATTTTAGGTGCGGGCTCAAATACTCTTATAAGTGATGAAAAATTTGATGGTGTTGTTATTAAATTAGGAAAAAATTTTTCTAATATCTCCATATTACCAAATGATGTCATAATAGCAGGTAGTGCCTGTCTTGATAAAAAGCTTTCTGATTTTGCACTGAAAAATGGAATTGGTGGATTTGAATTTTTAGCATGCATACCAGGTACTATAGGTGGGGGACTAAAGATGAATGCTGGATGTTTTAATAAAGAGTTTAAAGATGTTCTAGTATCGATCCAAGCAATTGATAAAAATGGACAGGTTTTAACAATACCAGCGAGTAAAGTTATATTCAAATACCGAAGCAATGATTTAAAAGAGGACTTAATTTTTTTAAGTGGATCGTTTAAAGGATCAAGAAAAAATAAAGAAGAAATCGAAAAAGAAGTCTTAGAATTAAAGGAAAAGAAAGATAACACACAACCAACAAAAATAAAAACAAGTGGCAGTACATTCAAGAATCCAATTGATCAAACTGAAAAAAAAGTTTGGGAATTGATAAAAGAATCTGTAGCACTAGATACCAGCTTTGGAGATGCTCATATTTCAAATAAGCACTGTAATTTTTTTGTAAATAAAAATAATGCTAGCTTTGAAGATATGAATAAATTGATAGAATTTGTTAAGACTAGTGTGGAAAAAAAAACTGGAATAGTATTAGAAAAAGAAATTAAAATTTTAAAATAAAATGAAAAAAAAAATCTTAATATTATCTGGTGGTGTATCCAAGGAACGACTAATTAGCTTAGATACTGGAAAACAAGTCGCCAAAGAATTAATCAAAAATGGATATAAGGTTTTAATTAGTGAGCCTGATAAAAATCTATCAAAGGATATTACTTTATTTAAACCAGATATTATTTTTAATGCACTACATGGACAATTTGGTGAGGATGGATACGTTCAAACGATTTTAGAGACTAAAAAAATTCCATATACGCACTCAGGTGTAATTGCATCATCAATAGCAATGGATAAAGAAATTTCAAAAAAAATTTTTATAAAGAATAAAATACTAACTCCAAAATATATTAAATTTAATCATAAAAAAAATAAACTTAATATTATAAAGGTAATTGAAAAAAAATTAAAATTCCCTGTAGTAGCAAAACCTATAAATGAAGGGTCAAGCGTTCATGTATACATTTGTGAGAAGACCAATATAATAAAAAATCTAAATGCTTTAAGAGATTATAATGAAATATTAATTGAGGAATTTATACCAGGTAGAGAAATCCAAGTTGCAATAATGGATAATAAAGCACTTGGTGCAATTGAACTTGAGCCTAAAAGAAAGTTTTATGATTATGAGGCAAAATATAATTCTAGTGCTAAGACCAAGCACTTAATTCCTGTGGATTTGAGCAAAAATAATTTAGCTAAAATTACTAACATAGCAAGAGAAGCTCATAAAATTATAGGCTGCAAGGGTGTTACGAGATCGGACTTTAAATTTTTTAATGGGAAGTTTTATTTACTAGAAATAAATACTCAGCCTGGAATGACTAAACTTTCATTGGTCCCTGAGATAGCAAAACATAAAGGTATAAGCTTTATAAAATTAATTGAATGGATTCTAAAAGATGCATCAATCAACAGGTAAAAAAAATAAGATAATAATTTATTTATTATTTTTGTTCATTTTAAGCACTACCAGCGCAAAGTTTATGAATGATCAAAAAAAATTATCTTCATCAATAAATAAAATTAATATCACAGGTCTTTCTGAGAGAAAAAATTCAGAGATCTTAAATAACCTTAATAACCTTTTATATAAAAGTATATTTGTCATTAGCGAAGATGAAATAAGAAAGATTTTAGAAAAACATAATATTATACAAGTGTTTAATATAAAAAAAATTTACCCATCAACACTTAACATCGAACTTAAACCAACTAAATTTATTGCTCGAGTTTCTAATAATAGTCAATATTTAGTAGGTGCTAATGGTAAATTAATTGAAGATAAAAGTAATAATGAATTACTCCCATACATTTTTGGTGAATTTAATTCTCATGATTTTTTGTCATTTAAAAAAAATATTGAAAAATCTATATTTTCTTTTTCTAATTTAAAAGAATTATATTTTTTCCCATCAGGTAGGTGGGATATTTTAACAGATAAGGATATTTTGATTAAGCTACCACAAGAACATATTGTAGCGTCATTAAATTTATCTAAGAAACTTATTAATAATGATAATTTTAAAGATTATAAATTCATTGATTTGAGAGTAAAAAATCATTTAGTTGCGAAATAATGAGTGATAAAAAATTTCAAACAATAATTGACTGTGGCTTTTCAAAAATGAGAGCAGGTGCATTTAATGAAGAAGGCAAGAATAACCCTTTTTTTATTGAGAGCAATTCTTATATAGATCAATTTAATTTTAAATTAGATATTCAAAAAATTATTGCATCACTAGAAAAATCCACAAACGAATATATTGATAATATAGATTTGATGATAGATAGTTCAAAAATGATTTCTGTTGCAATTTCTGTATTTAAAAAAATTGAAGAACTGAAATTAAGACAAGATGATATTTTATTTTTAATTCAAGAAGCAAAGCAGCAAATATCAAAATATTATTCAGATTATAACATTGCACACATAATTATAAATAATTATAAAATTGATAATATTGATTATTCTGAGCTACCAGATGAAATTGATTGTAAATTCATATCACTAGATATTATTTTTATCTGCCTTCCAATTGAGTTAGTGCTTAGCTATAAAAACATTTTTTCAGAATTGAATATATCAATTAATCAAATAATTTGCTCTAGTTATGCAAAATCTATCAATTATAAAAATAATTTAGATTTAACAGGAGAGGTGTCCTTCATTGATATCGGTTTTAAAAAAACATCAATTATTTCTTTTAACAATGATAAATTAATCTTTTTGGACGTTCTGCCAATAGGCGGAAATCATATTACTAAAGATATTTCTCTACTTTTAAAGATTGATATTAACGAAGCAGAAAAACTTAAATTAAATTTTGAAAAAAATAAACCACAAGCTAATAATCCAAATTTTTCTTTGGAAATGCTCCAAAAAATAGCTTTTGCTAGAGCAGAGGAGATTTTGGAATTATGTGATAAATCTCTTGCCTCAAATACGAAGATAAAGACCCAATCTAAGATGATACTGATGGGAGAAGGGTCAAAAATTTTAGATAATAAATCTATAGATAAAATTTCATTTTCTAAAGATATTGATTTTTTAGAGGAAACTCTAGGTGATGTTTGTCAATCTGGGTACAAACTAAGAAAAATATATGACAAACAAGAGGTTGTAGTTGTACCAAAAAAACAAATAAAGCAGGGTTTTTTTGAAAAACTTTTTCATTTTTTCAAGTAGACTAGTATTTTCTTGTAACATTTGTTGTTTTTCTTAATTTAAATCAATTATTTATAAGAATAGTAATGTCTGTTCTTAATCAAAAAACTATCAATAGAGATATTACCTTTAAAGGTGTTGGGCTTCATAGTGGAGTAAATGTAACTATGACGGTTAAGCCAGCAAAACCAAATTCAGGAATTATTTTTAAAAGAGTTGATCTAAAAGAAAATAATATAGTAATTCCGAACATTTTTAATGTTAGTAGCGCAGTATTTTGTACAACTATAGCAAATGAAAGTGGAGTTAGCATATCAACAATAGAACATTTAATGGGAGCATTATATGGTTTAGGAATTGATAACGCCTTAGTAGAGATTGATAATCAAGAAGTGCCAATTCTTGATGGATCAGCAAAAATTTTTATTGAAGAAATATCAAAAGCTGGAATAAAAAAAAGTGAAGCACCAATAAAAATAATTAAAATTGAAAAAAGAATTGAATTTAATGATGGTAAAAAAACAATTTCTATAGAACCAAGCAAGGTTAGTTTGGATATAGATTTTGAACTAAAATATGAAAATAGTTTAATTGGAACACAAAGAAATTTTGTAAATGTATTTGAGTCAGATTTGACTGATATTTATAATTCAAGAACCTTCTGTCTTTTTGAAGATATTGAAAAGCTAAAAGAAATGGGATTAGCTCAAGGTGGTAGCCTTGAGAATGCAATAGTTGTTAAGGACAATGAAATTTTAAATGAAGAAGGCCTTAGAAATAAAAAAGAATTTGTAAACCATAAGATTTTAGATTGTATGGGAGATTTATATCTAGCTGGTTATAAAATAATAGGAAAGATTGTTTGTTCTCAGGGAGGACACAAATTAACTAACCAATTATTGAGGCAAGTTTTTCAACAAGATGAAAATTTTTCATTAATAGAAATTACAGAAAAACATTTGCCAAATACCTTCATAAATAAGAGTCATCTAAGATCTATAGCTTAAAAAATAGAGTTTTATTCATAATCTGTTAGAATAAGACAATGCTTTCAAAATTAAAAATTATACTTCTTTTAATCACTTTTACCTTTATTTGGTCTTGTGGAGATAAAACAAAAAAAATATCTGAAATTGTAGAAGTGGATATGGAAATGCAAATGTCTAATGCATACAAAGAGGGCTATTTTGAACTTCAAAGAGGAGATGTTTTATTAGCAGCTAAAAAATTTAATGAGGCTGAGTTGTTATTTCCACAGTCACCCTGGGCAGCAAAATCTGCAATTATGGCAGCTTATGCATATTATACTCAAGATTATTACAGTGATGCAATTTTTGAGTTAGAAAGATATTTGGTAACATATCCAAATCATAAAGATAAAGTTTATGCACATTTTCTTCTAGGTATGAGTTTTTATGAACAAATAGTTGATGAAAAAAAAGATTTAAAATCAATATTAGATTCCAAGGAGCAATTTGAAGTTATTATTAGAGATTACCCTGGTACAGAATTTGCCATGGATGCTAAATTTAAAATAGATTTAATTCATGAAATTTTAGCTGCAAAGGAGATGTATATAGCCAGATATTATTTAAAAAAAACTAACTGGATCCCAGCATTAAATCGATTTAAGACGGTTGTTAAAGATTACAATACGACCATTTATACAGAAGAGGCCCTCCATAGATTGGTTGAAATTAATTATAGACTTGGATTGATAGATGAGTCAAAAAAATATGCAAACACTTTAGGATATAATTACCAATCTTCTGATTGGTATAAAAATTCTTACAAAGTATTTAATAAAAATTATAGAGACGGTGTAAAAGAATTACAAAAAGATAAAAAGAAAAAGATAGGTCTGATAAAAAGATTTAAGGGATTATTCGAGTAAAATGAATGATAAAAACCTTGAAATTAAATATTTAAAAAAAATTGATTTATTTCAAAAATATAACAAGCATTATTATGATAAAGACAAACCCATTGTATCAGATCAAAAATTTGATCTTTTAAAAAAAAATATAATAGATTTAGAGAATAAATATAAATTTTTAAAAAGTGAATATTCTCCTACTAAATCTATAGGATTTAAACCATCAAAAAATTTTCAAAAAGCAAAACATAAAGTTCCAATGTTGTCACTTGGGAATGCTTTTAATGAAGAAGACTTAAAAAATTTTGAAAAAAAAATAATTAATTTCTTAAGTTTAAAAGATATAAATTCTATCGAATATAGTGCCGAACCAAAAATTGATGGAATATCTGCATCCCTAATTTATATTAATGGAAAATTAACTAAAGGACTTTCTAGAGGAGATGGTAATGAAGGAGAGGATATTACACAAAATTTAAAAACAATTAAGGATATACCTTTAGAAATTACTAAGGGCAACTTCCCTAAAGAAATAGATATTAGAGGTGAAGTTTTTATAGAAAATAATGATTTTAAAAAAATTAATGACAAGTTTGCAAATCCTAGAAATGCTGCTTCTGGATCGTTAAGACAAAAAAATTCATTAATAACAGCAAAAATTCCATTAAAATTTATTGCCTACACATACGGCTATGAAAAAAAAATGAATATTAATAATCAAACAAGTTTTTTAGAAAACTTAAAATTATGGGGGTTTAAAACAAACCCATTTAACAAAAAAATTATTGGTGTTAAAAATTTAATATTAAATCATAAAGAATTAGAGGAAAAAAGAAAAGAGTTGGCATTTGATATAGATGGAATTGTTTATAAAGTTAATGATTTTGATTTACAAAAAAGATTAGGTTTTGCTGCTAATGCACCCAGATGGGCGATAGCACATAAGTTTTCAGCTAATAGCTCAATTTCAGAAATTATGAATATTGAAATACAAATTGGTAGAACAGGGGCACTTACTCCAGTTGCAAAAATTAAACCAGTTAATATAGGTGGAGTAATAGTTTCAAATGCAACACTTCACAATGAAGATGAAATTGTTAGAAAAGATATAAGAGTAGGAGATACAGTAACAGTTGAAAGAGCTGGAGATGTAATTCCACATGTAGTTTTGGTAGATTTAAAAAAAAGAAAACTAAACTCAAAAAAATTTATTTTTCCTTTAAAGTGCCCATCGTGTGGAAGCAAAACAATTAAAGATTATAATGAGATAACGAAAAGACAAGATGCTGTAAGAAGGTGTGCTAGTGAGGGGTTTGAATGTGAAAAAATTGCCATAGAAAAAATTAAACATTTTGTTTCTAAGGATGCATTTAATATAGACGGTTTTGGAAAGAAAATTGTTGAAAATTTTTGGAACTTAAAATTAGTTAGACTTCCACAGGATATATTTAAGCTTAATTATAATAAAATAGAAGAACTTGAAGGATGGGGAAAATTATCAGTGGCTAATTTAAAATTTTCAATTAAAGAAAAAAGAAATATTTCTCTAGAGAGATTTATTTATTCATTAGGTATTAGGCATATTGGACAAGAAAATGCGAAGCTTATTGCAAGACACCTCAAAACATCATCAAATTTTTTTAGACTGTCAGGAGAAAGTAATATTGAAAATTTATCTAATATTGACGGAATTGGAATAACACAAATTCAGTCCATCAAAAAATTTTTCTTAAATAAAACTAATCTTAAAGTATTATCTGAACTAGAAAAAAATTTATTAATTAAAGATGTAATTTTAATAAATAATAATGGGCTATTAAAAAATAAAACTTTTATGTTAACCGGAAAGTTAAATGGAATTAGCAGGGCGGAAGCAAAATCATTGATAGAACAAAATTCAGGAAAAATAATTAGTAACGTTAATAAAAAACTTGATTATTTAATTGCTGGAGACAAACCAACTGTAAAAAAAATAAATACAGCTAAGGATTGGAATATAAAAGTTATTAATCAGGTAGAATGGTTAAAAATGTTAAATAAGAGTGGCTAACCACTTTCTTTCTTTTTTATTAAGCAAACTAGAAAATTTTGAATAAATATTTAAATGATATTTAAATAAATAATTTTTTTCTGTTTTATTTAATAGTTCATAGTTAATCAGGTCTTTTTCTAAAGGAGCAAGTGTAAGGTTTTCAAAATTAAAGCTTCTTTTGGTTTCTTTAGCATAGATTAAGTTTTCAATCCTAATACCAAAGTGGTTTTTTTTATAAAAACCAGGTTCATTACTTAGGATCATTCCATTTTTTATCTTTATAGAACTATTTTTTGAAATTGATTGAGGTCCTTCATGAACATTTAAAAAAAAACCAACTCCATGTCCTGTCCCATGGGCATAATCTTGACCTTCTTTTTTTAAAAATTTTCTAGCTTTTATGTCGATTTTTTTCCCGGTGTCATCTTTATTTAAGTTTGTTAAAGCAACGGCAATATGGCCTTTTAATACGTTAGTATAAGCATTTTTGATAAATTTGTTTTGTTTTGAAAATGATATTGTCCTTGTTACATCAGTAGTACCGTAACGATATTGCCCACCAGAATCTACCAATAAAATATCGCTCTGTTCAATCTTTTTAGTTATTTTTTTATTAGCTCTATAATGAACAATTGCACCATTTGAACCAGCACCAGCAATAGTATCAAAACTTGGAAATAAATAATCTTTATTTAGCTTTCGAAATTTTTCTAATTTATTCTGTGCATATACTTCTGTTATTTCTTTTTTATTAGCATTTTTAATCCAATAAATAAATCTTGTTAATGCTAAGCCATCTTTTTTATGGGCTTCAATCATATGTTTTATTTCACTGGAATTTTTGACTGATTTTAGTCCATAAACAGGATCATCAAATTTAAGTATATTAAATTTTGATTTAATTATTTTTTCATAAAAAATTGAGCAAGTTTTATTATCAATAATAAAATTTTTACCTTTTAAATTATCTAAGAATTGTGGAAGTAAATTGATTGGTAAAATTTGTTTTTTTTTAATTTTTTTATCTAATAGAAGATTTTTTAAATTATTTTCATTTGCTATTAAGAACAATTCCTTTTTTTTATTTAGTATTAATCTAGCATTTGCAATTGGGCTATTTGGGTTATCATATCCACGAATATTTAAAAGCCAAGCCACATTTTCAGGTGCGGAAATGAAACAATAATCTGCTTTGTTATCTTTAAGAAATTTTACAACTTTAGAAATTTTAGAACTATATGACTCACCTACAATTTTTGTGTCTAGAGAATAGAATGGTTTTGTATGTTTTTCTTTAATTCTAAATATTTGGTCAATTAAGTTTTGATCAATAGAAATTAAATTATTATTTATAAAATATTTACTAAGTAATTTGGATGTAAATAGTTTTGGGTCGTAACCTAAATTAAAATTTTTAATAATTGTATGAGGTAGTTTTTTATGAATTTCAATTATCTTAAAATTTTTAGATGATTGTTGATGTGCTTGAATAGTATACCTACCATCAACAAATAAATAATTTTGTTTTTTTAAAACTACTGCAAAACCTGCAGAACCTGAAAAGCCTGTAATATTCTTTAACCGATCATTTCTTGCATATTCAGAAAAATATTCATCATTTTTTGGAATAATGTAACCATCAATGTCATATTGTTTAAATTTTTTTCTTAAAATTTTTATTTTTTTTAAAATCATTTAATTCTTTTTTGATATCTTATCCATCCAGGACTTCTAGTTCCTTCTTCAATTTCAAAATCTTGATTAAATTCAAAATCTTCTTCATTATCTTTAGAGTCGTCAAAAAAAGAATTTTTTTCTAAAAATTTTTCTGGTAACTCTTCAATAAATCTTGAAGCCATACTGTCTATCCAATTTCCTTGATAAAACCTATTCATAGCAAAAGATATAAGTGCTTTTTTTTTGGCTCTTGTTATTCCCACATAAGCCAATCTTCTTTCTTCTTCAAGGCCATTTTGGCCTTTCTCTTCAATAGATTTTTGGTGTGGAAAAAGACCTTCTTCCCAACCTGGTAAGAAAACTACATCAAATTCAAGTCCTTTAGATCCATGCATTGTCATCATGTTAACTTTTTCCCCATCCCAATCTTGATCAACTGAGGTAGCAAGAGCAACATGTTCTAGAAAACTTTCTAAATTGTCAAAATCTTTCATTGCACTTAAAAGTTCTTTAATGTTTTCAAGTTTGTTTTCATTTTCTAGATCTTTTTTATTTTTTAACATACTTGAATAGCCAGATTCATCTAAAACTAATTGTAATAATTTAACATGGTTAATTTTTTTAATATTAATGTCATTCCTCCACTTATCCATGAGGAATAAAAAAGAACTAAGACCAATTTTAGTTTTGGGTTTAATTAAATTCTCTTCAATTAATTTTTTGGAAGCAATTTCCAAACTAACAGCGTTTGTATTTGAAAACTCATGTATTAATTTTATAGTACTTTCACCAATTGCTCTTTTAGGATTATTCACTATTCGACCAAATGCCAAATCATCTTTTGGTTGGTGAATCAATCTTAAATAGGCAACGCAATCTTTAATTTCTGCTCTTTCATAAAATTTTGTACCACCAAGAATTCTATAAGGTAAACCAATTTTTAAAAATCTTTCTTCAAACTCTCTTGTCTGGAAAATAGCCCTAACTAAAATAGCAATATTATTAAACGAATATTTTTTTTTGAGTTTTTTTTCAATTTCATCAGAAACTCCTATTGCTTCATCTTTTCCATTTTTAAAACAATTAAGTTTTACAAGGTCTCCTTCCTCCATGGTTGTCTTTAAGGTTTTTCCAACTCTGTTTTGATTATTAGCTATAAGATTTGAAGCAACAGATAATATATTTTGTGAGGAGCGATAATTTTCTTCTAATCTTATTACTTTTGAATTTTTATATACTTGATCAAATTCTAGGAAATTCTTTATTTCTGCTCCACGCCAACTGTAAATTGATTGATCATCATCTCCAACACAGCACAAATTTTTATGTTTTTCTGAGAGTAAGTTAAGCCACCTACTTTGTATATAATTAGTATCTTGGTACTCATCCACAAGTATATATTTAAAATTATTTGAATAAATATTTCTTATATCCTGGTTTTTTTCTAAAATTTTAACCACGTGTAAAATTAAATCTCCAAAGTCACATGCATTTAAATCTAATAATTTTTGTTGATAAATTTTATAAAGAGGCAGTATAGTTCTCTCAAAAATATCATTTTTATTGATAACAACTTCTTCTGGATAAAACCCTTTATTTTTCCATCTATCAATTATTGAAAGAATAAATTTTGGGGCTAATTGTTTTATGTCAATATTTTCAGCTTTACATATATTTTTGATTAATCTTACCTGGTCATCTGTATCAATAATTGTAAAATTAGAAGTTAATCCAGCCGCAGGTGCATGTTTTCTGAGAAGCTTTGCACATATAGAATGAAAGGTCCCAAGCCACGAAAGCCCTATAGCCTCTGAATTTAATATAGAGCTTACTCTGTTTTGCATTTCTTTTGCAGCCTTATTGGTAAAAGTTACTGATAAGATTTGATTTGGAAAAGCCTTTTTTTCATTGATTATGTGAGCAATTCTTGAAGTGAGAACTTTCGTTTTTCCAGATCCGGCTCCTGCAACAATTAGTAACGGTCCATCAAGATATAAAACAGCTTCTTTTTGAGCATTATTAAGGTTGTTTAAATATTCAGAGTTTATCATTTTTTAAATTTCATTATAAGATATTTAACCTTCAACAAAATTTATGAAAAAAATTGTTAAAAACTTTAATAACTTTATTAAAAGGACAATATTCAAAGTTGAAAATAAAACAAATGATAAGTTTCATGTCAGCAACTTTAGTAAATACATAATAGCTGTAATTGTTGTACTATTTATCTACATTTTTTATTTATCGATACCTCTTTTATATGACAAAAATTGGGTACAAAATAAAATTGTAACCAAATTAAGTGATGAATTTAATATAAATCTAAGCAATTCATTTGATATTTCCTATCGTATTTTACCAAAGCCTCATTATTTAATCAAAGACACAAAAACTGCTTTAGCAGAGATCAAAAAATTAAATGTTTATATTAGTCAAAATAATTTTTTCAATAAAGATAACATTAGAATAAGTGAAGTAGTTATTGAAGAAGCAAATTTTTCTTTATTAAAAGATAATTTTAAAACACTTTATAAAAAAAGTGAAAATAAATTTTCTAGAAAAAAAATTAAAATTAATAATAGTAATATTTTTTTCAAGGACAATTTAAATGAAGTAATTTCAATTATTAAAATCTCTAATACTTTTTTATTTTTTGATGAGAAAAATTTATTTAATCTCTTGGATTTAAATGGTGAAGTTTTTAATATACCTTTTAAACTAAAATATCAAAATACACTTGATTTACAAAAAAAAATTGTGATGAAAGCTCCTGATCTTAAACTTGAGTTTATAAATAAATTTTTTAAAAAAGACAAAGACATAGGTAGTGGAATAAATAATATTTCTATTTTAAGCTCAAATATTAATACGAAATACAATATTAAAGATCAAATAGTAATATTTCAGTCAGATGGTTCTAGAGTTTATAACTCTAAAGTAGATTATAATGGACAACTAGCAATAAATCCATTCGATCTAAATTTAAAAATTGATCTATATAATTATAAAATTTCTAATATATTTATACCAAATTCTATCATCAATGAATTCATTAAATCAGGTTTATTATTTAATGAAAATATTAGCGTACACACTTTAGTAAATATTGAATCTACAAAAAAAGATGAAATTTTTAATAAAGCTAAACTAGAGTTGAGAGTTTTAAGTGGCAAAATAAGTTTTGATAACTCGATATTTATCAATAACAATATTGGTTCAATGGAAATCTCTAATAGTGATTTATTTTTAGAAAATGATAAATTAATTTTAACTTCTAATTTATCAATAGATATTAAAGATACTGATGAATTATTTTCTTTTTTAAACACTAATAAGAAATCAAGAAAAAATATAAAAAATATTAAGTTAAATATAATTTATGATTTTTTGAGCAATGAAATTGCATTTAAAAATATTAAGATAGATGATAATGGGGTGAGTGATCAATTTAATAATATAGCTGAAGGTTTTATTGATAATAATTCTAACAATCTAACTAAAAGCAGAAAATTGCTGAACGAATTAATTGATCTTTATGAGGGGTAAATCATTTTTTTAGGATCTACTATTTTCTCATAGTCTTTCTCATCAACAAGGCCAGTTTTTAAAGTTTCATGTTTTAGGGTTGTGCCATTTTTTAAAGCTGTCTTTGCAATTTTTGCTGCATTATCATATCCGATATGTGGCGCTAGTGCTGTTACTAGCATTAATGAATTGTCCAAATGCTCTTTAATTCTTTTTTTGTTAGCTTTAATTCCTTTAACACAATAAATCGCAAAATTTTTAGTACTATCTGCAATAAGATCTATTGACTGAAGTATATTATGAGCAATCATTGGCTTAAATACATTCAACTCAAAATGTCCGTGCGATCCAGCAACTGTAATTCCAGTATGATTGCCTATTACTTTGGCACAAACCATTGTTACCGCCTCACATTGAGTAGGATTAACTTTTCCTGGCATAATGGATGAACCAGGTTCATTTTCTGGTAATA